>WNFJ01299983.1_pt1 | contig 29442 bp, 23 predicted proteins | sample 5400461 | NCBI WGS metagenome assembly WNFJ01 (sample SAMN13153349, study PRJNA577476) | soil metagenome | isolation source: 115 cm saprolite on Douglas fir-dominated hillslope | place: USA:California | collected 2013-09-17
AGGAACTCGCCGCGGGCTACCAACGCATCAAAATTAAGATCAAGCCGGGAAAAGACCTGGAACAGGTGCGCCGCCTGCGCCAGGATTTTCCGCGCATCAAGCTGATGGTAGACGCCAACTCCGCCTATACATCGAAGGACTGGCCGCTCCTCAAACAGCTCGAAGGTTTCTACTTGATGATGATCGAGCAGCCGCTCGGATGGGATGATCTCTATAGCCATGTGGAGCTGCAGAAGAATCTGGACACACCGATCTGCTTGGACGAGTGCATTCACACAGAAGAGCAGGCGCGCGCGGCTATCGAGCTGGGCGCCTGCAAGATCATCAACATCAAACTCGGCCGCGTCGGCGGATACACCGTGTCGCGACGCATCCACGACCTCTGCGAACGGCACAGCATTCCCGTTTGGTGCGGCGGGATGCTCGAATCCGGCATCGGCCGCGCGCACAACATCGCGCTCTCGACGCTGCCGAATTTCACGCTCCCCGGCGACGTGGCCGGCAGCAAACGGTATTGGGAGGAAGACATCATCCATCCTGAAGTGACTGTGTCGGCGCAAGGCACGATTCGTGTGCCAACGGCCCCCGGCATCGGTTACGAGCCGAGATTAGATCTCATCGAGAAATTCACCGTGCGAAAAGAACGACTGGTTTGACGCTGTGAGAATCGAGACCACCAGCGGGCGAGCGCCTGGGCGTATCGCCATCGGCGCGTCGATTGCCTTCGTCATCGTCATTTGGACGTTCAACTTCATCGCCGCGAAAATTGGCTTGCGCTCCCTGCCGGCGCTGACGCTGGCCTCCTTTCGCGTCGTGCTTGCAGGCCTGTTGATGCTCCCTTGCTATCTACTTTGCGCGCGGCTGCCCGGGTTTTCCGAAGCGGCGCGGAATGGCCGGCGCGGGTGGAGCCTTCGCGAAGCTTGGACCTTTCTGTACATGGGTTTTTTTGGCGTAACCGTGAATCAGATTTGCTTCACGGTGGGACTTCGCTACACGTCTGTCAGTCACGCGGCGGTGATTGTAGGATTGGGGCCGGTCTATACACTGATTTTCGCAGTGCTCTTCAAACTGGAAACAGCCACCTGGAGAAAAGCGACGGGCATGGCCGTTGCGTTCGTGGGCATTGCGGTGATGGCTTCTGAGAATGGTATTTCGGCGCATTCGCCATCGGTACTGGGTGACGCCATCACCATGGCGGGCTCGATTGGGTTCGCGCTGTACGTGGTGCTGGGCAAACGTCTCGGCGGACGGTACGACCCCTTGACCATGACGGCCTTCAGCCACTATGCGGGAGCGCTGATCGTCCTGCCAGTGGCTATTCGCAGGGCAATTGCGCTCGGAGCAGCGGAGCAGTGGCGCGCCATTGCCTGGACAGGCTGGGCTGCCTTGCTGTACATGGTGGTTTTTAGTTCGGCAGTTTCTTACGTCTTCTATTTCTGGGTGCTACGCTATCTCGAAGCCTCGCAGTTGAGCGCGTTCATTTATCTCCTGCCGGTCGGCGCGACCATCCTTGGAATTCTCTGGCTTGGGGAAAAGGGCTCTTGGAACCAGGTGCTTGGCGGAGCCCTGGCGCTGGGAGGCGTCTATTGGATTGAGTCGGGCCGGGCTTCTGTTGTGAAAGCTATTGCCGCCCCGTAAACTTCTCGTTGATAGTGCTCTGGCGTCTGGGAGGATCGATGCCCATACCTGAATCTGCAGTTTTGCTTGCGGGGTTCGTTCTTGCCCATGCGGCGTGGAGCGTCTGCGACCTTCCGAAAGGAGACCTCCTTGTGCCACTCGCTATCGTTGAGAAGGATGGTCAACGTGAGTTGCTTCGGTTCGAAGCTGAGACGCAGAAGCAAGCGATCACCGAGGGGAAGGCCACCATGGTAAAGCGTCAATCAGAGGTTGATGCGTGGGCCTTCGCACGCGAAGGCCAGTTCAAAGATGGAGACAAATATGTTGACGTAATTTCAGTAGACGCTTGGGCAAAGGGAATGAGTTCGCCGATAACGTTCGTGCAACCGTTTCAACCATTTGCCTCGGGCAAGTTCCGCGTGTTAGGCGAACCATGGGTTGTCATCGACGGAAAAGTCCAAAGTGAGTCAGTCTCCAAGCAACTGATCTCGCAACTCAATCGTGGTATTCAATTCCACTCAAAGGCGGCCGCGCACTGGCTCGAATGGTCTTCAAAGTGAAGACCCATGGCGCTGCGTCTGGCGTTGCCTTACGCGATGGCGGCCCCGCAGCCCGAATCGCTGTCATACCCGGCGATGGCATCGGGAAAGAGGTCATCCCGCAAGCGGTGAAAGCTCTGAAAGCGGTGACCGCGCCCGCCAAACGGCCCCTGGAATTTGTCGAGTTTGACTGGGGCGCGGATAAGTTCCTGCGAGAGGGAATCACACTGCCTGCGGGCGCCGTCGAAATGCTACGTGATGAATTTGACGCCATCCTTTTCGGCGCGCTGGGCGATCCGCGAGTACCTTCCAATCAGCACGCGGCAGACATCCTGTTGGGGCTGCGCTTCAAGCTAGATCTTTACGTCAACGCCCGGCCCGTGGAGCTGCTCCACGACCGGCTGACTCCTCTGCGGGACCGCACGGAGAAGGACATCCGCTTGATGGTCTTTCGCGAAAATACCGAAGGCCTCTACGTGGGAGTGGGCGGTTTCTTCAAAAAAGACACGCCGGACGAAATAGCCGTCCAGGAGGACGTGAACTCCCGGAAAGGTGTCGAGCGCATCATTCGCTATGCCTTCGAATATGGCCGGCAAAACGGCCTGAAGCGCGCGTGCATGAGCGACAAGTCCAACGCCATGACCTTTGGGCACGACCTCTGGCAGCGGGTGTTCAAGGAAGTACGCCAGGAATATGCGGACATCGACTCCCGCCATCTGTACATCGATACGCTAGCGATGGAAATCGTACGGGACCCGGGGCAGTTCGACGTCATCGTCACCTGCAATCTTTTCGGGGACATCATCAGCGACCTGGGGGCGCAACTCGCGGGCGGACTGGGGCTGGCCCCGTCTGGAAACATTCATCCGGGCAGGACTTCACTCTTCGAACCGGTGCACGGCTCCGCGCCCAACATTGCGGGAAAGGGAATTGCCAACCCGTTGGGCTCTGTGCTGGCCTCAGGGATGATGCTGGAATTTCTCGGATGGAAGCCGGAGGCAGTGGCGTTGCGCGCCGCTGTCCGAGCAGCTTTGCGTGAGAACCATCTGACGCCGGATCTGGGCGGGGACAAACGCACCGCAGAGGTCGGCGAATGGGTCGCGGTCAAAGCGGCGGAAGCTGTTGCCGCACACCTATAAGCAAGCCTCTGCGCAATCCCAATCCCAATTTGGCCCAATGCTAAAGTAATACTTTAACCGTACCGCGCGGCCGTCCTCCTACCGCCAGCCATCGCCGTCAGCAGCATTCCGAATAAAAAACCTCCGATGTGCGCCCACACGGCCACTCCCCCGGTAACTCTCATTCCAATCGTGCTCAACCCAGCGAGGAACTGCCCGACATACCACAACCCAAGAAAGATTACCGCTGGAATTGGGATGGGGAAAATAAAAACAAGGGTAAGAATGCGTGCACGCGGATAGAGCAGGATGTAAGCGCCCATTACACCCGAAATCGCGCCGCTCGCCCCAATCGCGGGGATGTTGGAATGGAAATTGAATAGTACGTGGAGCAAGCCCGCACCGATGCCGCATACCAGATAAAAGAGGAGGTAGGTGAAGTGCCCGAAGAAGTCCTCGACGTTGTCGCCAAAGATCCACAGGAAAAGCATGTTGCCGGCGATGTGCCAGAAGCCGGAATGGAGAAACATGCTGGTAACCAGCGGCACGAAGGAAACTTCAAAGGTGGCATGCCCAGCAAGGAAAGCAGGGAAACGGGCAGGGACAGTGGAGTAGGAGAACAGCAAGGCGTCAAACGCCCGTCGCGGGAGCGTGGCTTCCAGGCCGAGCTCGTAGATAAACACAGCGATGTTAGCGAGGATCAGGGTGAGGTTGACGAAAGGATAGGTGCGCGAGGGGTTGAGGTCCTTGAGGGGAATGAACATGGCGTGAAGTCCGAAGCAGAGTAGCGAAAGACGCGGGAAATGGAAAGAGCGGAGAAGGGTTTTCCGCGTCCGATAATGTTTGCGCGGAAAATGTTCTAGTTAACAGAATAAGGTTATCGCCGTAAATGCCTTACGCGACTGTCTTTATTGCGTCCGGCCAGCAGGCTGGGCCTGAGTTTCAGAAAGGCAATTTTTGGAGTCGGGCGCCGCGTGGAGCTGAGTCCGCCAAGAAATTTTGCACGGAAACATTGCGCACTGAGTGCGCGTGTGGTAATTACAATAGCTCTGCGTGTGCGCGCGTTTCGGACGGAGTTCTTGTAGTTTGTCCGGCGCAGCGTCGGCGCGCCGACTGCCCATGCCTGCGCGGGAAACGGAAGCCATCATTCTGAAAACATTTCCCCTGGGCGAAGCGGACCGCCTGGTGGGGCGGGTGCGCGGGGTTGCCGGTGGCGCCCGGCGACTGAAGAACCGTTACGGCTCGACGCTTGAGGTTCTCTCCCACGTCCAGATTTGGTACGTCGAGAAGGAAACCCGAGAGCTGGTGCGCATTCAGCAGGCCGAATTGCTCGAATCCTTTCACAAGTCCCAGAGCGATTACGGCCTGAGCACAGGCCTCGCGGTTATCAGCGAGATCTCGGAGCACATTCTTCCGGAGCATGAAGTCTCCGAGCCCATGTTCCGGCTGATCCTGCTGGTTGTCAGGGAAGTCGAGCGCACTGGTGACTGGAACTTGCCTCTGAGCTACTTCGCGTTTTGGACGGTTAGGCTGGGAGGCTGGCTGCCGCGGTTCGATTGCTGTGTTACTTGCGGGACGCCCTTTGGCGCGAAGGCGGCATTTTACGATGTGTATGAGCCAGGGCTGTTCTGCGAAAAATGCCGCCGTTCGGGGATGCAGCCGCTGCACCTCGAGGCGCGGGATCTTGCCGAGCGTTTCACCGGTGAGCGGCTGGATCGCATGACATACGAGAAGTCGATGCAAACCAACTGCAGGGAACTGCGCGAGGCCGCGCTGGCTTGGATCGAGCATCACGTGGAGCGGCGATTGGCGACCCGCGAACTTTTGGAGACGACTTGAAAGTTAAAGTAAAGCTTGAGAAAAAGAATAAGGGCCTCAATTTCCAGGATTTGATTTTGCAGCTCTCGCAGTTTTGGGTGAAGCAAGGTTGCGTTCTTCAACAACCCTATGACGTGGAAGTTGGCGCCGGCACCATGCACCCGGAGACCTTTCTGCGAGTGCTTGGGCCGCAGGCGTATCGCGTGGGATACGTGCAGCCCAGTCGTCGGCCCGCCGACGGTCGCTACGGCGAGAATCCCAACCGGCTTTACAAGCACTCCCAATTTCAAGTCATCCTGAAGCCGTCTCCTGTTGATGTCCAGGATCTCTACCTCAAGAGTCTTGGGGCCATTGGCATCAACCTCAAAGAGCACGACATCCGGTTTGAAGAGGACAACTGGGAGTCTCCGACCCTTGGCGCTTGGGGCATCGGGTGGCAAGTTCTTCTGGATGGCCTGGAGATCACCCAGTTCACGTACTTCCAGCAGAGCGGCGGCATCGATCTCGACCCCATCTCCGTCGAACTGACGTACGGCCTCGAACGGATTTGCGCGTTCCTTCAGGGGGTCGAGAGCGTGTACGACCTGCGCTGGTCAGCGGATAAGACTTACGGCGACATCCGCCTGATGGAGGAGCAGCAGTTTTCCGAATATAGCTTCGATCGCAGCGATGCGTCATCCATTCGGTCAGAGTTTGAGTTGCATGAGAAGCAAGCCAAGGAACTCCTCGAGGGCTTCAAAGGAACGGAAGGGAAGGAGCGCGTTCGCTACCCGCTGCTTGCTGCCTACGACCATTGCCTGAAGTGTTCGCACTTGTTCAACTTGATGGACGCCAGGGGCGTGATCTCCACTACTGAGCGAGCCGCGCTGATGGCCCGCGTGCGTACCCTGGCGTGCCGTACGGCTGCAGGCTACCTGACGCAGATCGGTAGCTCAGCCGCGGCGCCCGAGGTGCGGGCATGAAAGCAGCGAAGAAAGAAATGCCAGAAGAGAAGCGCGTCGAATTACTCTTCGAAGTTGGCTGCGAAGAGATTCCCGCCGGGATGCTTCCGAAGGCCGAAGAGGAACTCCGCACCAATATCGAGAAGCTGCTGACCGCAGAGAATCTCTTTGATGGCGTCACGGTGGAAACGTTTAGCGCCCCCCGGCGCCTGACTGCCTGGGTTCGCGGGCTTCTTGCCAAGCAAGCGGACGTCGAGACCGAGGTCACCGGTCCGCCCAAGGCGGTGGCTTACGATTCCGTCGGCGCGCCGACTCGCGCGGCGCAAAGCTTTGCGGAGAAGCAGCGTGTGCACGTTAGCGATCTCTTCCTGACGCAAACTCCCAAAGGAGAGTACCTCGCTGCGAAGCAAATCAAACTGGGAAGAACGGCGGAGCAGGTTCTCACCGCCGTTCTTCCCCGGGCCGTTCATGATCTCGCTTGGCCTCGGACCATGACGTGGACCAGCCTCGAGGGCGCGCGATTCATCCGCCCTGTCCGCTGGGTCGTCGCCATACTTGACGGCAAGCCGATGAAACTCTCCGTCGCTGGCATTCCAGCGGGGCGTACCACCCGCGGCCATCGCTTCATCGGTTCGAGGGCCATCCTAGTCAGCAATTTTCTGGACTACGAAAAGAAGCTGAGAGCCAACGGAGTGATCATTCGCCCGGCCATCCGACAGCAGAAAATCGCTTCCGAACTGGAAGCATACGCCAAGCGAGGGAACTACCGCATCCACGAGGACGCCGCGCTCCTTAAGCTGGTGGCTTATCTCAACGAATACCCGACGGTGATCCAGGGTAATTTCGATCCGGCGTTTCTGAGCTTGCCGGATGAAATCCTAGTCACCGTCATGCGCGGCCACCAGAAATATTTCGCTGTCGAGAAAAAGAACGGGGAACTGGCCCCGCACTTCCTGGCGGTCATCAATGTGGACAGGGACTCCAAGGGGCTGATCCGAGCTGGCCATGAACGGGTCCTACGTGCGCGGTTTGCCGATGCGCAGTTCTTCTGGCAGTCCGACCAGAAATGTCGGCTCGCCGACTATCTGCCGAAGCTCGAACGCGTTACTTACGAATCGCGACTTGGCAGCTATCGCGACAAGGTCGAACGCATCCGGGCCATCGCTCGCTGGCTCACGGAGCAATGGTTCAACCTGGGTATAGTTCACGCGCACGTCGCGGAAGCGGACCGCGCCGCCGAGCTTGCCAAGTGCGACCTGGCCACGGAAATGGTTCGCGAGTTCACCGAGCTTCAGGGCATCGTCGGAGGACTGTACGCGCGCGCTCAGGGTGAATCCGACGAAGTCGCCGACGCCGTTTACGACCATTACCGCCCCGTGGGTCTCGAAGATCCCATCCCGCGCAATCTGACGGGCTGCGCGGTCGCGCTCGCGGACAAACTCGATTCGGTCGTGGGGTGCTTCGCGGTGGGAGTGGTCCCCACCGGGTCGAGCGATCCCTATGCGTTGCGCCGTGCCGCGCTGGGAATCGTCAAGATCATTCTGGAGAAGAGACTCCCCGTCTCGCTCAGTCTGGCTATCGGCGCTGCCGCAAAAGCCCTGCTAACTCACAAACCCAAGCGCGGGGTAACGCCCGACCAAGAGGCGCAGGTCCTCGACTTCCTCCTTGACCGCGCCAAATTTGTTTTTCGTGAACGGGAAGGCTTCGGGTACGACGAAGTCAGCGCCGTGTTCCGCGCCGGCGCCGATGACTTGGTAGATGGTCAGAAGCGGCTAGTGGCATTGAAAGCCATTCGCAAGTCCAAGAACTTCGAGCCCCTGGCGGTCTCCTTCAAGCGCATTCGTAAGATCCTGGAAAAGGCCGGCGTTGCTCCCGGGAATGGGCATCAAGTGAAGCCCGAGTTGTTCGAAAGTACGGCGGAGCGGGAACTGCACTCCGCGGTTCGCGCCGCCGCCGCAAAAGTACAAACGCAGAAGCGGGCAGGGAAGTATCAGGAAGCCTTGGAAGTCATCGCCGGTCTTCGCAAAGCCGTCGATCAATTTTTTGATGGCGTCATGGTGATGGCAGAAAACGAAGCCGTTCGTAACAACCGTTTGAGTTTGCTTGCGGAATTGCTTCGTGAGTTCACTACGGTCGCCGATTTTTCTGAAATTGGCGGTGAAGAGCGGCGCTAGACAATCTCAAGTATTACTTGAGGTAGCAATAAGTCGGCGCGCCGACGAAACCTTGCTGCAGCCGCGCGGAATCGGTAATTGCGACAAAATTTTTCACGACTCCAAATACGACAAGCGAGGGACACAGTGATTAAGTGGGTCTATTTTTTCGGTGCGGGCAAAGCAGAAGGTGACGGCAATCGTCGCGATCTCTTGGGCGGAAAGGGTGCTGGTCTTGCAGAAATGAGCCGCATCGGTCTGCCGGTGCCTCCTGGTTTCACCATCACAACTGAGGTGTGCACCTACTTTTACGGGAACAAAAAGACCTATCCGAAGGCACTGGACGCCGAGGTCAAGTCAGCCCTTTTGCGGGTAGAAAAAATCATGGGCACGAAGTTTGGCGACAAAGCCGCCATGCCGCTGCTGGTATCCGTCCGCTCCGGCGCGCGCGATTCGATGCCCGGCATGATGGACACGATTTTGAACCTCGGCCTGAATGATCAAACCGTGCTCTCGCTGGCCCAGGCTACCAAGAATGAGGGCCTTGCCTGGGACTGCTACCGCCGGTTCATTCAGATGTATGGCGATGTCGTCATGAACGTGCAGAAACGCGCGCACGAGGACCACGAACCGTTTGAGGTGGTCATTCATGATCTCAAGCAGGAACGGTATCACGCCGACATCGACGACCCGAAATTGACGGTGAAAGACCTTCAGGAACTGGTTGTTCGCTTCAAGAAACTTATCAAGGAACGCACCGGGACGGAATTCCCGCAGGATCCCTGGAAACAGCTCTGGGGCGCGGTGGGCGCTGTGTTTGGCTCCTGGATGAACGATCGCGCCGTCGTTTATCGCCGCAAATACAACATCCCATCCGAATGGGGCACCGCCGTAAACGTACAGGCGATCGTTTATGGCAATACAGGTGGTAGGTCTGGATCGGGTGTGGCCTTCACGCGCGATCCGGCGACCGGGGAAAAAGTCTTCTACGGCGAATTTCTCATCAACGCGCAAGGAGAAGACGTCGTGGCTGGTGTGCGCACGCCCGAGCCAGTCGCACAGCTCAAGAACTACCTGCCCGAAGCCTTCCACGAACTCGAAAAGATCCGCAAGATCCTGGAGAAACATTTCAAAGACATGCAGGACTTCGAATTCACCATCCAGGACGGCAAGGTCTTTATGCTGCAGACGCGCAACGGCAAGCGCACCGGGCTCGCAGCCGTTCGCATTGCGATAGAAATGGAGAAGGAGAAACTCATCGACTGGAAGACCGCCATTAGGCGAGTCCCCGCTGACCAACTCGACCAGGTGCTGGCGCCGGTGTTCGATCGCAAGGCAGTCCAAGCCGCTAAGTGCATTGCGAAGGGATTACCGGCCGGCCCTGGAGCCGCTACCGGCAAGATGTATTTGAATGCGGATCGTGCCGCCGCAGCCGCCGCAAGGGGAGAAAAGGTTTTGCTGGTGCGCAATGAAACTTCGCCGGAAGATTTGCGCGGTATGATCGCTGCTGAGGGCATTCTCACGGCAAAGGGCGGCGTCAGCTCGCACGCAGCACTCGTCGCGCGCCAGATGGGCAAGGTCTGTGTCTGTGGCGCAGCGGTCCTCCAAATTGATTACGGTGCCAAGACTATGACCGTCGATGGCATGACGTACAAGGAAGGGGACTTCCTTTCCATCAACGGCACTGCCGGTGAAGTCTACCCAGGGCAAATCCCTACCGCCGCGTCCGAAATAGTTCAAGTGTTGATTGAGAAATCTCTCGACGCCAAAAAGAGCCAGACTTATCAGAACTTCAAGAAGCTGATGGACTGGTGTGCCAAGGTAACCCGGCTACGGGTGCGCACCAACGCCGACACGCCCGAACAGACTGCTCACGCCATCGCGTTCGGAGCCGTTGGTATTGGCCTGTGCCGTACCGAGCACATGTTTTTTGAAGGCAATCGCATCGATGCCATGCGCGAAATGATTTTGGCGGACACCAAGGAACACAGGAAAGAGGCACTAGCCAAGATCCTGCCCTACCAAAGGGAGGATTTTGTCGGGATGTTCAAGGAATTAAAAGGCTATCCGGCGACGATCCGGTTTCTGGATCCACCATTGCACGAGTTCCTTCCGCACGAAGGCTCCGCTCAGAACGATCTGGCAAAGAAAATGGGAGTGCCGGTCGAAAAAGTCAAACAGAGAGTTAAAGAATTACATGAATTCAATCCAATGCTCGGATTCCGCGGCTGCCGGCTGGGCATTGTCTATTCTGAAATATCCGAGATGCAGTCGCGCGCTGTATTCGAGGCTGCGGCTGAAGTGCAAAAAGCGGGCATTAAAGTGAATCCTGAAGTCATGATTCCGCTCGTAGGCTTCAAGAAAGAACTCGACTTGCAGGTCGAGGTGGTCCATCGCATCGCGAGCGAGGTCATGAAGGAAAAGGGTGTGAAGCTAAATTACCTGGTGGGCACCATGATTGAGGTGCCTCGGGGCGCGCTCACAGCCGACGAGATTGCAGAGGCGGCTGAATTTTTTAGTTTTGGGACCAATGACTTGACCCAGACCTGCCTGGGCATGAGCCGTGACGATTCCGGTTCCTTCCTCGGGCCGTACCAGGAATTAGAGATCGTCAAGAAGAATCCATTCGCTACGATCGACCAGGCCGGAGTCGGCCAACTAATCACGATGGCCGTGGAGAAGGGCAACAAGGCTCGGCCCGGCATCAAGCTGGGCATCTGCGGCGAACACGGCGGAGACCCGGATAGCGTGAAGTTCTGTCATCGAGCCGGCTTGTCCTACGTGAGTTGCTCACCGTACCGAGTGCCCGTCGCTCGCTTGGCTGCAGCTCAAGCAGTAGTTGAAGAAGAGCAAGCCAAGAAAAAGAAGAAGTAGGCCGAAGGAACAGGGAGAACAAATTTCAAGTAATACTTGAAGTTGGCGGCGTGCAGAAATTTCCGCAATCTTTGCCTGTTCCGCCCGCGCTCTCTCCTTATGTCGGCATTTTAAAGAAAAAATACAGTCCGAGAAAAAAGAAAATGATGTCCGGTGACCATCCCGCCAGGAACGGCGGCAACTGACCCACTCCTCCCATGGCTTCGAGCAGTTTCGCCAACGACCAGTAGACGATTCCGAATGCCACTCCCAGGGCGACGCCTCCCACCGCGCCGCGCGTCCCTACTAGGAACGCAAAAGGGATCGCCAGAAGCATGCTGACAGGCGCGAGCAAGGGAAAGGCAAGCTTCTCGTGCCACTGCACCGTCAGTGTGGAAACGTCAAAACCCGCTCGCTGCAGTCCGTCAATGTAGCCCCGGAGTTCCCGCCAGCTCATCTGAAACGCCTGTCGCACCTCGCGATTGAAGTAACTAGGAGGTTCGGTGAGTTCCGGCAGGGAGGTGACGGGGGGAAGACGCTCGTAACGAACAATCGTCCCCTCCGCAAAATCGCGCACCCAGCTCCCCTCCAGTACCCACACTTTTTGCGACTCGGACCACTTTGCGCGCGACGCAAAGACGCGCCGCCGCACCTGAAACGTCGTGGGATCGATTTCTAGGACTGTCAGCCCACCAAACAGGTTTTGGACGGGGTCGAAGAGGTCGTAATTGTAGATTTTTGACCCTTCGCCGAAAATCCAACGCTGTGGATGAGTGTAGGTCTGGGGCGGACGGCCTTTGATCAGGCTGTGCAAGGCATCCTGGCGCTGGTTGGCATACGGGAGGTAGGTGTCATCGAGCACTACCATGGTTACAGCCAGCGCCAAGCCTGCCAGAAGCAAAGGCATCACCAGCCGGTACATGCTGATGCCGCTGGCCTTGATGGCCACGATTTCGTTGTTCTTGCTCATGATCCCCAGCGTCACCAGCACTGCGACAAGCGCGCCAAGAGGCGCCAGTTGGTAAAACAGGTAGGGAGCAAGGTAGCGGAAGTAATCGACCACGATCAGAAAAGGGACGCGGTGACGCGCGATGTCGTCGAGCAGTTCAAAGAAGGTGAAAGTCTCAAAGAGGAAGACAAACATCGCCATGAGCAGGGCAAAATAGTAAAAAAAACGCCGCAAGATATAGATGTCGATCAACTGCGGAAAACTTCCGCTGGACCGCGTGAGGATTTCCGTCATCGCGCGCTCGCCATTCACGCCATTAGCCGTCGCGGTTCTGGCGCTAGCGCGGGCCTGCGCCCTCCTGCGGCGCAGCAAACGTCTTCGCGATTGAAAATAGAGTATCGGCCGGAACCACCGTGTTTCGCCGCGGAACTGTTCCATCCGAGGCAGCAGGACGAGCCCAAGCACGAAGACGATGGCGTTGGCAACCCAGGCTCCCGCAGCGGGCGTCAATGTACCTTGTCGCGCAAGATTCGCACCCGTCACCGTTAGCAAGTAATAGGAAGCCATCAGGATAACTGCAAGAAGCGCACCTGCAGCCCGGCCACCACGTCTTGGCTGGGCGCCGAGCGGCACGGCAATGAGCGCAAACGCAAAGCACGCGATGGGAAAAGCGAACCGCCGGTGCAGTTCCACGCGGGCCTCACGCCAGCTGGGACCGTGGTCGCTCCATAGTTCGCGCACGGAGCGCTCGGAATTGTTCAGTTGTCGCGGCTCGGAGGATGCCAGTCCGCTGAATTCGATGGGCCAATCGCTTCTGCCGAACGCCGTGACCGAGTAATGATCCGAATCCGCGCGCGAAAACTCGTGCGTGGTGCCTCCCAGCAGGTGCAACTCCAGCTTGCCCTGTTTGGGTTCAGCGATGACAATGGCCTTCTCCGCGAGTGTCAGCTGCGACCCGCCCTCTCCTCCCGATTGCGCCAGAAATACGCCGTGCCATTGCGTTCCGCCGGCGGCGACATCGTTCACGTAGAGCACCATGCGCGGGAAGCGTTCGTCGAAGACTCGCGGTTGCACGGCAAAGGACACCTGTGAAGTGATCATGTCCGACTGCAAGGTGCGGAACGTCCTCAGCGCCAATGGACCCAGCCAGATCGTCATCGTCAGGGTCACTACCGCACCGGTAAGCGCCAGCACGCCCACAGGAAGCAGGATTCGGCGGCGGCCGATGCCCAATGCCGTAAGCGCGATGATCTCGCTGTCGGCGGACATTCGTCCGAGGCCCAGCAGCACGCCGATCAGCGTGGCCATGGGCACGGTGAACACGAACACGGCGGGAAAGATGCAAAGAAAAAGCTTGAATACTTGTGCGCTGGAGCCGCTGTGACGCACAAAAAGCTCCATCAAGCGCACCAGTTGCGGCACAAAGAACACGAAGGTGAAGACAACGAGTCCGAGGAATGCGTGGCGGAAAACTTCGCGGACGATATACCGGTCCAGGATGCGCATGACGCGAACGGTGAGTGTAACACGGTCGCGGCAGCGTTCGCGGTTGCCTTGCTGGGTTCGTGGTCTTTTCTCTGAACGCCTGCGCGCTGCTCAGGCGCTCTCGATCCTAGTCGCGCGCGGGATGTGGGCTTTCCAAATAAGCCCAGCGCTCCACGATCTGCTGGTTGGCGATTTTCCAAATCACAATCCCGGAGAATTCCAGACGCCGCTTTGACGCCGCATCGGTCCCCGTCCAGTGATTACGAACTACCACTCGGTCGTCTTCAGCGATCATGTCTTCGATGGTCACGCGCAGATCCGGAACCTTCTTGAGCGCCGCCCCCACGTACTGAATCGCCCCTTCCGGTCCAGGGGGTATTCCCACGGGCACATCCGCCCCGTGATCTACGAACGCCGGGGCGAAGTTCACCTCACCAATGCGCAGGTTCTTCCGGTTCACAAACTCCTCAAAATGATTGCGGATGAATTCCTTCATCTCCGCGTGCGTCATGCCTGTTTTGGGATTCTTGATTTCTGACTGTCCTGCGGCTGCGTTCATTCCGTTCTTCCATCTTCAGGCAGACGCGGCCTGATCGCGAAATTCCCGCGCATTGGCCGTCAGGTATTGATCGAGGGTCACCGGTTCGCGTTCAATCAAGTCGCGCAGCAGGCCATCCGTTTTCGCCCCGCCACCCTGCTTGTAATACTGCTGAAGTTCCAGGAGCGCCGTCACCCGCCACTCCGGCATGCCCATGCCGAGCATCGCCTCGCGCTGCGCTGATTCGGGAATATCCAAGTAATTCACCGTGCGGCCCGTGACTTTGGAAATTCGGTTCGCCAGCTCTCCATTCGAAATGGCTTCGGGCCCGTTCAATTCGTAGGTCTTTCCGGCGTGCGCCCCTCCCTGAAGCGTTTTGACGGCTACCACGGCGATGTCGCCAACATCCAGATAGCTGACCTTCGCATCGCCCATCGCCACGTAAAACGCGCCTTGCGCCCGGATACTCGGAGCATTGAAGGCCACAATGTTCTGGAGAAACCCATTGGGCCGCAGGATTGTGTAGCTCATCCCTGACGTTTTGAGCTTGTCCTCCACCTTGCGATGCCAGCTCGGGAACGACTTCGGATAGTCTCCCGCCCCCAACGCTGAATTGAGCACCACGTGTTTCACCCTGGATTCCTTGCACGCGTCCAGCATATTGCTCTCCAGGTTCACGAGTTGCGGAATGGGGGAACACACCACGTACACGGAATTCACGCCTTCCAAAGCTTTGCGCAAGCTCTGTTTGTCCGCATAATCCGCCAATACGGCCTCGCATCCCGAGGGCGCCTTTGCAGCCTCTCCCTTGGACCTGTACATCGCGCGGACCTCGGATTCCTTCCGGATTGCTTCCTGCAAAACCGCTTTGCCAACGCTTCCGCTGGCACCAGTAATTAGAATCATTGTTCTGCTCCTATCTTCTGCGGCTCGCTGGGTCGGCCCGAATTTAGACTGGCTCGGTGGTGCCCGATCCTTAGCGAGCATGGTATAACGGGTCTTTATCGCCGTGAAGTACGCACAATTTTGTAAGTCCGGAGTTCCCGATGAAACCTCACCACGGCTGCCCGGTTCGGGCCACCGTCAACGTCTTGAGCGGTAAGTGGAAGGTGCAGGCGGTGTGGCGTCTTTCGTTTGGCCCGCTGCGCTTCGCGGAACTCCGCAATCTTCTGCAAGGCGTCAGCGAGAAGGTCCTCACCGCCCAGCTCCGCGAATTGGAAAAGGATGGCGTTGTAACCAGGAGGGAAGTGCGATCCTCGCCGCCGAAGGTCACCTATTCGCTCAGCGCGTCCGGCCAGACTTTGATCCCGCTGCTCGAAGGTCTCTGCGACTGGGGCTCCAAACAATTTGGCATCAAGCCCAATCTGCCGCGCCATCCCCACGCCGCAAGCCAGTCGTAACTCGTTCCGTCTTTCAGCTTCCGCTCGCGGCCTTCTTTGCCAATTCCCGCTTCCCATGCATTTCAAAGAATCTGCTAGTGAACCGGTTCTCCGGGTCGACGGAATGCTTCTTCTGAAAAAAGGCGTCAATCCCTGGGTACGCCTGCTTCAAGGTTTCTCTGTCGAGATCGCGTACGTAGGTCAGATAGAAAGTTCCTTCGCATTGTAGAGCGAGGTGGTTCAGCCGTTTGATCAATTCATCGCCCCTGGCGCGGCCTGCGGCCGAGCACAGCTCATTAAAATAAAGTATCACCGCGAACGCATCTTCCTTTGGCGCATACGAAAGAGCCGCTTCATTGTTTGCCCTCACGTAGCGCAGTGTCACTCCGAGGAGGTTCGTCCCATCCTCCAGCAGGATGCGCCGCATAGCCTCCATGAAAGCCATGAATCTTGGAATTGGAATGAAAAACTCCTGGATCACGTCCGCGTCTGTCGTGGAATCGTGCTCCAGCATTTTCACGCTGGACACTGGGGGCCGCATGGCATTGTTCCTCGACACGAGTGTTGTCTGCGACTCGCCTCCCGCCATCCATTTTTCGGCATACCACCGCAGGACTTTCCCCCATTGGTAACGCCGCGACAATCCGAATAAGAAGCGGTCACGCGCTACGTGGCGCTCATGGTCCAGTTGGAACACCCGCTTGCGCGTTCTATCTGTCCTTTGCCATAGCGTGACAATCGTGTCTTCCAGCAAGCATTCTGGTGAGATCGAAGGCCGCGCCAGAAAGAGCTCCGTCCTCAAATTTGCCCGGACCTCGTTCTCAAAATAATCAACCAAGCCGGCCAAGGGAAGGACCGCGGAGCTTTGCTCGTAGACGCAATCTTCCAGTAGCTCTAGATCCACATCGAGCATCACTCCAAACAATCCATAACCGCCGATGGCATTCCGGAACAGGTCAGGATTTTCGTCCCGGCTCACGGACTTCACCGATCCGTCCGCCAGAAGGATTCGAAACCCAAGCACGCTCTCGGCCAGTGTTGGGAACCGCGTGTCGCGCCCGTGAGCATTCGCGGCGAGCGAGCCTCCCACCGTAAATATGTTGTCGGACTGCATGGCCTTTAGCGCAAGGCCCGCCGGACTCACCGCCCTTTGGATCTTGTCCCACGTAATGCCGCTTTCCACCGTGATGCGCTTCCGATCCTTGTCAAGGGAAATTACACGGTTGAATTGCCTCATGTCCAGAACCGTCGCGCCATTCACAAAGGCGTGCCCGCCCAGGTTATGGCCGGTTCCCATCATGCAAACCGGCACTCCATCCCGTTTCGCGCGGTGCAGGGCATTCCGAATTTCCGCTGCGCTCCTCGGCGTTTCGATGGTGCCTGCAACCGCCGAATACACTCGTCGCGCATCCGTAACATGCAGGTGAGGCGTGTCCTTGGAAATCTGTGCGATTTCTTTACTTAATCTCTTGCGTTCTCGTGGCGGAACCTTTGGATACCCCGGCAGATACAGCAGTTTTCGATAGACCTCCCGCGTCTTTTCCGGCTCTTGATTCTCCCGGCCCGCGGGCGGCTCGATCACCGCAAGCGCGGAGCCCGCCGCAGTGCCATCGAATCCTCGCCGGTGGAGCTCCTCCATAAATCGTTCCCGCGCTTCCACCAGGATCGGAAAGACCCAAAAGCTGTGGAACTCCGCGCTCTCTCCCGGATAGGAAATTTTCCACGGCAGCGTTTTCGCAAACTCCGCCCCAACGGAGACTCGCTGCTTCAGCCGCTCCGCGTTGAAAGTCCGCAGGCGGTGCGCCAGCAATGCCAGAAGGGGGTACGAGCATTGCCATTGAATCTCCTTTAGCCAATCCTCTTCATCTAGTCCGCGCACCTTTGCAATCACGCTCTCGAAGTCCGCCCCAAAAAGTTTGCATCCCCTGTAGAACATGCCGAACAGTAGCGGCAGCGTGAAAAGTTTCAGCAGCACATGCGTCAGCACTGTTCCCGCAAACTGCTTCCGCGTTTGCGCCGGATGAATCCGCTGGATCACCCTCATTTTCCGCAGCAGCTCTGCGTCTTTCCCGCGCAACAGCGCTCCCCCCAGAGCTGTCATTGTTTTGATCGACCCGAAACTGAACATCGCCACATCCGTTTTCGGATGTCCCGTGTAGTCAGGTCCTGTAAACGCTTGCGCGCAATCTTCGATCACCAGGATGCCGTGCCTTTTCGCCAACTCGATCACTGGCCCCATTGGCACGCGAGTGCCAAAAAGGTGCGCCACCACGATCGCTCGCGTCCGCTCCGTGATTGCCGATTCGATCGTCGCAATCTCGGGCGCCATGGTGCCGCCTTCGATGTCCAACGGAATCGGAACTAATCCGTGGTGCTTCGCGATATTCACCATCTCGGGGATCGTCAGCGCCGTCATCAAAATTTCGCTGCCAGCAGGAAATGCCAGCGCCCCCAGACATAAATCGAACCCTGTGCGAACTGTGAACGCGGAAAGCACCGGATAAGCGGGTGCAAACATGCTTTCGAGCTCCGCTTCCTTGGCGCGAATGCTTCTTGGGACCGCGCAGTAGAAAGCTGCGCATGCAAGGTCGGACCAGCTGATGTCCAACTGTTTTCGCGGATACATTCTGATCCGAGGTAACAGTGTCATCGGAGAGAATCATTTCTGCCGGCAACTGACGGGGTTGCTGCCAGCGCGCGCCTCAAGTGTGAAGCTTCGCCCAATTTTATTCCCTGTATTCGGGGCAAACTCAGCTTGCCGCCGCGGATTGTATACTAGCCATCGTCCATACACTAGTATCGAGAGTATTGAGCCGCCTGCCCACTCGTTTCTCTTACCGGCGATTACATGGTAGTTTTTCTTAGAGCGGTTCTTTTCGCACCGGGTCGGCGTGCTCGGTTCTGTCGCATCAGGCCTGAACCGCTGCCATCCTTCAACCGTCAGCCGGACACCCTCCGGTCAAGTGACTAGCACGGAGAGACGCAAGCAATGAAACGGGTTCACCTGGTCGTGTTGTGGCATATGCATCAGCCGCAGTACCGCGACCCCGAAAGCGGGCGCTATGTGCTGCCCTGGACGCGCCTCCATGCCCTGAAAGATTACTGGGGCATGGTGGAGATACTCCGCGAATTCCCCAGCTTCCATGCCACTTTCAACGTCGTGCCATCCCTCGGCATGCAGCTCGAGGAGTACGCCAGCGGCAATTTCAATGAGCCCTGGTTCTCCCTGGCCTTCAAGAACGCTGAAGAACTGACCCGCGAGGACAAAGCCGAAATTATCGCGCGCGCATTTCAGGTGAACCACGAGCGGTTGATGTCGCGCTGGCCGCGCTTCGTCGAGCTGTTCGAATGGTCGCGTCCCGCAGGCGGCGCGCAGGCGTTGGTCTCCTTCACCCCGCGCGACTGGCGCGACCTGCAACTCCTCTCGCAATTGGCCTGGATGGAAGAATCCTGGCTCGAAAAGGATGATGTCGTCAGCCGTCTGGCAACGAAAGGGAAGGACTACACCGAACAAGACAAAGCCGCGTTACGAAAAAAACAGCTCGAGTTCCTCGGCCTGGTCCTTCCTGTCTATCGTGACGCAGCTCAGCGCGGCCAGATCGAGATCAGCACCACTCCGTTCTACCACCCCATCCTTCCTCTGATCTGCGATTCCGATATTGCGCGCGTCGCCAATCCCGGCACGCCTCTCCCGCGCCGCGCCTACCGCCGCCCGGAAGATGCGCGCGAGCAGTTGCAGCTTGCCCGTGCCTATCACGAAAGAGTTTTTGGCATGAAACCCGCTGGACTGTGGCCTTCAGAAGGCTCGGTTTCCGATCAAGCGTTGACCATCGCCGGCGAGGAGGGCTTCCAATGGTTCGGCACCGACGAAGGGGTCCTCGGGCGCACCCTGAACGTTGCCTTTTTCCGCGACGGCAGTGGGATCCCCGCCAACGCTGATCGTCTCTACAAACCCTGGCGCGTCCAGGTCGGCCCGAACGGCATCACCGGTTTGTTTCGCGATCACCACTTGTCCGATCTCGTCGGTTTCGTTTACAGCCGCATGGACGCCAAGGAAGCCGCAGCGGATCTCCACAGTCGCATGCGCCATCTCAGCGAAAAGGTTCCCGGCGATCACCCGCTTACGATCTGTCTTTTTCTCGACGGCGAGAACGCCTGGGAGTATTACCCGGGCAACGGCCGCGCCTTCCTGCGCGAATTTTACGGCCGCATCCAGGGCGATCAGGATTTCCGGGCGCTCACCGCCAGCGAAGCCATTGCCGCCGCCGGTGAAATTCCCGCCACCACCGGAATTTTCCCGGCTTCCTGGATCAATGCCAACTTTGACGTGTGGATTGGCCACGCCGAAGATATCGCCGCCTGGGAATTACTCTGGGATGCACGCGAAGCTTACGCCCGCGCGTCGGAAGCGCGCAAACATGATAGGCCGGACGCGCCCACGGAAACCGCGATGAAGTTAGCGTTCGAATCGCTTCTGGCTGCGGAGGGCAGCGACTGGTGCTGGTGGTTCGGCCCCGAGCACAGCACCGCGAACGACGCCGAGTTCGACGCCCTCTATCGCAAGCACCTCACCGCCATCTACCTCGCGCTCGGCCAGGTAGCGCCCCAAGAATTAGCCAAGCCTATCAAGCGCCGGGCGGAGCATGCCGTGCAGCTCGCTCCGACGGCCTGGCTGAATATCAAGATCGACGGGCGGGATACCTCTTATTTCGAATGGCTCGGCGCCGGATTGTACTCTCCCGAACGGCGCGGCGGCTCCATGCACGGGCGCGTCTTTTATCTTCACGAGCTGCGTTACGGATTCGAGGAGGGCCGCTTTTGCGTGCGCGTCGATCCCTTCACGGAAGCGCTCGGGGAACTGGAAAATCCTGAATTTCGCATCACCATTGGGGGCGCGGAGGAACTGACCCTCGTCGTGAATCTCGAACGCGGCCACGTGCAAGGGTTCGCCGTCGAGAAAGGCCGCGTATGCCTTCTCAACCCCAAGGTCGTCGCGGAAGTCGCCTTCGAGCGCGTTCTTGAAGTGGCCATCAACAAGGACCAGCTTCACCTCCCCGGGCAGACTAAACTGAGGCTCGGTGTCGCACTTTGGCACGGCGGACTGCCCGTCGATGTCCTCCCCGCCGAAGGCTTCCTCGAAGTAAACCTGTGCGAAGATCACTCCGCCTGGTCGCCCGAATCGTAGCTGTGGGTCTTCACACCCGCGGCTCTTCGCCTTTCTCTCTGGTACGGGCCTCGCACCCGCTACCGGAGCAGCTGCGAGCGCCTACACGATAGTTAAAGTTTTCCTTGAAGCGTCTCGAACTAGAATTTGTTCCGGGGAATCCATCGAAATCCGTTGATTAAAGTATTACTTTAAGTTCTCTTTCCGCTCCTCGTTAAAACAATTTCACCGCCAAATCCTGCGGATGATCCCCCACCGGAATCATCGTCACCAAAAAATTTGTCCGCACCCGAATGACTGCCAGATCTCCCGACCCAGCGCTGACCACCAGAAGCAAATTCTCATTTGGGTCAAACCGCAGCGCCCCCGGAGCGTCCCCCGCCGGCACTGGGAACCCTTTCCCCGGATCGCGCACGATGCGCCGGTTGAAAATATCCACCGGTGTGACGCGCCCGGCCGCCGTGTCCGAAACATATAGCAGGCTGGCATCCGCGCTGAGCACGCCCCGCGTAGGTGCCGATCCCAGCTCCATGTAATCGCCCACCTCGTGCGTCTCGGTGTTAATGGCCTGCAAGCCGTGAGCCTCCGGCGAAATCACGTAGAGTTCGCCCCCATCGGGCTTGAGCAGCATGTCCGTGGGCTTGCCAGCTAGTTCGAGATGAGTGACCAGAACGCCTCGCCGCAGGTCCACCACCGATAGGCGCCGCTCGGTACGGCTCAGCACAAACGCCAGGGAACTGTCTGGCAGGACGGCGACGTCCTCGGGCTGCCTTACAACCGCAACGCTCCCGCGCAGCGCCAACGTCGTTGCGTCATGAATGCCCAGCGATCCATCGCGTCGATTGACCACCAGGACGGCTTTGCCGTCCGGCGTAACGTGCGCGACGACCGGTTCGCGTCCGGTCCGGGCGCGCCCAACGATGGCATGGGATTGGACGTCTATCGCCAGCAGCGTGTCGTTCCCGGAAGTCGTAGTAAAGAGCCGCGTTCCGTCTGGCGAGAAATCGATGGCGTAGGGAAGCGGCCCCACCGGAATATGCGCCGTGATTTGGTTGGCACGAGTGTTCAGAATCCAAACGTACCCGCCCGTGCTGCTGGCGCCGAAGATCTCTGCGCGCGTGGGATGCTCGCGCATGCTGGAGAGCCCCGGACCCGCATAGAGCCGCGAGAAAGCTTTCAGCTTCACCAGGTCAACCACGGTCACGTTGCCGTCGCCCGTGGTGACGTACGCGTAGAGTCGTAAGCCTGGCCGCAGAAATGACGGCCGGTGCTCCCGCAATAGCACGACGAGGCCCGCGAGGCTCAGCGTCGCAAGCAAGAAGTAAACGCGGAAGTTTCGAGGGTCATTCATGAACGCTCTGAATTGTTACACGTTAGAAGGAACTAGTGAAATAAGGCCGCGGGCAAACCACATGGGACGTGAAGAACTGGCAAGTGGGGTACAGCAATTCTGTGGTTCCGCATCCACCCAGCCGTTTAATGAGAATTCATCGTTCATCAATGTGGCGCGGCAGACTTTCATGCATCCTCCGGACGGAACCTAATAGCAGCAAACGAGTGTTCAAGGCTAGCCATGCTGCACGCTGTCTTCGTCGGCGCTCCGAACCGATTTACGAGGTTAATTCGTCCATTGGCTGTCGAACCGCTCGCATTTGGCCGGAGTCGTCTGGACCTCTTCGGCACATTGGGCGCTCAGTCATTCTGGCCGCGTGCGCTTTGCAAAGAAGCGCCTGAATCGTTTTGGTGTCCTGAAAACTGTGGACGAAGCGCTTTACTATTTCTTGGCCAAAAAGGTGCTAAACCATTCGGGAGAGGAGTCTCAAAGAAGATTGGGGAGCGCCTACATTCGCGAATATGGTTTACCTGAATGGGAAGGAGACTCCATACGAACCGATGACATTAATTCAAAGGATGTGGTCACCTTTGTGCGCGAGCGCTCCCCGGACCTGATTATGGCCATGTGCATCAACGAATTTTTTCGACGTGAAACCCGCCAAACCCCTCGTCTTGGGGCATTTCTGTGGCACGAAGGAATTGTCCCGGAATATAGGGGATTGTATTCCCCGTTCTGGGCAATACATAACCGTGAGCCGGACATGCTGGGTTATACGGTTCTGCGTATGAGTGGGCGATATGATGAAGGAGAAGTTTATCTCCAAGGGCGGGTTACCGGTGTGAATCTTCAGATGGACAACCCTCCCTATATCGGACACAAAGCCATTCTTGATAGCCTGCCGGAAGTCGCAAGATTGTTCGCAGATCTTGAAAACGGCACCGCAAAGCCAATCTCCTTAGAGGGTCGAAGAGCTGCTTGTTACACTTACCCCGGATTGACCGACTGGATTCGCTACCGTATGCGGTCACGAACTCTTCTTGATAAAGAAATAGTAAAGCAGCAAGTCCAGTCGTCTTTGCCAGCCAAGGGCCCCTCCCATAGATCGTAGGCAGCGTTATCGGTATTCTCATTCCATCGAAAAATCGTTCATTAGGGCGCTGCGAGGATTCCTCCTAAGTCGCTTACGGTTTTGCTTCCAAATCTGACTTCGCTACCGCTGTGGGCGCTTCTGTTTTCGAATACTCTCCTTGACGGGTCAGATAGAGGACGAACGGAGTGATCTCGAACGGCATTTTCTCGGATTCAGCCACCACGCCTGCTGGCTTCGATTTCAGCAATTGTAGGTGATCGTTCCACGGTTCGATTTTGATGCGTCCGCCGAGCGGCAGCGCTGCAATGACGTTAGCCTCTGGCTTTTCGCCAGTCGTCTGTTCGGAGAACACTGCGGAGAGGACGCTCCAGCTTGTCGGTACCCTGCTGCCCAAGTGCGGGCTGATCAAGTTGGGGATTTCCTTCGACCTGTCCCGGAGCGCTTTAAGAAACAGTCGGGCCGCTCCGGACTGCTCTTTGTAGGGCGACTTCTTCAACAGTTCGGCCCCTTTCTGGTTCGCCGCCTGTTCCTCTTCCGGTGTGCGCGCAAAGCCAAAGTGGCGGAACGTCTCTCTTTCGTCGAAGCGCACGCGATTGAGGAACGCGAATTGCGTATCCATACGATGGCCTAGCACCACGTGACCAAGTTCGTGAGCCAGGATCGTCGCCAGGCTGGCCTCATCAGGAAGCACGTCCACCAGGCCGCGGCTTACCACGATCGTGTGGCCAATCGTGAACGACTCCAGCGTCGAGATCATCAGCACCCGGCAGTGCACCTCCGGCTGGATGTCCAGGTCGTTGGTGACCTCCAGGTTGTTGATCACCGTCTCGAGCACTTTGTCCACTTCACCACGCGGCGCCATCAACCCCATTCGCTCCATGCTGTCCGTAACGTTGTCTTCGGCCTGGCGATCCCACGAGCGCTCTGCCTGCAGCGGCGAGTAGTCGTTGGCCGCTTCGACCTGATCCTTCACGGGCGTCTCGATCAGGATTTTGGTCAGCTCTTGTTCTTCGGACGCGTGGCCCAGGTCGTAGCCCCACAGGCGCGTTTGCGCCCTGAACGGCTTGAATGCCATCCTTTTCGTCTGCGCATCTTGCACGTCGCCTTCTTGGCTGTAGATGAAGGCAGGGAACCATTGGTTCTTTCCCGCATTCGTGCGCCAGCTGTCAAAATTGAAGTAATTGCTGATTAGCGATGAGCCGCCGTAAGCGCCGTTGAAACGGACGATGTGGTAATTCTGATCCTCCACCCAGATGCGCCCGACGAAGCGTCCTTTGTCGTTCTTCTTTACGGGATTCACGTCGAAGACCAAGCATCGGACATCGCCCAAAAACTCGCGGCGAACGTAATCAAACTGGTAGTGCCCGCGATCGAAGCCATACATGTCCAGATAGATCATCTGCAGGAAGCCCTGCGGCAGGAATTCCATCGAGAAGAAGCTTCCCAAGCCGCCGAATAGGCTGCGCTTGGTCCCTGCGCCGCCGGTCAGCGGCTCGAGCCCCACTCCCTTCGCCAGCTCGGCGCGGCCGAGAAAATACTTGTCGCTCTCCGGCACGGCCCCCAGGCGCTTATCCGGGCGAAGAGTCTGGATGTACGTCTCCACCAGTGGCGAATACTGGCGAAGCATCTGCATTTCGACCTGCTCCTGCGCAACGATCTTGTCCACTACCTGGCTCACCGTCGTGGGTTCCTGGGCGGCGGCTGCCATGGGCAACGCCCCGAATGCCAGCGCTATAAGCAAAATGTTCAGGGTTCGCATCATATCTTCGAAACCTGCACCAAACTGATACAGCCCCCTGCCCCGCAGGCTACGCCCGGGAAAAGTAACTGCCATCTGTACAGTGGTTCAGTTTAAGGACAGCCGTTTTCTCGTTTGGCCCGCCTGAACGAACTGGCCAGGGTGCGTGGAGCACGGGTGGTGGGGGATGTAATGCAAGGAAAAATGAATTCCCGTGACCAAAGTGGGGAGATACATCACCCAGTTCCAGGGGAACGGGCGATTGTTGTAAAGACGCCCAGCGAGAATCTGGAGGAAATACACCAAATTCCCGATCGTGAGAATGCAAACTCCCAGAAACAAGATAGGGGCGCCTGGTTTCAAGACCGCGAATAGAGCGGAGATCAACACACCCACAAAGACGACGCCCTGTTCTATTTGGAGAAACCTGCGCAGGCGGGGGAGCCAGATGGTTTTCCAGGAATTTGCGTCGAACGCCAAACGCGCCTCCAGAGGAAGCGCCACCTTAACGCAGTTGAGAGCGAAAGTCAGCAAGGACGGCAGGGGGTTGGATCACAGACGATCCTTGAGGAGTTGTTCCACGTCGCGACGGCCGTGGGGAATGGAAACGACCTGCAGAGGTGTTGTTTCTGGCCGGTACACGATCAAGTACTAGTAAACAGGGAAAAACTTCACTCCTTCTTCAGTCAAATTCTTGCGCCAGTGCCCGGCGCCTGGGTTTGCCGCCAGAAAAGCGATCCTGTCCCGAATGACCGACTCAACGTGGTCAGCGATTTCAACACTGCTTTGCCCTTTGATGTAACGCCAGATTTGCACCAGGTCGAGCGCGGCTTCCGGCGCAAGAACGTACCGCCGTGTCATTCAGGCTTGGCTTTCAGGTCCGACAGGTAAGCATCTAACTTGTCTTCGGGGATTCCCTGGCCGCCGTCGAGTTGCTCGACACCGCGCCGAATCTTTGCCTGGATGGTTTCCTGATTCTCCAAAAGCCAGCGGTCCTGCTCTTCCTGCGTTTCGAGTAAGCGAAGCAACACTTCCTCGACACTCCCGCATCCTGTGGCTTGGAGCTGCTTTTTGATTCTGGCTTCCAAATGGCCGTCACGGATCTCGATGTTCATCCATGGCTCCTTTTTGCCGCGTAACTATGTATCGTTTTGCGTCGCAGCCTGCACCACAAAATTTCAACGCGCCCTATTTTACCATGAACCAAGCGGCTGGGCCGGCCGTGTGGCCCACATGTCGGTTTTACGTAGCTTGTGGTGAGCGGAGCCGAACCATGGAACTTTTTGACTTTTCCAGAATCTTCTGCAAGTGTGAGCGGAGTGCCACCTTGTAATAAGACTAATTCTGAGAAGGTAGGCCAGATGAAACAAGACCCCCAATCTCAGGTGGAGCTCCGGGATGTGGCGCCGGGCTTGTGGATCTGGCGTCTCGAGCATCCCCACTGGAAGCCAGGACAGGGCTGGGAGCCAATCGTGGCCTCGACGTGCGTCGAGTCCGGAGGTGAGACGCTGCTTCTGGATCCGCTTGCGCCGTCCGAAGGCGCTGCCGAAGTCTGGAAGCGGCTCGACGCGCGCCCGCCGACCGCTGTCGTCGTCCTTAAGCCGGACCACGTACGTGACGTCGATCTTTTCGTGCTCCGCTATGGCGCTCGCGGGTTCGGCCCGCGCCTCTTCTTTCGCGAGGACATCCCCAAGACCGAACTGGAGTTCATCGAGCCTGGCAACCAGCTTCCAGGGGGGCTGGTTGCTCTCTACGACGGACGCGGCCGCAACGAGACCCCGGTTTGGCTGCCCGACCAGCGCACCCTCGTTTTCGCCGACGCGCTGACGGCGCCAGGGGGCGAGCTGCGCGTCTGGGCGTCGCCACATCATAAGGAGCGGGCGCTCCCCGCCTTGCGCGCACTACTGGATCTTCCGTTCGAGTGCGTCATCGTCTCGCACGGCGAGCCCGTGCACACCCGCGCCGCGTACGAGCGTGCCCTCGACCTCCCCACCTGGCGTGGATAGGTCTTTTTGCGTCCCACTTGCCGGATGCCGCACCCTTCGGGCTTAGGGGTGCGGTTTGATTTCTCCCCGCCAACTCTCCGTCGCCTGCATTCCAAAGCTCATGAACTCTTGTGCAGATACTCAGTGAGCTGTACCCCCTTGTTTTCTTCTCCTTGCAAAATCTTTCGAACAAAGATGCCAACTCTCTAAATATCAGTACTATAATAGTATTTGACAAATCGCTTAATTCGTGTTAGCGTGGGTCGTGATTGATCGACGACACCACCGCCAAGCCGGCCGGCCCCGCGCCTTCCGCCCTTTCCTCTCCGTTGCCATTAACGCCTTTCCTTCATTTTCATCACCTCCTTACATCATTACCTCTTTACTTCCTATTTTCCGTACCTTCTTCCAAGTTCGGTATCCTGCAACTCCTTTGCTTGCCACTCTTACGAAAACTGCCGGGTGTGTACCCAAAATTCCCATTCTGGAACTCCTCGTCATCCGGCCAACAACTCATTCCCAAGTGCCTCATCCCCTTTCCACTCAAGCTCTTGCGCACTCTTTTGCACTTTTTTGCACCCATGCAAATCTCAACTTTATTCTTTTCAGACGATTGTGCACTCTTCACCCAAAAACACGATGGGGCAGGGGACGCTCTCAAGTATCCACGCTCGGATCACGCGAAGGTTCGCGCTGCCGTGGCTTCCGGGTTACACTCCTCACGAATCCCGCAGGAGGTCCACAGCAATGGCACGAATTTCCGCCGCAGACCCAAATCAGCAAGGCCTATTGCAAGGTCTCTTCACCCGCATCACCTATGCAATGACGAAACGCAAAGTAGGGCGCACTGTGATGCCCGTGAAGGTCGCTGCGCACCACGCCAAACTTCTTTGGGGTTACGGCCAGATGGAACAATCTCTTCTCTCGAGCAAGCTCGTAGATGCCGGGTTAAAGAACCTCGCGCAATTGCGCGTCGCTACTCTCGTCGGCTGCCCGTTTTGAATGGACATTGGTTCTGCGGTCAGCAGAGCCAGCGGAGTTTCGGCGGAGAAGATAGAAGCGCTTCGCAACTACCGCAGCAGCGCACTCTTTTCCGAAACGGAGAGGCTCGTGCTCGAATACGCCGACGGCATGACGCAAACTCCCGTCGAGGTTCCAGACGCGCTGTTTGCGAAGCTGCAGGAGAAGTTTAACGAACGGCAGTTAGTGGAACTCACGGCCACTTTGGCCTGGGAAAACTACCGCGCTCGGTTCGACCACGCGTTCGGCGTGGAAGCTGAAGGCTTCACGGAGGGCAGCTACTGCGCCTTGCCCGTAGGCGCGGCGAATCGCGCTTAGATCCCGGCGACTGCTCCCTTATCGACGGGAACGGGCGCTGCTATACTCGCGCGGCGTTGCTCTCGAGAATTGAAAGAGGCTCGGCTGGAGGAAAAAGCGTGCGCTCATCTGTACTGGTTGCCGTTTTTGCAGGATTGCTGGCGATCCCCGCGCAGGCGCAAGAACCTGCGGGCAAGCCGATTTTCAAGCTGCAAGAGGTGATGATCCCGGTGCGGGATGGAGTGAAACTCCAGACCGCCATCTTGGCCCCGCTGAATCAGCAGGGACCGCTGCCCATTCTTTTTCGCCGCACTCCCTATGGCGTTCCAGAAAAACCGCCGGAGCAAATGCCCGCGTCTTGGAAAGAGCTTGCGCAGGATGGCTACATCTTCGTCATCCAAAACTTGCGCGGGCGGTTCAAGTCCGAAGGCGTGTTCGATTTGACCTCGCAGGTGGACCTGACGAATCCGAAGTCCACCAACGAAACGACCGACGCCTACGACAGCATCGAGTGGCTGCTGAAAAACGTGTCGAACAACAGCGGCAAAGTCGGGATGTACGGAGTCTCATACGACGGCCTGACTACCGCGCTGGCGCTGCTGTATCCTCACCCAGCGCTGAAAGCTATCAGCGAACAAGCTTCGCCCGTCGATCAATGGATGAACGATGACGACCATCGCTACGGCGCGCTGCGCGAAAGCTACGACTTCGAATATGCCGTGATGGAGCAAGCCGACAAGAATTCAAACACGCATTTCGAGTTCGAGGCTTACGACACGTATCAGTGGTATCTAGATTTGGGCCCGCTGTCGAATATCAACGCGAAATATTTGCGCGGAAAAATTCCTTACTGGAATTCCACGATCGACCACCCGGACTACGACGACTTCTGGAAAAAGGAAGCTTGGGTGCGGCAACTGCATGCATCCACGGTTCCCAACTTGAACGTCGCGGGATTCTGGGATCAGGAGGATCCCTGGGGCCCCTGGCAGATTTTCCGCCATGCGCAAGAGCATGATCCCGAGCACACGAATTTCATGGTTGCCGGTCCGTGGTTTCATGGCCAGTGGCAAACGCCAAAGGCGGACAGCATCGGGCTGCTTCCTTTTGCGGGCCATGAAACGGCGCGCGAGTTCCGCGAAAATATCGAGGCGCCGTTTTTCCGCTATTACTTGCACGGAAAAGGTGAAAAGCCGAACTGGCAGGCCACCACGTTCCAGAGCGGCTCGAACACTTGGCACACATATCCGCTATGGCCGCCGAAAGAGGCGCAGGCGACAAATTTATATTTGCACGCGGATGGCACGCTGTCCTTCACAGCCCCTGCCGCGGGGGGAGGTGCGAAAGAATATCGCGAGTATATTTCCGATCCGGCAAATCCGGTCCCTTACCGGCAGCGGCCCATTTCGCCGACGTATCCCG
>WNFJ01473898.1_pt3 | contig 29435 bp, 24 predicted proteins | sample 5400461 | NCBI WGS metagenome assembly WNFJ01 (sample SAMN13153349, study PRJNA577476) | soil metagenome | isolation source: 115 cm saprolite on Douglas fir-dominated hillslope | place: USA:California | collected 2013-09-17
TAGGCACCGGCATGGCCATCGCCGCCAAGCGCGACGGCCGGTCAAGCCGGATCTTCTGCATGATCAGTGATGGCGAGTGTGATGAAGGCTCGGTTTGGGAAGCAGCACTCTTCGCGCCGCACCACAAGCTGGACAATCTGACCGTGATTGTCGATTACAACAAGATTCAGAGCCTTGGCGCTGTCAAGGAAGTCATCGATCTGGATCCTTTGACTGACAAGTGGCGCGCTTTCGGATGGGCAGTCCGCGAGTTGGACGGTCATGACCTGCGCGCCATTGAAGAAGCCGTGACGCAACTGCCCTACGAAGTCGGCCGGCCGAGTTGCATCGTCGCGCATACCGTCAAAGGCAAAGGTGTGAGCTTCATGGAGAATAAACTCCTCTGGCATTATCGCGCTCCGCTTGGCGAAGACATGACCAAAGCGCTTGCAGAACTGGAACAATCCAAGTGAGAACCGCATTCATCAAAGAACTGTTTGAGCTGGCCAAGCAGGACGAGCGAATCGTTCTGATCGTCGGGGATCTGGGCTTCGGAGTGGTTACGCCTTTCATCGAGCAGTTGCCCCGGCAATTCCTCAACGCGGGCGTGGCCGAACAGAACATGACCGGCATGGCCGCTGGAATGGCCCTTAGCGGCAAGATTGCCCTGACCTATTCCATCGCCAATTTCCCAACCATGCGGTGCTTGGAGCAAGTCCGCAACGATGTTTGCTATCACAACGCCAATGTGAAAGTTGTTTCTGTCGGTGGAGGTTTCACCTATGGTGCGATGGGGGCTACGCATCACGCCCTCGAAGACCTCGCCGTAATGCGCGCGATGCCAGGGCTGGTCGTGGTTGCTCCCGGCGATCCCGTCGAGGCCCGGGCCGCAACGCGTGCGGTCATCGCTTACCATGGTCCCTGTTATCTCCGTTTGGGCAAAGCTGGCGAACCCGTCGTGCACCAATCACCGATCGATTTCGAACTTGGCAATGCGATTCAGATGCGGGAAGGCCGAGACGCCACACTGATATCCACTGGCGGCATCCTGCAAAATGTTGTTCGAGCGGCGGAGCTCTTGGAAAAGGAAGGAATTGAAACGCGCGTGCTGAGCATGCACACGCTCAAGCCTTTGGACGCGGAAGCCGTCTTGGCCGCGGCCCGCGAAACCTGCGCGATCTTCACGATTGAAGAACACAGTGTCCTTGGAGGTTTAGGAAGCGCGGTCGCGGAAGTTTTGGCCGAAGCCGATGGGATCAAGGTACCCTTCAAGCGACTCGGCGTTCCTTCCGGGTTCTCACCTCACATCGGCAGCCAGGAATACATGCAAGACTGTCACGGACTGACTGATGCAGGAATCGCCAAGAGCGTCGCAAGCGTCATGCGCACGGTCACCAGCGGCTAACTCGGAACATTCAGATAGACGAATCATGGACACCTTGAAGGATCGACTCGCGGTTGTAACCGGAGCCAGCAGTGGCATCGGCAAAACCATTGCGCTCGCTCTTGCGGCGCAGGGAGCTGAGGTCTGCTTGGTAGCTCGCCGCCGCGAAGCCCTCGAAGCGGCTGCCGAACAGATCCGTGCCAATGGTGGGCAATGTCACGTTTGCTTTGCTGACCTCACAAGCGATGAGGACATCCAGTCATTCGCGCAGAAAATCACTAGCGATTTTGGGCGCGTCGATGTGCTCGTACTTTGCGGAGGCGCCATTTCCCACGGCCCCCTCGAGCGCGCACCATTGGCTGAGTTTGACCTGATGTACCGTTCCAACGTTCGTGGCCACTATGCGCTGATTCAGTCGCTGTTGCCTCTCTTGCGCAAGCAAAAAGGCCAGATCGTCTTTATCAATTCATCCGCAGGATTGCGGTCCCCCGCAACCGTTGGCCAATTCTCAGCGACACAGCATGCATTTCGTGCCATCGCCGATAGTTTGCGCGATGAAGTCAATGGCGACGGCATCCGCGTCCTCAGTGTTTATCCCGGCCGGACCGCTACGCCCCGCATGGAGGCTCTGTTCAAAAGAGAGGGCAAGCCCTATCACCCGGAGCTACTGCTGCAACCGGAAGCTATCGCCTCGATGGTTACGCACACCCTCTGTTTGCCGCGAACCGCCGAAGTCACTGACATCAGCATAAGACCGATGCTGAAATCCTATTGAGAGAAATGATGAATCCGACCAATCATCCTCAGTGTCGCTTTTGCAAGTCCAGCATGGAGCACACCTTCGTGGATTTGGGAGCCTCCCCCTTGTGCCAGAGTTTTCTGAGTGCAGACCAGTTGAATCACATGGAGCCGTTCTACCCGCTGAATGTTTACGTCTGCGGGAACTGCTTTCTCGTCCAACTCCAGGAATATGTTACCCCGCAAAATATTTTCAGCGACTACCTTTATTTTGCCTCTTTTTCTGACACCTGGTTGGCACACGTCAAGGCTTATACGGACCAGATGGTGAAGCGCTTTCCCATCACCGAGAAGAGTCTCGTTGTGGAAATCGCCAGTAACGACGGTTATTTGCTCCAATACTTCGTCGAGAAGAAAGTGCCTGTCCTCGGCATCGAGCCCGCTGCAAACGTGGCCGCCGTGGCGATCCAGAGGGGCATTCCCTCGCTGGTCAAATTCTTTGGGAGCGCTACGGCTCGCGAACTCGCCGTTTCCGGCAAGTACGCCGATCTGTTACTCGGCAACAACGTGCTTGCCCATGTGCCGGATATCAATGATTTTGTCTCCGGCATGAAAATCCTGCTCAAGCCGCAAGGCGTTATTACCATGGAGTTTCCCCATTTGATGCGCCTCATGGAACAAAACCAATTCGACACCATTTATCACGAGCATTTCTCGTATCTCTCGTTCTTAACCGTGGAGAAAATCTTTGCTGCCCATGGGTTGACCTTGTTCGACGTTGAGGAACTCTCCACCCACGGTGGCTCTCTGCGGATCTTCGCCCGCCATGCCGAGGATTCCTCAAAGCCGGTTGGTCCCCGAGTGATTGAACTGCGCACCCGGGAAGAGTCCGCGGGCTACAACCGGTTGGAGACCTACTCGCGTCGCGTTTTGCTGAACAGGTTAGGGAGACCAAGCGCAAACTGTTGGAGTTCCTGATCGGAGTCAAGCGCAGCGGGAAAACCATTGTGGGTTATGGCGCTCCGGGCAAAGGCAACACGCTTCTGAATTACTGCGGCATCCGGACCGATTTTATCGACTACACAGTGGATCGCAGCCCTCATAAGCAAGGGAAATTCTGTCCCGGAACTCGCATTCCTATTTATTCGCCAGATCGCATCCGCGAGACCCGTCCCGATTTTCTGCTGATTCTCCCGTGGAACCTGAAAGACGAGATCATGCAGCAGAACGCGTGCATTCGCGATTGGGGTGGCCAGTTCGTGGTGCCCATCCCCGAAGTTCAGGTTTACCCCTAACGAGCTATGTGCGGGGCAATCTTCGAAAATAGGTTAGGAACAGCATGCTAAGTCAAGGGCGAAAGGCTACTTCTGGCTCTCATCCGCAGGGCATCTTCCTGCCTGAAGCTTCCCCCCGCTCGGTTAGCCGACCAGCGGAAACGAATTGCACAAGACCTCCAGCACAGTTCTTGCTAGACCTTCTATTTGATTCTCGGATCGCGTCTAAGTCTAAAAAGATCAAAGAATTAACTCAGTATCGTCTGAAAGTGGCGCCGTTGACATCCTCGCACAGGGGCCGATTCTCCATGAGGACGGGCGAACGCGGCCAGCCGCGTCCTGCCCCATGTCCATTGGTGTGGTGCTGGCCGATCCCGAGTTCGACTCCGAAGAGAATCACCGCTTTTTAGCTTGCACCTCGCAGCCTTTGCCCATCCAAGCTCAGGTATCTCCCGAACTTGGTTTTGCAGGATTCACCTGATTCTCTTTCTGCTGCTACCGGATAGATATTGCGGCGGCGAGTTGCTTTGAAGCAGGCCGAAAGCAGGAAAAAGTGGATGAGGTAGGGTAAGTCAGGGCGTGTGAACAAGAATCCGCGATTGGGGCGGCCAGTTTGTTGTGCCCATTCCACAAGTAGCAGCGCACAAATACTAGCGAATTATGTTTTTGGGTCATTCTTGATTTTGGGTGATGGAATCAGAAAGGGATCCAAAATGAAAGTCGTTATCTTTTGCGGTGGATTTGGCATGCGCCTCCGTGAGTACAAAGAGAACATTCCCAAGCCGATGGTTCCCATCGGTCACTTGCCCATCTTGTGGCACGTAATGAAGTACTATGCTCACTTCGGGCATAAAGACTTCATCTTGTGCGTGGGCTACTGTGCCGACGCCATCCGGGAGAGTTTCAGTCACAACGGCAATCGCCCGAAGTTACCTGACGCTTCATCAATTGCATATAAGGACTTGGAGCTTTTTGAGAATGACCTTCGCGAATGGAACATCGCGTTTGTTGACAGCGGCCTTCATTCCAACATCGGACAGAGACTCAAAGCTACGGAGAAGTATCTGGTAGGCGAAGAGATGTTCCTGGCTAATTACGCCGACTCTTTGAGCGACCTGCCCCTCCCGGAGCTCCTGGAATTTGCTAAAGGGCACGGTAAGATCGCGACTTTTGTTGCCGCCAAGCCGAACTTGAGCTATCACGTCGTTTCCTTTAGGCCGGATGGCGTCGTAAATGAAATCAAAGCTATTAGGGAAACCAGTCTTTACATCAACACGGGATTCTTCGTCTTCAAACAAGATATTTTTCGGTACATCGGAGACGGAGAAGATCTGGTACGCGAGCCCTTTGGGCGCTTGATCGAGGAGGCGCAGTTAATGGCCTATCATCACAAGGGGTTTTATGCGTGCATGGACACGTTTAAGGATAAGCAGCAACTAGATGATATGTACCTGCGAAATGAAACGCCTTGGCTCCTCTGGAAAAACTCGGCGGTTGGAAGGTAATTGTCCATTCATACTCAACGGATCGACCTGCCCGACAAGTTGCACGGTTGAATTCTAAAAATGCTTAGACCGGCTATCGGCAAGCCCCGAAAGTTTCCACGTCGCGTGCTTTGTCTGGGCGCGCATTGCGACGACATCGAAATCGGATGCGGTGGCACGATTCTGCGCCTCCTGCGGGAGGAGCCCGGTTGCGACATTTATTGGAAAGTGTTCAGTTCCATTCCTGCTAGAAGGCGCGAAGCTGTCAAATCAGCGGGGTTGTTCCTCTCTGGAGCGAAGTCTAAGAAGTTGGCGATCCGAAGTTACGATGATAGCTACTTTCCGTCGCTTTATAGACGTATCAAAATTGATTTCGAAAAATTGAAAAACGAGTTCGCTCCCGATTTGGTTCTTACTCATTACCGGCACGACCTTCACCAGGATCACAGAGTGATCTGCGAACTAACGTGGAATACGTTTCGCAGCCATCTCATCTTGGAATACGAAATCCCAAAGTACGATGGCGATCTGGCAGCGCCGAACTTTTTCGTAGGATTGGATCGCGAAATCTGTGAGCGCAAGGCCGACTATATTTGCCGCTCGTTTGCGTCTCAGCGAAAAAAGCACTGGTTTACAGCGGAAACCTTTCTTGCGCTCCAGCGGCTTCGTGGCATCGAGTCCAATGCCCCAGGCGGATTTGCCGAGGGTTTTCATTGCCGAAAACTCTTGCTGTAATTCACGAGCAACGGTTCTTCCGGACGGCTCCTTGGCGACGTATAGAGTTCTTTCGGACAAAACGGAATCCTCAAGCAGACAACGAATAAGATGGCGAGTGCGAGCATCTCGTGAATCCAGCCGGTAGACTTAAAGACCTTCGAGGGTAAGACTGTCGTTCGCCAGCAGGGAAGGGTGCTCAGTGGAGAATCCTAGACTCCGTTCAAACCTCCGGCTCAGGGCTGGAGATTGGGTAGAAGTCCGGAGCCGGGAGGAGATCCTGCTGACCCTGGACGAAAACGGCTGCCTTGACAATCTTCCGTTCATGCCTGAAATGTTCGCGTTTTGCGGCCAGAGGTTTCAGGTTTACAAGCGGGCGCACAAAACCTGTGACACGGTCTTTCCAGTTCGCGGGCGCCGAGTCGAAAGGACCGTGCATCTTGAAACCCGCTGCGACGGGCATGCACACGGCGGATGCCAGGCCCGGTGCCTGCTATTCTGGAAAGTAGACTGGCTGAAACCTGTCGGTCGCACATCACAGGACCAGTCTGCTCCGCGCACCGGGGCTCCCTTCACAGGTGTCCAGGCTGCACAGCCTAGTAGATGTGACGAATCGAATGTCTGGGCTCGCTCACAGTGTTCCGACTCGAACGGCGGAATCCCCAAATTTATCTGCCAAGCCACCCAGTTGCCTTACGTTACTAAGGACCTAGCTTGGTGGGACGTTAGCCAATACTTCGAGGATTATGTTTCAGGAAACGTCGGCCTAAGGTCGATTCTCAACGGCTTCGTCTATTCGATCTACTATCATCTCAGCCAGGCTGGCATCGGGTTAGGCCCGGCAATGCGATGGCTCTATGACAAATTCCATCCGCTTTGGAGCGGTACACAATTCCCACGGAAGTCAGGGAACATACCCGTCGGGGAGCCCACACCCACGGCAACCCTCGGCCTGCAACCTGGTGAACTTGTCCGCATAAAACCTTTTGTAGAAATCCTCTCGACTTTGAATACTGAAAATAAGAATCGCGGCCTTTTCTTCGACGCCGAGATGGTTCCCTACTGCGGTGGAACATACCGTGTACTCCAGAGAGTCAGCAAAATCATTGATGAGAAAACGGGAGAGATGCAAGAGTTCAAGAACCCTTGCATTACGCTGGATTCCGTCATTTGCCAATCCCGGTATAGTTACCGTCGCATGTTCTGCCCGAGGAGCATCTACTCTTTTTGGCGGGAAATCTGGCTTGAGCGCATCGCGCCGGATGTCTCCCTCGACAGTAAAACGCAGCCTAACCGTACTGCCCAGGTTAGATTGGACAGCCAGGCCCGAGTTCTTGGCTCGAATTGCCAAAGCCTTAATGCTATTCCGTCTGGCCGATCCCTCTTCAATGATGTCTAAAACCGAACGATTAGGCACTCCACTGGACGATTTCCCGAAGCGCCTTCTTGTGGAAACACGATGCACAATGATGCCCTTGCAGTTCTCATTGGCGCGCGGTTAGGCCTCTTTTAAGTTGCCGTAAGTCTTGTTAATTCAATAGATTGCCTCAGTCTGGTTTGGAGCAAAAGGTGCTCTCTTTCTCAGGGTGATTCGTTGGTGGAGGTCTGTCACCAGGTAGCAGTGTGGTGATTGGGGTGGGGTCTTGACGCGGAATTCTGGAGATCTCTGGCTGACTTGTTCCTCCAGCATCGATTGTCCCCCGCTCCAACGCTTGTTCTCGTTTCGATATTCGCATGGACTCGTGATCGCCGTTCGTCCATAGCTCAGTTCTTATCCTCCGGAGGGATTCTGCATGTCGTTTAGTTCTTATCGTCATATCTGTACGGCCATCCAAGTTTCATTGAACCGATCTCTCATCCTGGGACTGCTTCTCCTCGCAGCGGCACTGTATCCAACTCAGGGCCACGCCGCCGGCATTGCCCTCATTCAGCAGACCAGCAAGGATGCGGGTACGACGACCACTTCCTCCCTCGCCTTTGCTAGCCCCAACACCGCGGGAAATTGGATCGCCGTTTCTATTCGCGGCGGCCTTTCCAGTTCGCAGGTATTCACGGTCGCGGATTCCAACGGCAACACCTACCGGCAAGCGGCCCAAATTGGTTTCACCTCCAGCGCAGTGACCCTAGCAATCTACTACGCCGAGAACATCAAGGGCGGCGCCAACACCATCACCGTATCCCAAACCGTTTCGGGTCCATTGCGTTTCGCCGTCCTGGAATATTCGGGAGTTGCCACTTCCAATTCTCTGGACGTATTCGCCTCGGCGACTGGTACCAGTTCATCGCCTAACAGCGCAAATTTGACCACTACCGCGAGCGGAGATTTGTTGCTTGGCGCGATCGCCACGACGAATCCCGGTGCATTCACTGCGGGAACGGGCTATAAGATCGAGGAATTTGTACCCGTCGAGCCGAACACCAAGCTCACCGCCGAGGATCAGATCCAATCGAGTGCCGGGCTTGCTTCGGCTGCCGTTTCTCTCTCGGGATCAGATACCTGGGGCGTGGTGTTGGCCGCTTTCAAACCTGCCGGTGGCGTTGCAGGTAGCCCGTCTACTATCACGGCGACTGCAGGAACGCCCCAGAGCGCAACCGTCAACACGGCTTTTGCAACGCAATTGCAAGCGACAGTCAAGGACTCCTTCAACAACCCGGTGAGCGGCGCGGTGGTGACGTTTACACCTCCGGCCAGCGGGACTAGCGGCACGTTTGCCGGTGGAAGCAACACCGCAACAACGAACGCCTCGGGTGTAGCAACCGCCGCGGTCTTCACCGCCAACAGCACTGCTGGTGGCCCTTACAACGTGACGGCATCGGTCAGCGGCGTTTCCACCCCCGCCAACTTCTCCCTGACCAACTTGGGTAATCCGCCAGCGAGCGTCACAGCTACTGCGGGAACGCCGCAGAGCGCTACGGTCAATACAGCGTTTACGACACAATTGCAAGCAACGGTGAAAGATGCCTCAAATAATCCGGTGAATGGGGTGACGGTGACCTTTGCGGCTCCGGCCAGCGGAGCCAGCGGCACCTTTGCCGGGGGAGTGAACACGGCAACGACGAACGCCTCGGGTGTAGCAACGGCAGCGATCTTCACCTCCAACAGCACTGCTGGTGGCCCTTACAACGTGACGGCATCGGTCAGCGGCGTTTCCACCCCCGCCAACTTCTCTCTGACCAACCTGACTGGTCCGCCGGCGAGTGTCGCCGCAACTACAGGTACCCCGCAGAGCGCTACCATCAACACGGCGTTTGCCACGCAACTCCAAGCAACAGTGAAGGATGCCTCAAATAATCCAGTAAATGGGATAACGGTGACCTTTGCGGCTCCGGCCAGCGGACCCAGCGGTACGTTTGCCGGGGGCGCGAACACGGCAATGACCAATGCCTCGGGTGTGGCAACGGCAGCGGTCTTCACCGCCAACGGCACCGCAGGTGGCCCTTACACCGTGACGGCATCGGTAGCCGGTGTTGCTACCCCAGCCAACTTCTCTCTGACCAACCGCCCGCCAAACGGCTCCATCGCGCTTGTGCAGCACACCAGCAGGGACGCGGGCTCGACCACGTCTGCATCGCTTGCCTTCGTCAACCCCAACACCGCCGGAAATTGGATCGCAGTTTGCATCCGTGCAGGCAGTTCATCGAGCCAGGTGTTCATGGTTACGGACTCCAACGGGAACACCTATCGCTCTGCGCTACAGCTGGGCGTAACTGCAAACCCGATCACCCTTGCCATTTTTTATGCTGAGAACATCAAGGGCGGTGCCAACACCATTACCGTATCAGACGCCGTCTCGAGTCCACTGCGAATCGCCATTCTGGAGTATTCCGGAGTTGCCACATCGAACTCCCTGGACGTAACCGCAACGGCGCAAGGGACCAGCACATTACCCAATAGCGGGAATGTGACCACGACCACAAGCGGAGATTTGTTGTTAGGCGAAGTTGTGACGACAAATCCTGCTGTTTTCACAGTGGGAACCGGTTACACGATTGAAGAAAGTGTTCCCGCGGAGCCGAATACGAAGCTGATCGCCGAGGATCAGATGCAAGCATCCGCAGGGGTTGTCTCGGCCAGCGCATCGCTCGGGGCATCAGACAACTGGGGTGCAGGGCTGGCGGCGTTCAAAGCTGCCGGTGGCGGAGGAGGTGCGAGTCCATCCATCACCAGCCTGAACCCCACTTCAGGGCCGGCGGGAACATCGGTCACGATCTCCGGAGCAAACTTTGGAGCGAGCCAGGGTGCCAACGCGGTGACTTTCAACGGGACGGCCGCGGCGGTCTCCACTTGGACTTCGACGAGCATCGCGGTAAACGTGCCGACAGGGGCTACGACTGGGAATGTGGTGGTGACCGTAGGCGGCGTCGCGAGCAATGGCGTACAGTTTACAGTAACGGCAGGTCCGAGCATTTCGACGCTAAGCCTGACACAGGGTCCAGTCGGCGCGAAAATCACGATCAGCGGGACGAGTTTCGGGTCAAGTCAGGGACCGAGCACGGCGACTTTCAATGGCACTGCTGCAACAGCCTCAAGCTGGACCGATAGCAGCATCGACGTAACCGTACCGACGGGTGCAACAACTGGAAACGTCATCGTCACTGTTGGGAGTGTGGCCAGTAACGGCGTGCCCTTCAAGGTCACACCACCTCCCAGTATCATCAGCATCAATCCAACGTCGGGACCCGTTGGATCAATCGTGACGATTACCGGGGCGAACTTCGGGCCGACGGTTGGGCCTATATCGAGCTTTGTAACATTTAACGGCACGCAGGGAAGGTCGACCAATTGGTCCGACACCAGCATTACCATCCCGGTGCCAGTGGGCGCCACCACGGGCAATGTGGTGGTATCAGTGGGTGGAGTCGTGAGTAATGGTGTGTCCTTTACGGTCACACCCCCGCCGAGCATCACCAGCCTGAACCCCACGTCAGGGCCGGTGGGAACATCAGTCACGATCTCCGGAGCAAACTTTGGAGCGAGCCAGGGTGCCAACGCGGTGACTTTCAACGGGACGGCCGCGGCGGTCACGACCTGGACTTCCACGAGCATCTTAGCAACAGTGCCGAGCGGCGCAACGCCGGGCAATGTGGTCGTGACTGTCGGCGGCGTGGCGAGCAACGGCGTCACCTTCACCGTAACCGCTACAACGGGAAACATCGCCCTTGTGCAGCACACAAGTAAGGACGCTGGCACAACCACCTCTGCATCGCTTGCCTTCGCCAGCGCCAATACCGCGGGTAATTGGATCGCGGTTTGTATCCGCGCAGGCAATTCATCGAGCCAGGTATTCACGGTCACAGATTCCAACAGGAACACCTATCGCTCTGCGCTACAGCTGGGCGTAGCTGCAAACCCGATCACCCTTGCCATTTTTTACGCTGAGAACATCAAGGGCGGTGCCAACACCATTACCGTATCAGACACCGTCTCAGGTCTGCTGCGATTCGCTATCCTGGAATATTCTGGTGTTGCGACCGCGAACTCGGTGGAATTAACTGCAAGCGCGCAGGGAAGCAGTGCGACGCCTAACAGCGGCAGTGCAAACACAACATCTAGCGGAGACTTGCTGTTGGCAGCAATCGTGACCACGAATCCCGGTGTTTTCACGGCAGGAACCGGCTACACCATCGAAGAGAGTATTCCTGCTGAGCCGGGCACCAAACTGATCGCCGAGGACCAGTTGCAAAGGGCAGTTGGAAGTGCTTCCGCTAGCGCATCGCTTTCCGCACCTGACGTTTGGGGTGCCGGTTTCGCTGCTGTCAGGTCGGCCAGTGGCGCTGGGCTGCCACTTTCTGTCAGCATCTCGCCTTCCACAGCCAACGTTCCGACGGGGTATGGAACGCAATCCTTCACCGCATCGTTAGTGAATGATTTCCAGCACCAGGGTGTGATGTGGTCGCTTTCGGGCGCGGGTTGCAGCGGGAACGCCTGCGGTACTCTCTCGAACGCAACGTCCACTTCCGTCTCTTACTCGGCCCCGGCGACCGTGCCCAGCCCAGCGGGCGTCACGCTCACCGCCACCGCCGTGGCGGATACGACGAAGTCCGGGACTGCAGCGATTACAGTGGCACAAGGTGCGCTCAACGTCACCGTCAGCCCCAAGCGTGCCGCTGTGACCATGTCCGCTTCACAGACCGTGCAGTTCACGGCCACCGTCACCAACGATCCTGCGAATGCCGGCGTCACTTGGCAGGTGGATGGCAACAACGGTGGGAACGCCACAACTGGCACGGTTTCCACCGCGGGACTCTACGCTCCTGGCACGCAGCCCGGATTACATGCCGTTACCGCTGTCAGCGTTTCCAACGCTTCCGTTACTGCTTCCGCTACCGTTGCGGTCACGGATCTGACTGGCGTCTTTACACATCACAACGACAATTCGAGAACAGGCCAGAACCTGAAGGAATACGCACTCACAACAGCGAACGTGAATTCATCCACGTTTGGCGCGCTTTTCACGTGCCCAGTGGATGGTTCCGTCTTTGCTGCCCCGCTCTATGTGGCCAATCTGACGATAGGCGGCCAGACGCACAACGTGCTATTCGTTGCCACGTCACACGACAGCGTCTACGCCTTGGACGTCGATTCACCCTCCTGCACGCACTTCTGGTTTGTTAGCTTCCTCAGTCCCGGCGTTACCACGGTCTTGCCCGCCGACGTGAACGACACTTCTAACGATATGTTTCCTGAAATCGGCATTACTTCGACGCCTGTCATCGATCCAGCGACGAACACTATCTACGTTGAGGCCAAGACCAAAGACACGGTTAGCCCGGGGTGCTCCACGACCGCGCCCTGCTTCTTCCACCACCTGCATGCACTGGATATCCTCACGGGAGCAGAGAAATTTGGAGGTCCCGTCGTCATTTCTGCCTCGGGCTTTGACCCGCGGATCCACTTCCAACGACCTGCACTGCTACTCAATAACGGCACGCTGTACCTCGGTTTCGGTTCGCACGGCGACAGGAACAGCTATCAGGGTTGGCTTATGGGCTACGACGCAACAACCCTGGCGCGGAAGTTCGTGAAGCCGCTCACAGCCGCGGCAGGCTCTAGGGGTGGCGTATGGCAAGGGGGCACTGGGCCCGCACTGGACGCGAACGGCAACGTTTACATCTCAACCGGAAATGGGAATTATAACGGGACCAGCGATTTCGGCGACTCAACTGTTCAGTTCAGTCCCACCGGTTCCATCGTCGACTGGTTTACCCCGTTTAATCAGTCCGTGTTCAACGCTAACGATATCGATTTGGGTTCCTCGGGTGTGATCATTTTGCCTGATTCCGTGGGTTCTGCTGCTCATCCACATTTGGCGCTCGCTACGGGCAAGGTTGCCATGCTGTATCTCCTCGATCAAACCAACATGGGCAAATTCAATTCCTCCACCAATCATGACCTGCAGGAAGTGACCCCAGTTCCTCCTCCCAATACGACTCAGCTCGATGGCGGCAACTTCGGTTCGCCGGCTTACTGGAACGGAAACATTTATACCACGGGGGTCAACTATCCCCTGAGCCAGTTCCAGATTTCAAATGGCACCATTGCGACCCCACAATTTGCACAGTCGAGCAACCTGTTCCCTCTCCGCGGCGCCACCCCCGTGGTTTCTGCCAGCGGCACCACCAACGGCGTCGTCTGGATCCTCGATCTGAGCGCATGGCCGTCGAACGGCGATGCCATCCTCGATGCTTACGATGCTACAAATGTCTCAAAGCTACTCTTTAGCAGTCCGAGCAGCGGAACGGGTGCCGCAGGGCCCGCTGTGAAATTCACTATACCCACGGTCGCCAACGGTAAAGTCTACGTGGGCGGCCAGCAAACATTGACTGTGTTCGGGCTGTCCCCGAACTAGAGTTGTTATCATTAGTCCTGACAAGGTGCAATTTCCGTCGGGGTTGTGATCCGCAGCTTTTTTCGCTCATTCGCCCGGACGTGGGGCCACGTCATCATCTCTACTCACCGGATGACCTCCGGCTGACGCTCAGTCGAGGACGAAGTCCCCGACTACGAAGGGTGCGAACGATCGATCAGCGGAAAAATCACTGAACAGTGGCTTTGAGATTCGTGGGTGGAGCGGGAGCGGTGGTGGAGAGCACAAGCACCCAGTCATTGTTTCCGTCTCCATTGGCTCCCGGCGTAGCAAAGCTCTGCGTTCCGCTGTTTGCGAAGGGTGATCCCCCGATAGTTTGATAGATTCCCTTACTCGGGTCGTACCAACGTGCCGTAACCGCCTTAGAGAACTTCGCCATGTTGACGGTCAAGCTGGTGGAGGCTGGACAGTAGGTGAGGGCCAATGAGCCGTCCGTGATCCAAGCTGTAGTGGCGTAGGTCGCCGTCGTTAAGTTTAGGTTGTTTGAATTGGCCGCGCCGAAGCCTGCCGTCACAACTGTGTGGCCGGAGTCTGGAACCAGATTCCACCACGCAAAAGGCGCGATAAGCTGTGGTAGATATACAACTTCGGCAGAACCGGCACTATTAAGACTGCCTGGATAGCTGGAGTCGTTGTGGTCCACCGACTCATTTCCCCAGACTACCCCTCCATTTCCACCGCTTGTCAGCGTCCAGTAGCTCTCCTCCCGCACGACGAATGGAGTTGCTGGCCCAGGAAGTTGGCCGGTGTTGTTCCCTCCTTCGTAGTTCGCCTCACCCAGAAAGACTGGCAGCGTCGGGGAACTGTTGTACGCCTGCAAAACGTAATCGTAGGTCTCGTAGTAACTGTAAACGAAATCTAGCTTAAGGGTCGCGCTTATGGTTGGCTGTGCCTGATTCGAATACGACCTCTGGTAGTCCAACTGCAAGGTCTGGATGTGATTCGCGTCCGCGCTGGCGATACCTGCCATCAACTGAGCAACCAAGTTTAGGTCGCTTGACGTGCGCCAAGATTGAAAGTCCTGACCTGACTGCCAGATTATGTTACTGAAACCCTTGTAGCGAGTCCCCAGATAAACGCCAAAGTTAAAACACTTAGTCGCCCCATTGTTCTGTAGCGTGGATAAGAACGCGCCAGTGGGGATTGGGTCTAATACAACCACTAGCCCGTTAGCCGCAGCCTCGTTTAACATAGTATCTATTTCAGACCAATAAGCACTGTTTGGCGTAGAAAGGTCGTAGCTCGATGGAGAAGTTCCGGTCGTAAATGGCTTCGTGCCGTCAAAGGCTGTCCCCGCGCTCCCTCCTGCACAATTTGAACCAGCCCACATGGCGAAGATGTTTGTGGAGTTGTATCCCTTGGATTGTCTGTTTGCGAAGTAGGCGGGCCAATTTGACTGCGCCAGATTGCACACCACATGGTGCCCGGCATCTGCAACCATGAACCACGGGACGTTATTGGAATCTACAAGATACCGGCCATTGGCGCTGGCTTTAATTGGAAGCGTTGTGCCCCACGCAGTTACACCCCAAGCACAGCACAAAAATATGAAACAGGAACAGAGTAAGCGTCTCATCTAATCTATTCTTGAACCTCCCAAAGGGAATTCAACTGACGCCGATCCTTTATACCCAGCTACTCTGTGCTACCCCTGATCTACAACATCATTGCCTTGAGCCGCGTTCTTGAATGACGCTGCCAACTTTACACACTTCTTCTGACTCTAATGACAGTAAGAGGGACAAGCACCTACTACTACTGGTCGTCGGGACAATCTTAGGCCAGGGGGATTAACTGCCCGAAGTTGTACCTGATGACTGCACCAGCGGAAGGAACCAAGACGTTGCAATGCCGGGATTGGCCACGATTTGAACCGTGCTCTCGACGAGGCCCTTTTTATTGGTGGACGTGACGCCCTCTACCAAACTTGCAGAAAATCGCGGCGCCATAAACACATAAGCGCCGTCCTGGCTCACGATCGTGTTGTGCGGCCCAGTCATCCCTGTATTGATATTCCCAGTCACGATTTCATGGGTGCGCAGCGTCCCGAAAAAGTCAGCGTGGCCCATCGTTAGGCGGTATGGGAGAACGCCAAATGGCTTGGAACCTGCCCTGAAAGATGAGGGAAGCTTGAGTCTTAACTATGGCAAAAGTTTTCTCAGTTTCCCGACTTTGATTCGATTGACGGCCTGCAGTGCCAGCCTGGCATCCGCTAAGATATTGAAAATAATGTACTTATAGGAAGTCATCCTCCGAAGAAGCTGGCCTCAACGTGAGAACCGGCACAGGCTGGTCTTAAACTTGCTCACTTAACTCTAAATGGCGTTGAACAGTACAAGGCGCATGTATGTAGGGAGGAAAGCTTCTTTATGAAGGCAGTCATCTTAGCCGGCGGCTTCGGTTCCCGCTTGAGTGAGGAAACCCAGGTCAAGCCGAAGCCGATGATCGAGATCGGCGGAAAACCGATTCTGTGGCACATCATGAAGCTTTATTCCTTCCACGGAATCAATGACTTCATCATCTGCTGCGGCTACAAGAGTCATGTCATTAAGGAATACTTTGCGAACTACGCCCTGCACATGTCCGATGTGACCTTTGAGATGCAAGAACGCAAAATGAGTTTCCTCACCAACGGCGTCGAGCCCTGGAAGGTGACGCTAGTCGATACCGGTGAATCCACCATGACGGGAGGCCGCCTGAAACGTGTTCGTCACCATCTTGGCAATGAGTCTTTTTGTCTCACTTATGGCGACGGTGTGAGTGATCTCAACATCACGGAACTGATTGCTTTTCACCGCGCCCAGGGTGGACTTGCCACGCTGACCGCCGTGCAGCCCGCTGGCAGATTCGGGGCTTTCAGCCTCGACCACGAGCAATCCGTCATTTCCAGTTTCAAGGAAAAGCCCGACGGCGGCTCCGGATGGATCAATGGTGGATTTTTCGTTTTAGAACCCAAGGTACTGGACTATATCGCTGGCGATTCCACCGTTTGGGAACGCGAACCGATGGAAACCTTGGCGCAGGAGTCGAAACTTTGTGCCTACCGTCACCGAGGCTTTTGGCAATCCATGGACACCTTGCGCGACAAGATGCTGCTAGAAGAACTTTGGTCCTCCGGCAAGCAGCCCTGGAAAGTGTGGTAGGCCCGCCGAAGCCCTTTGGAATGCTAAAGGCTGAACCGGACGCAGGTCCCCAACCGGTCGCCTGAGTAGATTCCGAGTCTGAACTCATTAGATACCCGCTTTCCGGCGTGAAGCGCCAGGAGCGCTGGTTCTTGCATACTGGAATGGACCCTGGGTTCCGCGGAGCTACTGCCGAGCAGCACACGAAGTTCTTCTAAGGAGAGCATTGATGGCCTTTTTGCGGAAAGAGATCCTTGTCCTGCTTGGTCTCGTAGGCGCATTTGGACCCGTTGCCTCCGGACAATCCACTTACACGATCGCTGGTTTGGGCGGCCTTTCCGGCTCCCCATTCGCAAACGTCGCCGCCCTCAATAATTTCGGCCAGGTTGTGGGGACTTCCGGAAACCATGCCTTCCTCTGGGAAAACGGCATCATGACTGACTTGGGCACTCTCGGTGGGAGCTCGAGCGTAGCGAATGCCATTAATGACAAGGGTCAGGTGGTCGGTGAATCCACCACCGCGAGCGGCGAAAAGCATGCCTTCCTCTGGGATAATGGCCTGATGAAAGATCTCGGTGTTCCGGGCGAAACCAGCTCCGCTCATGGGATCAACAGCCATGGTTATATCGTCGGCGCAATCTCCGGTAAGAACGTTCGTGGAGGCGCGATCCTTTGGAAGAATGGGGTAAGGCAATCCCTCGGTGACCTCGGACCCAGCGGTAGCGGCAGCACCGCCATCGCCATCAACGATAACGGTGAAGTCGTCGGGGTCTCCAGCGGATTGGCCGCCAGTTCGGGTGGCGTGGTTCGCGCCGTCATCTGGCAGAGCGGCGGCATTCGCGATATCGGCACGCTCGGCGGCCAGCACAGCACCGCGAATTCAATCAATATAGGGCACCAGGTCGCTGGTTGGGCCGAAATTGCCGATCAATCAACCGTAGCTTTCCTCTTCAACAATGGCGTAATGCAAGACCTCGGCATTCTTCCCGGCGGTGTAGGCATCCCCGGAAGCGGAAGTCAGGCGGCCTCCGTAAACGACGGTGGCCAGGTGGTCGGTTTGTCTCTCGACTCCAATGGCGCGAGCCGCGCCGTCATTTGGGAAAACGGCCAGACTATCGATTTGAACGGTGCGATCCACGGCTCGTCTGGCGCAATCTTGACCCGCGCGAGAGCCATCAACAATCAAGGACAAATTGTGGCCGAGCAGCAGGACAGCGCCAACAATTCAATCAAATCCTTCCTGCTGACTCCTCGGAGCCTCACCAAAGGCCGAAAATAACCATCGCCTTGCAGCTCAGGCTTCCACCTCTTTTTCGACAGAGAAGTACGTACAGTCGAGATGATGGAAGACCAGCGCGCTCACGCTCGCTTCTGGATCCATCATGAAGCCTTCCGTGAGTTGCACGCCAATCTCTTCCGGCTTCAATAGCTTCCAGAGTCCTGCCTGATCGTCGAGATTCGGGCACGCCGGGTAACCAAAGCTGTAGCGCCGCCCGCGGTACCGCGAAGTAAATCGCTGCGCCATGGTCGTTTGCGGCGGATCGGGGAATCCCCAGTCCTCCCGAATGCGCCTGTGCAACCATTCCGCGCATCCTTCCGCCGTCTCAATCGCCAGCGCCTGCAAGGCGTGCGACTTGAAGTAATACCCTTCGTTCTTTGCGTCTTCCGAGCGGCTGCGGATTCCTTCGCCCGCCGTAACCACGAATAACGCCGCGTGGTCACGCTGCCCGCTTCTCGCCGGCAAGACGTAATCAGCCAGGCACAGAAAATCCCCCTGCCGCTGCCTGCCAAATCGAAATGTGTGCAGCGGTGCCGCCGCCCCTGGCTCGAACAAATGCAGGGATTCGCCCTCAGCTTCCGCCTCAAAAAATTGCCAAACGGCCCGAATTTTCATGAACTCCGCGGCTTCTTTCTTCACCTCTTCCATGTTCTCGAACAGTTCCACTGCCTTCGGTTCGCGTTCCGCCAAGCGTTTCTCGAAGTCGCCTCGAAAACCCATGTGCCGCCCAAAAAGCATAAACGGATTAATGTAGCCCCAGACTTCGCGCAAATCCGGCACCAGCCGGACTTTGCGGTCCAGGTATTTCACGGACGGAATCGGCAAGTCCGCCCGAACCTTGGGTGAGCGAGTCACTTTTGGAATTTCTGCGACGCTCACGGTAGTTGTCACTCCAAAGCCGTTTCCAGAGGAAGTGTGATTGCGCACCACCGTTTCGCGCGTCGCCGGGTCCATCAATTCGTTCATCAGGCGCAAGCCGGTCATAGCGTCTTTCGCGTAGCACACCGCCTTTCCGTAGCTCGGAGCAATCTTCGTCTGCGTGAATTTCGCGGAAAGTGCGGCGCCGCCAACGAGCAGCGGGATTTCAATGCCCGCGTCTTTCAGATCGCTGGCAGTGGTCACCATCTGCTGCGCGCTTTTCACCAGCAACCCGGACAAGCCGATGGCGTCCGGCTTGTGTTCCTGGTAAGCCTTGATCAACTCTTCCGGCGGCACCTTGATTCCCAGGTTCACCACGTCATAACCATTATTTTTCAAAATAATTTCTACAAGGTTTTTACCGATGTCGTGGACATCGCCTTTCACCGTCGCTAGCACCACTTTTCCTCGCTTCGCCGTATCCGCCTTTTCCATGAACTGTTCGAGATGGCTCACCGCCGCTTTCATGGCTTCCGCGGACTGCAACACTTCCGCCACGATCAGTTCATTGGCATTGAAAAGCCGCCCTACTTCCGCCATGCCCGCCATCAGCGGTCCATTCACGATATCCAGAGGCGCCGCGCCCTCCCCGCGCTTTCGCTCCAGGTCCGCAATCAGCCCGTCGCGCGTTCCTTCAATGATGTAATTCCCAAGCCGCTCGTCGAGCGGCAAATCTGCGGCACGCGTTTTTTCTTTCTTCTTTGCGGTTCGGAAGTGCTCAGCAATTGCCGCGATGTAGTATTGATTGACGGCCGCGCGTTGTTCCTTGCTTTGCTTTCTCCAGTCAGCGGGGACGTCCCGCAACAATGCGGCATTCGAATGATCGGCCGGCACATCTTTCGGCGGATGCGAAAATAGAAGGTTTTCCGCCAGCTCGCGCTCCTGCGCTGGGATCGAAGCAAAGCGCTCCAGCTTCTCCGTATTGACGATCGCAAGGTCCAGCCCGGCCTTCGTGCAGTAGTACAGAAACACCGAATTCACCACTTCGCGCGCCCCTGCCGGCAGGCCGAAGGAAACATTCGAAATACCCAGGATCGTTCGAACGTCCGGCAGCGCCTGCTTGATCAGCCGGATGCCTTCGATGGTCTCGACCGCGCCGCCGATATAATTTTCATCACCCGTCGCGCAAGGAAAAACCAGCGGATCGAAAATAATATCCTCCGGTCCCAGCCCGTATTTGTCCGTCAGCAGCTTGTACGAACGCTGCGCAACCGCCAGCTTGCGCTCGCGCGTAAACGCCTGCGCCTGCAGCTTGTCCTCATCGATGCAGCCCACCACGACGGCCGCGCCGAATTCGTGGGCAATCGGCACCACGCGTTCGAATTTCTCTTCGCCATCTTCCAGGTTGATGGAATTGAGGATCGCTTTGCCCTGGCAATAGGTCAACGCCAGCTCAATCGCCGTCGCATCGGTGGTATCGATCATCACCGGCGTTTTCACTTTGCGAATCAGTTTTTCGTAAAACAGCGGAATATCTTTTTTTTCGTCGCGTTCCGTGCTCTGCAGGCACACGTCCACGATGTGCGCGCCGCCGCGAACCTGCCGCCGCGCAATTTCGCTCGCTTCTTCCCACTTTTCCTCGGCTACCAGGTTCTTGAACAGCTGCGACCCGATTACGTTGGTCCGCTCGCCCACCAACAGCGGCCGCGTGCTGTCCTCAGCCTCAATCGTTTCAATCCCCGAATACACAGCCCGGTGCGCCTCCGCAGGCCTCACGCGCGGCTTCTTGCCCTTCACCATCTGCGCAATCGCGCGAATGTGTTTTTCCGTCGTGCCGCAACATCCGCCCACAAAATTCAACCAGCCGTGGTCTGCGAATTTCTCAAGCTGGGCCGCCAGAGTTGTCGGCGTCTCGAGATACTTTCCTTCTTCATCGGGCAATCCTGCATTTGGATAGCAGGACACAAACTCGCCCGTAATCTGGCTCAGCGTTCGAATGTGGTCGGTCATGAACTCCGGCCCCGTCGCACAGTTCATCCCGAACGCCAGCGGCCTGGCATGCCGTAGCGACGCCCACATTGCCTCCACCGTTTGTCCTGCCAACATCGTCCCCATCGGCTCAATGGTCACGGACACGATGAACGGCACTTCGTTCCCTATCTCTTTCGAAAGGTTGTGAATCGCGAGGATCGCCGCCTTAATGTTCCGCGTGTCCTGCGAAGTCTCCAACAGCAGCAGATCGACTCCACCTTCCACCAGGCCCTTCGCCTGTGTGTAGTACGCTTCGCGCAGCCCTTCGAATGTCACGCCTCCCGTAACAGTGATTGCTTTGGTCGTCGGCCCCATCGATCCAGCCACGAACCGCGGCTTCCCGGGGCTACTCAATTCATCCGCCGCTTGCCGCGCCAACTCCGCAGCGCGCTTGTTTAGGAAATGTGCATCCGCAGCTAACCCGTACTCCGCCAACACGATCGGCGCTCCGCCGAAGCTGTTCGTCTCGACGATATCCGATCCGGCCTCAAAGTATTTTCGGTGAATATCCAGAACCACATCCGGCCGCGTCCGCACCAGGTTTTCATTGCAACCTTCAAGCGCAGCTCCGCCAAAATCTGCCGCACTCAGGTTGCGTTGTTGCAGCATGGTCCCCATCGCGCCGTCAAGTACAAGGATCCTCTGCACCAGCAACTCGCGCAGAGCTTTCGCCGATTCGTTCAGGTTACGCATCCGTTGAAAGTCTCACTTCTCGTTTCGCCGCACAAAACGCCGCAAATACCAGAGAATCTGCCGTTTCCGGACACCTCTATTTTACCCTCGTTTTCCTGCGGATACCTATCTCCATGCATTGAACTGGTGTTTTTTGCGCCCGAACGGTAGATAATCGGCCCTGAGCGGCCACCAGCGGGGTACCGCACAGTCACTTGCCCCAGCCATTGCCTAGGCGAAAATGACCCCTAGATGTCAGTAACAATTCGTGAACAACTACCCCAAAGAACCTTGCCCCTTCGGCCACTTTTTACTACGCTAACGTACAGTGACTACGAAACGCGCCTCCACTAAGCTTTCGGTTTGCATTCTCTCGCCGCACCCTCTGGTGCTGAGCGAGTTCGAACGCATTTTGTCGAAAGCCCAACTTAAAGTCGTTTCCAAGCAGTTGGAATCCACGCTGGCACCCGATCTTCGCAATCTGGAGCCGCCTAAAGCTCAGGTTTACGTCATTGACGCGCATGCCGCCAAGCCCGCCACTGGCGCGCTCTTGGCCAATATTCTCGAACGCTATCCCGAAGCCCGCCTCATCGTCGTCGGCGAACAGCACAATGAAGCCAACAGCTTTTCGCTTCTGCGCTTGGGCGTGAAGGGCCTTCTCACCTATGTCGAAGCGCGCGAGCAATTGATCCGCGCTCTCCCCCTGGTGGCCACCGGAGGCTTCTGGGTCCCGCGCCAACTGCTTTCCGGATTCGTCGACTCCATCCTCACGGGCCAGGGCCGCCGCTTGAAGACCGATTCCGTCACCAACCTCAGCCGCCGTGAGCAGGAAGTGCTCGATTCGCTGCTCGAAAATCTTTCCAACAAGGAAATCGCCAGTAAGCTCAACATCGCCGAACGCACCGTGAAGTTTCACGTCTCGAATTTGCTCAACAAATTCGGCGTGCGCCGGCGTGCCGATCTCATTCTTCTTACCTTCCAGCGCCGCTTGGCGCCTGTTTGATTCTTCCGGTTTTTTCTCTGCTGTAACCTATCGCTCATCAGCCTGATGTATGCTAGTAGTTTCGAAAGCGCTCCAAATCCTCGCTTGCTCGAACTAGGAGTCTTACCACGTGAATATTCTGGTTACCGGAGCTGCAGGATATATCGGCAGTGTCTGTTCCGAAGTCTTGCTTTCGCGCGGCATGGGCGTTGTCGCACTGGACAGTTTGCTCGAGGGCCATCGTGCCGCCGTGCCGCCGGGCGCCGTCTTCTGCCAAATCGATCTTGGCAATCGCGCTCATCTCGAAAGCGTCTTCGCTCAGCACAAGATTGACGCTGTGATGCACTTCGCTGCCGAGGCCCTGGTCGCCAAATCGGTGAGTGAGCCGAGTATTTTCTACGCCACCAACGTCGCCTGCGGGGTGAACACCCGCCGCGGCGTAAAAAGATTTGTTTTTTCTTCCACCGCGGCCACCTATGGCGAACCGGAAATCGTTCCCATTCCCGAAGATCATCGCAAGGCGCCCATCAATCCTTACGGAAAATCGAAGCTCGTGTTCGAACAGATTCTCGCGGACTATAAGCTCTACACCGGTCTCAAGTACGTTTCGCTCCGCTATTTCAACGCCGCAGGAGCTTCGCAGCAACGCGGCGAGCATCATCGCATCGAAACTCATCTCATCCCGCGGATATTGGACGCTGCCGCCGGCATCATCCCGCATGTCGACGTCTTCGGAACGGACTACCCTACTCCCGATGGCACTTGCGTTCGCGATTACATCCACGTGATGGACATCGCTGACTCCCACGTTCGCGCTCTCGAAGAGATCGACCGCGTTTCCGGCGAGGCCTTCAACGTGGGCAATAGCCGCGGCTTTTCCATTCTGGAAGTGATTGCGGCCGCCGAGCGCATCACCGGTCGCAAGATTCCCCGCAAGCTCGGGCCTCGGCGCTCCGGCGATCCTGCCGTCCTGGTCGCCAGCAAGGAAAAGCTCAAGCGCGTCGTCGGCTGGGAGGCTTCGCATTCTTCACTGGAGGAAATTATCGAATCTGCCTGGGCTTGGAAGCAAAAACATCCGCATGGGTATGCGGAGAGCGCAACGGCGTAAACTCAGTCGCCGAAGGTGTACCGCACGATGCACCACAACGCCTGGACTCCGTCTTTCCACGTAATCTTCTTGCCTTCCTCATAGGTGCGGCCCGCATAGCTAATCGGCACTTCGTAAATCCGCCACTTGTGCTTGGCGATTTTTGCGGTGATCTCCGGTTCGAACCCAAAGCGGTTGGACTTTAGCTCGATCCCTTGCAGCACTTCTTTTCGAAACACTTTGTAGCAAGTCTCCATGTCCGTCAGCTTCAGGTTCGTAAAGATATCCGAAAGCAGCGTCAGAATCCTGTTTGCCACGTAGTGCCAGAAGTAATGCACGCGCTGCGGTCCACTGAGAAATCGCGAGCCGTACACCACATCCGCGCGTCCATCGATGATCGGCTCGAGCAATACCCCATAATCCCGCGGATCGTATTCCAGGTCCGCGTCCTGCACCAAGACGATATTTCCCGTTGCCTGCGCAAAACCGAGCCGCAGAGCGGCTCCCTTGCCCTGGTTCGGAGCCTGAAAGAAAAACCTCAAGTCTCGCAACTCGATCTGGTCGCCGCCGTCTTGCGCCGGCGCGCAGGCTTCTCCGTTCGCCTGCCGCGCCGCCATGTTTTCCAGAATCTGCCGCGTTCCGTCGGTCGAGCAATCGTCCACCAGGATCACTTCCTTGGGCACTTCGGTATCGATCACGCGCCTCAGGATTTCATCAATCGTCGATTTCTCGTTATAAACGGGAATCACAATGGAAACCCTGGGATCGAGGATCGCAGAGGGGTTTTGTCGTTGGTGGGCCATAGGAGTCCAAAGATTGTAGCGGTGCAGCCTCCGGCGAGTAAAGGCTAGTCCGGTCTTAAATTTTTGGTCTTGGCGACTTATCGATCTTTTCGCACTGCTTTAATCCCGCTATCATTGTAAAGTCACAGCACGTTTCGTCGTTGGATTGGGTCCGCACGAAGCACGGAATGTAGCCTTTTGTTGGCACTCCGCGCGCTTCGCGAACTCTGTGTAAAATGTTTCTTATTTACTTCGGCGATTCCGATGCCTACCTTCTTCATCGAACAATTCGGTTGCCGTGCCACGCAAGCCGATGGCGCCGCCCTCGAACGCCAGTTGCTTGATCGTGGCTGCGCCTCTGCTTCCACGGCCGCTGCCGCCGACATCGTGGTCGTCAACACCTGCACCGTTACGGCCTCTGCCGACGCCCAGGCCCGCGACGCCATTCGAAAGCTTCACGCCGCCAACCCTGCCATTTGCATTATCGCCACTGGCTGCTATGCCCAGCGCGCCCCGGAGGAGTTGGCCGCCCTCCCCGGAGTCTCCTGGGTCGTCGGCAATTCCCACAAGGCACAAATTCCTCAGCTCTTCGATGCACTCTCCGCCGCCGCGCCCGCCGAACCCCCCATATCTGCAAACGACTTTTTCCCCGTGGCCGCCTTGGATGCCGAGCCGCTCTCACTCTTCAGTGCTCCTCCAAAAATCCTCACCGGCGATATTTTCGAACAAAGCGCGCTCCTCTCCGCTCCCGTCCTGGGCGGAGAAGGGAATCACACTCGCCCCACCCTAAAAATTCAGGACGGATGCGACTCCCGCTGCTCTTATTGCGTGATTCCGTTTGTCCGCGGCAAGAGCCGCAGCCTGCCGCCTGAAATCGTGCTCCACGAAATACAGCGTCTCAGCAATTCCGGATACCGCGAAATCGTCCTCAGCGGCATCAACCTCGGCACCTACGGCCGCGATCTTTCTCCTCGCGTCGAGCTCGAAGATCTGCTCGGCCGCATCCTTGACGAAACCGCCGTCGAACGCCTGCGCATCAGCTCCATCGAGCCACTCGACGTTACCCAAGATCTTATCGATCTCTTCGCTTCTACCGATCGCATCGCCCAGCACTTCCACATGCCGCTGCAATCCGGCTCCGACCGCATCCTCGCCGCCATGCGCCGCTGGCACCGCGCCGAACACTACGCCCGCCGCGTCGAACTCATCCACGAGCGTCTTCCCCACGCCGCCATCGGCGCCGACGTCATCACCGGATTCCCCGGCGAATCGGAAGACGACCACGCCGCCACGCTCGCCTTCATCGAGCGCCTGCCCTTCACCTATCTCCATGTTTTCTCTTTTTCGAAGCGCCCTGGCACTAAAGCCGCGTCTCTTACGAACGACATCGCCGGGGCCGTCATCAAACTCCGCGCCCGCGAACTCCGCGCCCTCGGCGAAGCCAAAGCAGCCGCCTTCCGCCAATCCCAAATCGGCCGCACCCTCCGTGTCCTAACGCTACGCCCGGATGAAAATCCTGCCTCACGCACCACGCCCACTCTTTCTACGAATTATTTGAAAGTTCGCGTCCACGGAGAATTTCCCGCGAACGACTGGATCGATGCGCATATTTCGAACGAGGAAGGGAACTGTCTTCTAGCTGGGAAACGAGTCTCGCTGGCTAGTCTCACGAGCCTAACTACGATTCAAAAATTACCTGCGCCAGCGCTTGGCTCTCCGTATGCGTGATGCTGAGCGCCACACTCTTTACTCCTAGTTGCGCTGCGATTTTTGCCGCCTCGCCCGTGATCGCCAGCGTGGGCCGCCCGCTCGTCTCCCGCACCACTTCCAAATCCACCCATCGCACGCCGCGCCGCCAGCCCGTTCCCAGCGCCTTCATCGCCGCCTCTTTCGCGGCAAACCGCCCTGCATAGCGTTCATATTTATTCTTGAACCGCTCGCAGTACTCGCGCTCCCGGGTCGTATACACTCGCCGCAGAAATACCTCTCCATGGCGCTCAATCGCCCCCTGAATGCGCTCGACCTCAGCAATGTCCACGCCCATCCCTACGATCAATGTTGCGCCCTGTAGCTCACCCCTTCAGGGATGAGCCTTTTTCGCTCTTTTCGGCTACGCGGCCTATTCCGATTATACTGTTAGAGTTGTGGCTCCCACGAAAACGATAACGCCGAAGCGCGGCGTACGGCGATCAGGCGCCCGCTCCGGCGCCAGCACGGCCTGGACTGAGCGCAACGTCCGCGGCGTGCGCATCTTGCAAGCTCCCGTGCTCGCCAAACTTGCCTGGCTTGTCCATGGCTTCAGCACCAAACCCGGCGGCGTCAGCCCCCTCGACAATGAAAAAGTCCTCGACCTGGGTTTCACCGAATGGGACAATCGAGAAAACGTTCTGGAGAACCGCCGCCGCTTCCAGTCCGCCCTCGGCGCATCCGATCTCGAACTCATTTCCCTAAAGCAAATCCACTCCGACGTCATCCATCTTTTCAATGCACCGCCCGCGGAGGCCTGCCAGGGCGACGCTTCCGTCACCAACCAGCCTGGCCTTTTGCTCGGTGTGCAAACCGCCGATTGCGTACCGATCCTCCTTGTCGACCCGAAGAAACGCGCCGTCGCTGCCGTCCACGCCGGCTGGCGCGGGACGCTCGCCCGCATCGTGGTCAAGGTGATCGGCCAGATGCAAATGCAATTCGGCACCAAGCCCGCTGGCCTTCTCGCCGCCATCGGCCCTTCCATCGGCGGCTGCTGCTACGAAGTCGGTACCGAAGTGGCCACCCAGTTTCTATCCCAGTTCGCCGAAGCCTCTGAATGGTTCGACGAATTCCGCACCGGCGACGAGCCCAATCCCATTCAGTGGCTGAACATGATGCCCCCCGGCCACCAGCCCCCGCCCAAGAACGTCCTCCTCGACCTTCGCAAAGCCAACCGCGCCCAGCTCCTCGGCGCTGGGCTTCGCCCCCAAAACATCTTCGTCAGCGATCTGTGCACCGCCTGCCGCCCCGACCTCCTCTTCAGCTACCGCAAAGAAGGCGCCATGAGCGGCCGCCTCATGTCCGTCATCGGCATCCGGCACGTATAGAAATCGCCGACTTTCGATCCAATGGGTAAGAAATCTCTTTTCACTGAGGACTGACAACGGACAACGGAGCGCCGTCAATCTGCAGAAGCGCCAGTTGCCCGCACGCGGCCATCACATCCCGTCCCCGGGAGTAGCGCACAAACGCCGGCACGCCGCGATCCACCAGAATCCGACGGAACTCTTCAATCCGTTCCGGCGAAGATTCGCGGTAGGGAAGTTCTCCCGGATTCCAGGGGATCAAATTCACTTTCACGCTCTTTAGCGGCGACAGCAATCGCGCGTCTGCGGCCGCATCGTTCAGGCCGCCGAGCATCACGTATTCAAATGTCAGGTGCTCCCAGGTGCGCAGCGGATAATTCTTGCAGGCCGCCATCAACACTGAGAGAGGGTATTTCTTGTTGATGGGCATCAGCGCGTCGCGCTGTTCGTCATTCGACGCATTCAAGGAAATCGCCAGCTTCGGCCGAATTTTCTCCTGCGCCAGCCGTTCGATTCCCGGCACAATCCCGCTCGTCGAAAGCGTCACATGTTTTGGCGAAATTCCCAGGCCCTCCGGATCGAGCATGATGCGCACTGCCGCCATCACCGGCTCAAAATTCAGCAGCGGCTCGCCTTGCCCCATCAATACGATATTCGTCTGCGGCGTTAGTTGTGTCTTGTGCTCTTCGAGCGGCAGCAAAACCTGCGCCAGAATTTCTCCGGCCGTCAGGTTCCGAATCAGTCCGAGTTGCGCCGTAAGACAAAAATGACAATCCACCGCGCAGCCCGCCTGCGTGGAAACGCAGATCGTTTGCCGCCCTTCGCTGGGCATGAACACGGCTTCCACCGAATCTGGCCGCGCCGATTTCTCTTCGCCAGGCGGCAGCGCGAACAAATACCGCTCCGATCCATCCGCCGAAGAAAATCGTTGCTTTACCTCCGGCAATGTAACGCGAGCTTCCTTGGCAAGCCGATCCCGCAGCGCCGCCGGCAAATTCGTAATCTGCATCACATCAAATTTTCTTTCGGAGTACAGGGCATGATAAATCTGCGCTCCGCGAAACGCCGGCTCGCCGAGCGCCACGCAGAATTCGCGCAACTCTTCTTTCGATTTTCCCAGGAGTTCCATCAAATCCCTTATGCCGCCATCTTTCTTGGCGCGCGGCGCGCTGCCCCAAACTACAGATTACCTCTTTTCATTCCTTCTTTACTTCCTTACGTTCTTACTTCCTCTCGGAATCGCGCTATAATTCGTCGGCAATCCCCGCTTCCGCTGGATTGCTTTGGCGCACGCGCGTGCACGAATCGGAGGCTTTCCATGGCGCAGAACGTAGCAACGGAACAACTCGATATCACCGATTGGGTGAATGGTCTCGCCGCCCTGCCCGAGCGCGAATTTACCCTGCAAAATGTGCAGGACTACATCCTCCGGCATTCCGTGCGCCCCGAGACGCTCGACAATTATTGCTATTTTTCAAAGGGCAATTACACTCGCAACCTCATCTTCAAAAACGAGATCTTCGAATGCATGACCATTTGTTGGGAGATCGGCCAGCACAGCCGAATTCACAACCATCGCGATCAGAACTGTTGGATGTCCGCGCCCATCGGCCGGCTGAAAGTTCAGAATTTCCGCGTTGAAGAACGCGACAGCGCGCATGGAACCTGCCGCATTGTCCCGACGGACATCTACGAAATGGACGCCGCCCATCCTGCCTATGTCAATCCTCTTGAACCCGTGCATCAGGTTTTGAATCTCGCGGAATTCAATCAGCGCGCTGTCAGCATTCACGTGTACTCTCGGCCGTTCGACACTTGCGAGGTCTACCTTCGCGAAAAAGGCACCTACGGCGATGTCCCTCTCCACTACACCAGCGAATTCGGCAAGCTGAACCCCGCGGAAAAGCTTTTGTAGGTGCGTTCGTCTGCCCTGAGCGAAGCCGAAGGGTCAGGCAGCGAGACTTTTGCGGACCTTTTGTACTTTTTGTACTTTTTGTACTTTCAATCCGTCGTGGTATTCTGAATCGGCCTGGCATCCGTTTTTCCTTTCCACCCGGCCTGTGGCACAATTTCCTAATGGCGACCGAAACTCGAGATATCCAGAAGCACGTTTTGTCCAACGGCTTGG
>WNFJ01400774.1_pt3 | contig 29378 bp, 33 predicted proteins | sample 5400461 | NCBI WGS metagenome assembly WNFJ01 (sample SAMN13153349, study PRJNA577476) | soil metagenome | isolation source: 115 cm saprolite on Douglas fir-dominated hillslope | place: USA:California | collected 2013-09-17
GATGCTTCGCGCGTCAACTTCGCGGATGCGGCGGCGCTTTCGGCTTCGACGTACAGGCGAAGCAGCGGCTCCGTGCCGGAAAGGCGCAGGAGCATCCACGAACCATCGTCTAAAACAAATTTTGCGCCATCCGTGCGGTCGATAGATATGACTTTTCGGCCGGCGAGTGTCGAAGCGTCTACGGCCACCCGCTTGACCGCGTTTGCTTTTTGTTCGTCGGAGAGATGAAGATTCTCGCGGACGGGCCAGAATTCGCGGCCAAGCTTTTTGTACAGTGCGCGAATTTGCTCGCCGATGGAAGCGCCGCGCGCGGCGATCATTTCCGCCACGAGCAGGCACGCGAGAATGCCGTCTTTTTCCGGGATGTGGCCGCGAATGGTGAGCCCGGCGCTTTCTTCGCCGCCCAGCGCGATTTTGTCTTCGCGGATGAGTTGGCCGATGTATTTGAAGCCCACGGGCGTCTGATGGACGGTTTGGCCGTGCAATTTGGCGACCGCATCGATCATGTGCGTCGTCGCGACGCTGCGCGCCGCGGGCATTTTCCATTTGCGCGTTTCGACGAGATAGTCGTACACGAGCGCGAGGATCAGGTTGGGCTGGATCCACGTGCCGTCGTGATCGACGATGCCGAAGCGGTCGGCGTCACCATCGGTGGCCAGGCCCGCGGTTGCTTTGGAATCGACCACAGCTTTGCGCAGCGGCGCGAGATTTTCTTCGGAGACGTCGGGCCCGGTCCCATCGAACAGGCAATCGCGCTCCGCGCGCATGCGTTGCACCGTGACACCGTGATCGGTGAGCGCGCGGTCCAGATAGCCGGCGCCGCAGCCGTGGAGCGCGTCGACTACCAGAGACGGCTTTGCCTTGCGCAGCGTCTCGAAATGGACGAGTTCTTCGATGCGCTTCAAATAGTTTTCGCGGAGATTGACTTTTTCGCTGGCTGAGTTTTTTCCGTGACTTGCTGCCGCGGGCGACATCTGGAGCGGGCCGTCTTTCGCGACCATTTTTGCGACGCGCGCTTCGATATCTTTGGTGACTTCCGGCAGCGCGGGGCCGGCGTCGGCCGAAGAAAACTTCAGGCCGTGATATTGCGCAGGATTGTGGCTGGCTGTGAAGTTGATGGCGCCGTCGAGTTTGCGGCGCATGATTTCGAATGCTACCGCGGGAGTGGGGGTGAATGTTTCGCACAACAGCGTTCGAACGCCGTGGCGCTGCAGGATGTCCACAGCGAGCTGGGAAAATTCTTCGGAGTAGAAGCGTGTGTCGCAGCCCACCAGAATCGTGGGCTCCTTCGCTTTGGCCTTCACGTGTTCCGCGATGGCCGTAACCGCGAGCCGCACATTGGCGAGCGTAAAATCGTCGGCGATGAGGCCACGCCATCCCGAGGTGCCAAACTTAACCGGAGAGTTGCTCATGGAGCGCTATTCTAGTCTGAGTCGCAACGAAGATAAAAGCGATTCGCGCTTCTTGCTCAGCTCCAAGGAGAGAACGAATGAAAACCGGCGGAGAGTATCGAGTAGTACTGGTGACTTGCGGCTCTTTGCCGGAAGCCCGGCGAATCGCACGCAGCGTGGCCACTAAAGGGTTCGCGGTCTGCGTAAATATCAGCCTTAGCGCTGTCGAGTCCATTTACGCATGGAAGGGAAAAGTCGAGAAGGCACGCGAGTACTTGCTCATCCTTAAAACGAGCGCAGCACGTCTCAGTGAACTGGAAAGGGAAGTGAAGCGGCTTCACAGCTACGATGTGCCGGAGTTCATCGCGCTGCCGATTACCGAAGGTTCCGAAAAATATTTTTCGTGGCTGGACGACAGCCTCGCAAAATCGCGCAAGAAGCGCAAGTAGCGCAGCAAGCGCCCGCTATTCGTAGCGCAGAGAAACCACTGGGTCGACACTGATCGCGCGCCGCGCGGGGAGATAGCCCGCACCGAGCGCCACGAGCAGCAGCAGTGCCGTAAATCCGCCGAGAATCGCGTAATCCACGCTGACCACGCCGAAAATCAGGCTCGCCATCGCACGGCTGATGGCCACGGCACAAGGCACTGCAATGGCCAAGCCTAAACCGGTGAGCTTGAGTGCCTGCCCGAGGATCAGTTTCATCAAGTCGCGCGGGTTGGCGCCCAGCGCCAGGCGGATGCCGATTTCGTGCGTTCGTTGCGCGACGCTTTCCGAGAGCACGCCGTAAACTCCGATGGAAGAAAGTGCCAGCGCGACCACCCCGAAAATTCCCATCAGAATTCCCATGATGCGGACGATAGCGATGGAATCCGCGATTTCTTCCTCCAGCGTGTTGATCCCTCTCAGTGCAATTTCCGGATCTAATTTGCGGACGACGTCCCGCACGGCGGAGACGTAGCTGGCCGGATTCGACGTGGTCCGCAAGAGTAGAGTCATCGAGCGTTGCGGTGCCTGCGCGAAGGGCTTGTAAATGACCGGGCGCGTGATGGGATTCCACCAGTTCTGACGAACATCGCCGACCACGCCCACAACGATGAGCCACGGTTCCGTCGAGTCCTGGGGGCTGAGCTTGATCCGGTGTCCCAACGCGTCTCCCTTCGGCCAGAAGCGATTGGCCATGCCCCGGCTGATCACGGCCACGCGCGCTGAATCGGTGCCGTCTGCGTCCGAGAATACGCGGCCCGCGATCGAGGAAATTTTCAATGCGTCAAAAAAATCGGGGCTGGCGATCTGCAAATCAGCAGATGGGATTTCACTAGCCTTGAGCACACGCTGGCCTTCGATGGCGAAGAAGGCCGTTTCATTGTCCACGTTGCTGGCCGGAGGATTGGTGACCAGAGCCGCGCGCTGAACGCCCGCGAGCGACGCCGCGCCGTGAAGAAGTCGCTGATAAAAATTGTTGATCTTCACTTTATCCGAGTACGATTTCTCCGGAAGGGAAATCTCAATCCTCAGAACCCTGGCCGGTTCGAATCCTTGATAGACATTGGCCAGCCGCACAAATCCCTGAATCGTCAGGCCCGCGCAAACAAGCAAGATCAACGCAAACATGACTTGCGCGACCACCAGGGCGTTGCGCACTCTCCGCTTCGCGCGAGTCACAGTGCCCGTGCCGGTTTCTTTGAGAGTCTTGTTCGGCTCCACGCGGCAGGTGTGGAGCATCGTTGCCAAGCCCAGAAAAAATCCGACACCCAGTGCGGCCAGTATCGTGAAGGCCAGGACGTTGCCGTCGACACGAATGCCATCCCAACCGGGTACCCACTTGGTCCATCCCACGGGAATACTGGTGCGCAGCGCGCGCACGCTGGCGAATGAGGCCGCGATGGCCACCGCTCCCGCGGCGAGCGAATACAAAAGCGTTTCAGAGAGGAAGAGTTGCCCAAGGCGCCCGCGACTCGCGCCGAGGGCCGCACGCAAAGCAATTTCTCTTTGGCGGCCGGTCATTCGCGCGAAAACCAGATTCGCTAGGTTGGCGCAGGCGAGGAGCAGAACGAAACCTGCTGCCGCCTGAAGCAGGAGAAAGAGCGGAAGCGTAAACATGTAGAGTTCTCTTCGCAACTGGAGCAGAGTCGTTGCTCTGCCCGCATTCGTCTTGGGATATTCCCGCTCGAGCCGGTGAGAAAAACCGGCCAGTACAGCGCGGGCCTGCGAGGCGGAGACTCCGGGCTTGAGCCGGGCCAGGGCGCTGAGCGAAAGTTGCGTGCGATCCGCTTTCTCCGCGGGAGTGAGCGCGAGCGGCACCCACAATTCAACGGGCACCGGGTAATCAAAATCTTTTGGCATGATTCCGGCGACGGCGTAAACATGGCTGTTCAATGAAATTGTCTTGCCCAACAGCCGCGAATCACCGCCGAAGCGCCGCTGCCATGATCCGTAGCTCAAGATGACAACCTGGCCGGCTCCCGGCTGCTCTTCCGCGGCGCCGAAAAGCCTGCCTGCCGCGGGAGTGACGGCGAGAACCTCAAAGAAATCCGCGGAGACTCTGCAGCCAAGGATGGGCTGGAAATCCCCTTCCGTTCCCAAACCAAAGGATTGGAAGCTGTAGGTGGCCAGACCTTCAAAGACACCATTCGTTGAACGAAGATCCTCGGCGTCCGCGGGCGCGATATATCTCGCGTCGTAGCCTTCGTCGATGCCGCGGTCCTCCCAAACGCGGACCAGTGTGTCCAGGCTTCGAAAATTGTAGGGATGCAAAAGAAGGGCGTTGACCATGCTGAAGATGGCGGCGTTCGCGCCAATGCCGAGGGCCAGCGTCAACACGCTGACGACAGCGAAGCCCGGACTCTTTCGAAGCGCGCGGAACGCATAACGCAGATCGGCGAAGAGTGATTCGATGCGGTTCACGCCGCGAGCTTCGCGGCACTCTTCCTTGAATTGCTCCACGCCGCCAAATTCGAGCAAGGCGGCGCGGCGCGCTTCTTCGGGTGGCATGCCGGCTGCGGCGTGCTCCGCAATCTGGCGCTCCAGATGAAAGAGCAATTCCTGATCGGCTTCCCGTTCAACCGCGTCTTTGTGAAACAAGTTGCGGAGCCGGTGGGAAATGCTTTGCAGCCAGCGCATGGCCAACCTCCGGACTTCACGCCGTCTTCAGGACCAACCCGATCGCCGCGGAAAGCCGCTCCCAGTTTGCTTGCTCGCTCCGCAGATATTTTTTGCCGGACTTCGTCAGGGAATAATATTTCGCTCGGCGATTATTCTCGGACTCGCCCCACTCGGCTTCAATCCAGCCTTGTTGCTCGAGCCGGTGGAGCGCGGGGTAGAGGGCGCCCTGATTCACCTGTAGCACGTCTTTCGAAACCTGGCGGATGCGTTGCGCGATGGCCCAGCCGTGCATGGGCTCCAATGCGATGCTCTTGAGGATGAGAAGGTCCAGCGTGCCCTGGACGAGATCGGTCGGCTTGCTCATGGCGCTCCCATCAGTTACTGAGGGGAGAAGTGTAGCCCTACTCTTATCAATAAGCAAGGGGAGAGTGATAGTAGCTGGCGTAAGAGCACAGGGAAGCCCAGTTCTAAATCACGCTTCGAAATCGCAGCTACACGTAAAGTAGCGCCTGGTCGAGGTCGGCGATGATGTCTTCGACGTCTTCGATGCCGACCGACAATCGCACCAGTCCTTCGGTGATGCCAACGCGATCCTGAACTTCCTTGGGCATGGAAGCATGGGTCATCATCGCCGGAAGCGAAATCAAAGTTTCGACGCCACCGAGACTCTCCGCGAGAGAGCAGAGCTTGACGTGATTCAGGAAGCGGCGCGCGGCATCGAGCGAGCCTAAATCGAAGGAAAGCATGCCGCCCGGACCTTTTTGCTGGCGGCGCGCGACTTCGTGATGTGGATGAGATGGCAGGCCAGGGTAGAAGACCTTGCGGACTTTGGGATGTGCGTCGAGATGGCGCGCCACGGTGATGCCGTTGGCGTTGTGCTGCAGCATGCGAACCGCGAGTGTCTTGATGCCGCGCGAAACGAGGAAGCAATCCATGGGGGATAGGCCGGTTCCAGCGGAGCGTTGAATGAAATAAATCTTCTCCGCATCCTCGGGACGCGTGAGCACCACCGCGCCGCCGGTGGAATCGCTGTGGCCGTTCAGATATTTCGTCATAGAGTGAACCACGATGTGCGCGCCGAGTTCGATGGGCCGCTGCAAATAAGGGCTCAGAAACGTGTTATCCACTACGATCGAGAGGTTGCGGTCGGCAACAAGCTTGGAAATGGCCGCGATATCCGTAACGCTCATCGTGGGGTTAGCCGGCGTTTCGAGGTACAGCATTTTCGTGTTTGGACGCAGCGCCGTGCGCACGTAGTCAGGCAGGGAAGTGTCCACGAAGCTGAATTCCAGTCCGAAGTGGACCAGGAGTTGCGTGGAAAGGCGATACACGCCGCCATAGACGGCTTCGGAAAGAACCACGTGATCGCCGGGCCGGAGAAGCCGGAAGACCGCGTCGATTCCCGCCATCCCCGAAGAGAATACGTACGCGCTTTGGCCGCCTTCCAATTTAGCCACCGTGCGTTCTAGCGCTTTGCGATTCGGGTGATTGGACCGCGCGTAATCGTAGCCTTTGTTTTTTCCCAACTCTTCGTTGATGTATGTGGAGGTCTGATAGATGGGCGCGACGATGGCTCCCGTGGCGGCGTCGGGCTCCTGCCCGATGTGGATGGCGTTCGTGGCAAAACCCATTGTGCTCTCCTTGCGATTCCTGCTCTGATCGTGAAGCAGTCAGGCGGCGTTAACGTGCGATGTTCGGCGCTGACCGTTCGCGGTGACTTGTATCGTTGATGCGTCCTGCTCTTGCCTGCCGGGCAGTGTCTTGAAAACTTACAGGAGCTATATTGGTGAGTCAAATGGCTGTTGTCCGGGGTTTCCACGGCAAAGCTATGGCAAGGCAGCATCACACTCCCAGCATGCATCATAAGGAATGCCCGCGCTCTTGACCCCGGCAGGCTGTTCCGTAGACCATAGGGTTCAGTAATTTATGAAACTTTCGACACTTCTAGCTGCCTGCTTTTGCGTTGCTGGGCTTTTGACGGCGGCTCAGCGCGTAGCTGCCCAGGATCCGCCGGCGTCCGCGCCCAAACCGCAGGCTGCGCCAGCCCGGAGCGACATTCAGACGCGCATCACCATTGAGGTGACCGGCGGAGAAAAGGACATGCCCGTTGAAAACGCCAGCGTGTACGTCAAGTACATCGAAGAGCACGCCATTAAGAGGGACAAGAAACTCGAATTGAACGTAAAGACCAGCCGGGAAGGTATCGCGCACGTTCCCAACGCGCCGATGGGAAGAGCTTTGGTGCAAGTCATCGCGGAAGGTTGGAAGACGTATGGACGCTGGCTCGACATAACCGACCCGAAGCAGACCATCAAAGTGCATCTTGAGAGACCGCCAAAGTGGTACTGAGTCGGACTGCTGTCCCTTTTTGAGAATTATCCATTCAAGAAAACAAAAAAGCAGTCGACTAGCTCTTTTCCCTGCGGAATTTCTCGCCAGCATTTTTTCCAAACGTCAAAAGAAGTCTGACTGAACAGAATTCCGCGTGGGAAAAACTATGTTGCACAGGAATGGTGCAAAGAGTAGAAGAGTGTTGAAGGGCGAGAAGTTAGCGGCGAGCGGGATAGGGATTTCCACAAACTTATCAACACTTATGTTGAAATCTTAATGGAGCAGAAATATTTTTTGCGGACTTCGGCACGACGCTTGCCCTGCGACCAGACAGGGCTTTTTGACCCGTGCGAAATTAGAATGATACAGTACCGATTCGGCCGCATTCTATGACGGAAACATACAACGGACCGTTTTCTCTCCTTCAAATGTTCTGGGGCAGCATTTCGGCTCGTCCGCTGCGGAGTTTTCTCAGCGTGATTGCCATTGCCATCCAGGTGATTCTTGTCCTGATGATCGTTGGCCTCACATCGGGGGTGATTTCCGAGTGGGGAAAGCGCGTCGAGGGAGTTGGTGCGGATATCCTCGTGCAGCCTCCCAATTCTTCGATTTTTTTCGCTTTCGTCAGTGTGGGGATGCAGGAGTCGCTCGGTGACAAAATTGCCGCGCTGAGCGGCGTGGATGAAGTTGCACCGACGGTCATCCTTACGGAACCGAAGCGCTTAGTGATGGTGTATGGAATCGATTATAAGCGCTTCAACGCGCTGAGCAAGGGTTTCCTGTTCCGCGATGGCCGGCCGTTCGAAGGCCCGGATGAAGTAATCGCGGACGACATCATCGCCCAAACCCGTCACTTGAAGGTGGGCAGCCAGGTATCGTTGTTGAATCATACGTTTACCGTCTGCGGGATCGTAGCCCACGGGAAAGGAGCGCGATTTTTCATTCCCATCCGGACGGCGCAGGAAATCGCGGGAGCGGAAAAGCGCGTTTCGATGTTTTATGTGAGAAGCAAAGGAGATACGGAAGCAACGCGCGAGCAGATTCTCAAGTTGATGCCGGAGAACAGCATCCGCTCCATGGCGGAATACATTACGCTGATGAATTCGTCGAACCTGCCGCAGTTGCGTCCCTTTACGCGAACCATGGTGGCCCTGGGAATCGTGGTGAGCTTCCTGGTGGTGCTGTTGAATATGCACACCATGGTGATGGAGCGCACTCGCGAGATCGGCATTCTAAAAGCGCTGGGCTTTTCCCGTTTCGACGTCGTTCGCATGCTCCTGGGCGAAACTCTCATTCTCACGTTGCTCGGAACCGGCTTGGGCATTGCCCTCACTTTCCTGACCCAAGCCGTTCTGAAACAAGCAAAACCCGACCTCCCGATCTTGATCTCTCCTTCTTGGCTCTTCGCCGCTGCTGTACTGGCTCTCGTCGGTGCCTCGGCCGGAGCCGTCTACCCCGCCCTCCGCGCCGCCGGCTACGATCCGGTGATCGCGCTCGCCTACGAATGAGACGTCTCTGTATTTCGCTGGACCGCGGCTTCCTAGCACAGAGAAAGCAACTTTCAACCCCTTTTTCGGCAGATGTGGCTATTATAGGTGCGCGCTTTTTGACCTTCGGAGCCTTCACAATGAAAATGAAACTGCCACACTCGGTACAAGCCAGCTTTGCTGCGCTTCTGACACTCTTGGCGGTTGTTGTCGTGAGTTATGCTCGCCACCGCCAGAGCGGCAACGCGGACAGCCAGGCACAGAACCGCCCCTGGATGAATTCCAGCCTTTCCCCCGACGAGCGCGCGGATCTCGTCCTCAAGGAAATGACTCTGGATGAGAAGATCGATCTACTGCACGGCAATGGCATGCCCGGTTGGGGCAAGCCCCGGCCCAACGCACATCTGGGGAACGGCGGCGCTGGCTTTGTGCTTGGCGTGCCGCGGCTGGGAATTCCCATCATTCAAATCAGCGACGCCGCTTACGGCGTGCGAAGCAGCGGCGAAAACGGCCGCTACTCCACCGCTCTCCCTTCGAATGTGGCTTCCGCCGCCAGTTGGGACCCGCATGCTGCCTGCGAATACGGCACGCTTATCGGCCGTGAGTTGCGCGCGCAAGGCTACAACATGACGCTCGGCGGCGGCGTCAACATCACCCGCGAGCCGCGCAACGGCAGAACGTTCGAATACATGGGAGAAGATCCCATCCTTGCAGGCACGCTCGCAGGTAACCGCATGAAGTGCGAGCAGGCGCAATATATCATCGGCGACATGAAACATTATGCAGTGAACGATCAGGAGAGCGGGCGTAGCGAAGTGAACGCCATCATCAGCAAGCGCGCCCTCCGCGAAACCGACCTGCTGGCGTTTCAGATCGGCATCGGAATCGCGAATCCCGGTGCCGTCATGTGCTCTTACAATGCCGTCAACGGCGACTTTGCCTGCGAAAATAAGTATCTGCTCACCGACGTTCTGAAGAAGGAGTGGAACTTCAAAGGTTTCGTCGTCTCCGACTGGGCCGGAACGCACAGCACTGTGAAAGCTTCAGCCGCCGGCCTCGACAATGAAGAGCCTTTCGACCATTTCTACGGCGCCCAATTCAAGGAAGCCGTGCAGGCTGGCAAAATTTCTCAGGCGGAGCTCGACGATCACGTTCACCGCATTTTGCGGTCGGAATTTGCAACCGGCATCGTCGATCATCCCGTAAAAAAGAGCGTCGTGGATGTCGAAGCCGGTCTGGAGACCTCCCGCAAAATCGCGGAGCAAAGTATTGTTCTCCTGAAGAACAGCTCCGGCGTTCTCCCGCTCGATCCCGCGAAAATTCATTCCATCGCCATTATCGGCGCGCACGCGGACACCGGCATGATCTCCGGCGGCGGGTCGGCCCAAGTGGATCCTCCCGGCCAATCGTCTCCGCCTTGGAAAGAGCACGGTTGGTTTCCCACGTCGCCGCTGAAAGCCGTGTCCGCAGCAGCCCCCGGCGCCAATGTTCAATTTGAGTCCGGAGCCGACCGGGAATCCGCCGCCGCCCTCGCAAAAAAATCAGATGTCGCCATCGTCTTTGTTCATCAATGGACCAGCGAAGATATGGACTTGCCCAATCTGGCGCTGCCCGAAAATCAAGACGCGCTCATCGACCAGGTAGCCTCGGCCAATCCCAAAACCATCGTCGTGCTCGAAACCGGCACTGCGGTCACCATGCCGTGGCTCGAAAAAGTCAGCGGTGTCGTGGAAGCTTGGTACGCCGGCACCAAAGGACATGAAGCCGTCGCCAACATTTTATTCGGCCGCGTGAATCCCAGCGCGAAACTGCCTATGACTTTTCCGCACAGCGAGTCCGATCTTCCCCATCCAAATCTTGCAACGCCGCCTCCGGGAGCTGGGGACCACGGACCGGAGGGGAACGAGCGCGGAGCCAAGCCAGCTTTCGAAGTCCACTACGACGAAGGGCTCAAAGTCGGCTACAAATGGTACGACGCGGAAAACAAGAAGCCACTCTTTGCGTTCGGCTACGGACTTTCCTACACCACCTACGCCTATTCAGATTTGAAAGTGAAGCCTGGCAGGGAAACCACCGTGACCTTCACGGTGAAAAATACCGGCAGCCGGGCCGGTGCAGAAATCGCGCAAGTGTACGCCGCCTTCCTGCCCAGCGCGGGCGAACCGCCAAAACGCCTCGTCGGCTGGAGCAAAGTCCGCCTGGGCCCCGGCGAAAGCAAGCAAGTCAGCCTGACGATCGATCCACTGTACTTGAGCATCTACGACGAAAACGCCGGCGGCTGGAAGCTCGCGTCCGGCAGCTACACCTTCATGGCAGGAGCGTCGTCGCAAGATCTGCCGTTGCACCAGAAGGTCACTTTGGAATAACCCGATCCTCTGAGACTCTGAGAAGAATGGCAATGGCTCTTTCCCCGGACAAACACTACCGAGCCAGGATCCTTGAGCGCCGAGACCTTTCTCCCGATCTGTGGATCATACGAGTCGACCCTGGCGGGCCGTTCGAATTCCGCGCCGGGCAGTATGCGACCTTGGGAGTCGAGCACGAGGAGAAGCGCGTCGAACGAGCCTACTCCATCGTTTCATCGCCTTATGAAGACGCGCTTGAGTTTTTCGTCGAATTGGTCCCGCACGGAGATTTGACGCCGGATCTATTCAAACTAAATACAGGCGACACGCTGCTGTGCAGAAAAATTGCCAAGGGGCGCTTCACGCTGGATTTGCGCAGCGGGAGGACGCACCACCTGCTGGTCTCCACGGTGACAGGGATCGCCCCGTTTGTCAGTTATGTTCGAACACTCTATCGCGACTGGAAAATTGGAAACAGTCCGATGCCCGGAAACCACAAACTGTATTGCCTGCAGGGTGCCAGCCGCTCCTGGGAGTTCGGCTATCGCGAAGAATTGGAAAGCTATGCGAGCGAGGCACCGTGGTTCAAGTATGTTCCCACTGTCAGCCGGCCGTGGGAGGATTCCAATTGGAAGGGGGAGACAGGGCGCGTGGATGACCTATTGCGAAAATACGCCTTCGAATGGGGGCTGAGGCCGGAGGAGACGACGGCTTATCTGTGCGGGCATCCCGTGATGGTGGAGAATGGGCGAGGCATCCTGCAGCGAGCCGGCTGGAAGAAAGACGCCGTGTTCGAAGAGATTTATTTTCAAGAAGCAAAAACCGGGTCAGCCGGGGCAGGTTGAGCCGGCAACCGGCCTAACATCCACAAAAGGCAAAGGAATTCCTTGCGCGTCAAACCCGCTCCAGCAATTCCCAAAGCCTTCGCGCCGAGAATTTTAGGCAGCGGGGCCGTGTTCCTCGAGTAGAACAGTGACGTCTTCGATGGTCGACAACGGACAGAGGACATGGACTTTTTCGTCGGGCGAGTCGACGTCAATCTGCAATTTCCCGTCATGAGTACGAATCCGGACGTGCTCGTTGCTATCGACAACTTCGACGAAGACGGCATCCGGATATTTTTTCAATTCCTTGACGACGGCGCGAAGAATCGGCAGCGCTTCGCGCGACTCCCCGGTGGCGTGGCGCCAGTGTCTGTCCGGCACTAAATGCATGACCATGGGCACGGCTGCGGCAGGCACCCAGAGGTGAACGTGAGAACCCCCGGAGCGGAATTCATCGACGTCGACGCGAATTACCCCTTCTCGAAAGGTGTAAGCGGTGGCCAGTACAAGTGTGCCGCCAAGTCCCAGAGCTGCTTTCGCGAGTAGCATCATGTTTGCTTCCTGTTCAGCGAAGATGGCGGCGTCCCGACCAGGTCGGGATAGATTTCCGCCGCCGCTACAGAATCAAAAAAAATCCCGGCTTGAAAGTCGGCCACAACAAAATCTCTCACTCCGTGACGTTCTTGGAATCGAGCCACACGCGAACGGTGTTTTCGTGATCCTTCACGGAGACGAGTTCCGTATCGCCCTGCGCGGAGAGCGCGTGGAGAGCGGCGACGAGGTCCAATTCATCCTTGCCGGCGGAAAATAGGGCGTCCACGACTTTCATGGGCACCTTGACTTCCACTTCGGATTTTTTGGAATTTTCCTTGTCGAGGACATGGACGATCAGGTGGTTGTTGACTTTGGCGACGCGAACGTCGCAATCGTTGCTCTGAACGGTGACGAATTCGCCGTCCTTGGCGGTGCGAATGGCATCGACGAGCGCACGGAGGTCGACGTCATTGACGTGGGCATTGTCGATTTTCACCTTGCCGTTGTGGAGACGATCCTTGTTCACCGCCGGCAAAACTTTTTCGGCCAGTTCCAGGGGGACGTTGACGCGAACGGTTTCGCCCTTGGCGTCGGTGCTGATGACACGGACATGCAGCCAGCGGTCTTTGGACGCCGAAGCCGTTGACTGGCTTGAGCTTGCCGGGGCGGCGGCGGATTGGGCTCGGGCGCCCACCGGTGAAAGGACCAGAGCAGTTGCGGCGATGAGAGCGGTCTTAACGAAGAAACCCCTGTTACGGTCGGACATGATCGGATGCCTCCTGGCCGGCGCAAGGGCCGGTGCTTGGAGATAGGTACGAGAGAGGGAGAGATAAAGTTTCCTGTAAGTTGAAGCTCGAAAGTTGAAGGTCGAAGGTCAAAGAGCGGAGGAGGTGGGACGGAGAGGTCCCTTCCGACAGGGTCGGGGTCTTCGATCCCGACAAAGATCGGGATCTACGATATTGGAATTTCTAGAGAGAATCCTTCGTCGCGATGCTTCTCAGGACAGGAATCCTTATCGGACTCCTGGTTAACCATAACTGGCCCCCCCCGGTTTTTTGTAAGTGTTGCTGATAAAGGACTTAGTGTTTGCTGTAAGCGGTTTAGAATCAGCAGTTGCGGGCGGTCGTGTAAGTGTTGATTCTAAAAGGGTTTGCCGCCTATTCGGAGATGGTAGTTGTGGTCGAAGTAGAGTGCTCGGACACCTCTATTTTGGGGAGATTGCGGAGTAGATGAGAGAGAAAGCATAAGGTCTCCTTAGAGTTGAGTTTTGGGATTGCTGACTGAGAAGAGCCGGCCCTTCGAAGCTCCCTTCGCGGGTCAGGGTGAACAGGGCAAGCAGGATGCCCTTGCGGGCAAACCCTTCCAGGGTAAACCGGCGCTACAAACGTGGCCTTAAAACACAAACGCCCAGGCCAGGCCGGGGCCCACTTTCCTACAGAGGTATTGTACCATGAGGGCAATGCGGGTCAAGTTAAAAAATTAGGGGCAAAAAAAAAGAAAAGTCAAAACCCGCAGCCTCCGCAAAACCATCCGGAGCGCAAGAAACGCGCCTAAAGCCGAAGGCTGCGGCACCCCACGAGCGTGTGCTCCACCCCCGGGCATAGTCTCACCACTTGACGGCGCGATCCGGGAATTCTACACCCACGCAAAAGCGCCCCTCCCTTCTCGCTTCACAATAAACTACTCTTCCTATCTGCGGAAACTCGCCCGTCAGGGGCGCAATGAGCGCCTCTTCGCCAGACCGCCATGCCCGCCCGCTTATCGTGCGAGCACCGTGAGGACTGACGTTTTCCGTAGTCGTTCGTTCACGACGGTGGGGTTCTGTCATTGCTGTAAGGTAAACGGGAACTGACCTGAACAGACGCTTCTCAATTCTGCCATCGAAAAACGCATGACGGGGATTCTTTCGCTTGCTGGTATCACTCATCGCTCGCTCACTTAGAGCCGCGTTGTTTGGTTGAAGAGATTGGAAACCTGTTTAGAGCTGACGCAGAAACGCAGCTACGGTCAGCAAATCGGCAGGTTTATCGCCTGGCTTTGGCCTTCTGATGTCTCCGTAAGGTCTACCTGGTAGGTTCGAGTCCTCGACCAAGCGTCAATCAGCGGTGCCAATGTTTCGCGCACGAGGGGAGTGTCCTCCAACGGATCTCTCACGGTACGCTCTTCTGTGCTCCAAAACGTGATCACCACAATGCGACGCGCTTCTTCATGCTTGGTTAGAACCATCGAACGGATAAACCCGGTTCGATCCCTAAGGAGCGGGGTCACAGTCTGACAGAGGAGGCGCCGCAATTGGTCAGTTTTTTTAGGCTTGGCAATGAACTCCACGACTCGCGCATTCAGCTTTGTCCCAATTGCATCCTCAGAGGGTGCATTCATGGACTGCCCTTCGGGCTGAAGGCTACCGAGCGGGATTGCCTGTACCGTGCGACGTGGAATCATCGTATGCCTCCTCTAGCACAAGTTAATGAACTATTGGCGTCTCGCAATCCGGCAAATACTCGGACCAGCCATCGGGTAATCCCTGGGGTGGACCTTAGGGTGTTGACCGGATTGCACGGTCTTGACCGTCTCCTTATGGTGCACACTAGTCGCGTGCCACGCGGGGCAGCCCTCTGACCCGCATGCACAATTCGGCAGGCCCGGAGGTGAAGTATGGCAGCCGCTCGGCTGGTGCCTCTTTATTCCAGAAGGCTCGTTCCTCGCGTAGAAACGCCGGACGGAGTGTGGGTCTGCTGGCGATGCGCAGGAATCGAAGATGTTTCTCGCGTTTGCGATCTGAGCGTGGGCGGATTGTTCCTTTCTACGCCTTTCCCCCGTCCCCTGGGCGCGAGAACGAAGGTTGATTTTCTAGTTCCCGAGGGACAGATTCGTGCCGAAGCTATCGTGCAGCATCAGCTTCCCAACAGCGGCCTGGGCCTGAAATTTACGGCCATAACCGATCAGGATTGCCCCCACCTGATAGCCTTGATGGACAGACTTTGCTCCCACCGCGCCCCCGTCACTTCCGCGCAATCCGGCAAGTTCCCGTCCTATGTTTTGTAGCGGCGTGGGACTTTGACTTGTTTTTTTGTTCTGCCGAACCTGCCGCTCTGCGTACACAGACTTCGTATCAATCTCAGCAACGTGCTCAACTCCATTCGGTTCCGAAAAAAGGACGCGCCAATTCCCCATGCTTCACCGGGCATGGCCCCTTTACCAAATGTGCAAACGGCCAATTCTGCGCGATTGACTCCCCCTTGTACCTTTCGCTTATCATGTCGGGCATGAAATCCCGGTTCATTTTTCGCACACGTTCTTTAACTGAGAGGAGCATTGCCGGATGCCCGTTGACTCCAAGAGGATCCAGAAACGCACCCGTGCTAGCGTGGCTTTGCAGATCACTAGCGCGCAACAGCCGCTCATCACCGAATTGGCATTCACTGAAAACGTCAGCTTGCACGGCGTCCGGGTTGTAACGGAGCGCGCCTGGAAACCAGGAGAGCGCGTGATCCTGAAGTCCTACCACGGCACCATCCAATCAGCGGCAAAGGTAATTTATTGTTGTCGTTTGGCGGAGACAAGATACGCCGTTGGTTTGGAGCTGCGTTCAGCGGTGGGGACTTGGGTGGACGTTTCGCAGCCACAATCACCAAGAGTAGAAGCGTAGCCCGATTCCCGCGCCAGCCGAGAAGGTCTTCGACGTGTGGATCGACCCGAAGAGTCCTGGAGGACCGTGGTACGGATCGGACCGCGTGATCCTGAATGCGGTTGTAGATGGTCTTTTTTATATTGCCGTGAAGCAGGAAGGCCGCACTTGGCCGCATTACGGGCGCTTCCTCCAGATCGAGCGGGCTCGACTGGTCGAGTACACGTGGATGTCCGAGGCGACCAAGGGAGCCGAGTCCGTCGTGACCGTCGCGATGGAAGCGCAAGGAGAGCAGACAGAGGTAACGCTACGGCACTCGGGCGTTCCAGACGACGAGATGGGGCGTCAGCACAAGGAAGGATGGACCTGGGTTCTGTCAGCGCTGGCGGAAGGCTTCGCCGTCCGGCGGTCGGCTTCCTCGTCAGATTAAGGGACCGAGGGGAATCTGCCGGAAATGCTTGGGGCTCGATGGGAGCTGGCCCACGCGCCGGGCGCTCGGGGCTTAGTTAGAACGCGCGGCGAACTGGCGATCAAGGCTCATGGAGAGGCTTTGGTCAAGAACTACGGCCACATAACGCGAGCAGATTTGCATTTCACGCTCTGCCCATGAGGAAACGGCGGGGAACTTCGCCCGGAAAGCGTGCTCGAGTTTCGTAACCGCACGGTAATACAACGATACTTCTCTTAGCCAGGGACTTTTCTTCTTCAAATCAGGGGACAATTCGTTACACAAATGCATGAGTGTGGAGAAATCACCGGCGGTCACCGATGCGCCGTCAATTCCAGCTGCCAGTTGCAATGAGTCGGACAGCTGCTGATTGGCAGTGGTAATCCAGATCGCGCGCCATTGCGCGATTGCGAATTTCACCAGGGCGAACCCTGCAAACGCGAGGATGAAGATAGGGACCATATTTGCTCGATGTAAGCTTCTCAGGATGCTCTTGTGCCGCCAATGGAACAGGGGTACCACCGCACGTAGGACTCCTGGGCATTCTGGAAGGCCGTGTATGTTGTTGATACTAAATATGTTATAAAGTCCATCAGCTCGACGGCGAGCCCGCTCCAAAGGTAACTAACTTATAACAGACCAATGGAATCGCCTTGACCCAGAAAACCGGACAGATTAACTTAGCTTAACTGAACCGGGAGACTCTTGCCCCTCTCACCCCATGAGTGATCCCCGCGCATATCCCATCGCCGCCTCCGAAAAGGCGGGCGAGCAAGAGCTAGCGCGCGAATCTCAAAAAACGGAGAAGCGCGGACGGTGGACGTGGGATTACTCGATTTATGTTGTTCTTGTGCTTGCCTTTGCAGGCATCGCTTTTAGTCTCCCAGCAGTGCAGCGCGGTGCGGAGGCCATCTTCAACATCAAGATGGTCGACGTTGTTTTTGGTTTGATCGCTTTGGTGGTGCTTTTTAGCATCTACGCGATTTCTCAAGCCATTCTTATCAAGAGGCTGCGCCGCCAGCTCGCAGAGAAGCACGGCCATTCCAATCTTCTCCGCAATCTCGCCATGGTGGATCCGCTGACTGGTTTGTATAACAGGCGCTTTGCGGAACAGCGCTTGGCCGCCGAAGTGGCTCGTTCAGAGCGTAAGGGACACCCCCTGACGATACTCACTTTGGACTTGAACAATTTTAAGGATATCAATGACACCTATGGGCATCTCGCCGGTGACCTGGTTTTGCAGGAATTTGCAGCCCGCCTGAATAACGTGATTCGCGGAGGCGACTTGGCGGTCCGCTTGGGCGGTGATGAATTCCTCGTTCTGCTTCCGGAGTGCACCTCACAGCAGTTGCAACTGGTCCTGGGACGTCTCGGCTCTTTGGAAGTGAATTGGCACGGCCAGGAGATTCCGATCACCTTCTCCGCCGGATGGAAGCAATACGAACTGGGCGAGCGGCCCGAAGAAATGCTGGCGCGGGCGGATGAACTCTTATACACCAGAAAGCGAGCCAGCAAGAAAACGCAGCCACTTGCGGATAGCGGTCATCCAGTGCGAGAACAGCGCGCTCAAACGGACACAGAACCCGCGCCTCTGAGCGTCCTGGTCGATCTGACCTGCCCTCATTGCCGCAAGAAAAACTCGGTCGCACTGGACGCGCGTTCCGGTGCCAATGAGGCTGCTGCACGCGAAGTCCAATGTGCCCACTGCAAGCAGGCTTGGGAGCCTGTGCTCTCCGGGCCCATCATGGCCGGGCCGTTTCCCAAATAATGATGTAGCTCCCAAGAGCTGCTGCGAGGAGCGACAGGCGCCCGAGGCCCATACCCGTACCGCGTACTAGGCTTTGAGCAGGCTATTGACATAGGCAGGGGTGAGCGGGATGCGGCGGGCGTGGACCCCGGTGGCGTCGAAGAAGGCGGCGGCGACTGCCGGAGGACCAAGCGCGTTGGCGGCTTCTGAGCCTCCGCCGAAGCCTTTGTCATCGCGGGAGATCTGGACGACTTTGATCTCGGGCGTTTCTTCCATGGTCAGGATTTTGTAGCGGGTCCAATTCGTGCTGGTCACTTTGCTCTTGTCAAAGGTGACTTCTTCCTTAAGGGCTTCGCTGAGGCCCATGACGACGCCGCTCTTCATGCAGCGGTCGAGCTGGCGGGGGTTGATGATCTTGCCGCAGTCGACGCCGATGGTGAACTTGGTCACCTGTACAACTCCCGTATCTGGAATGACGGTAACCTCCGCGATACCAACCCAGTAAGCGTTCATGCGCACGACAATGCACATACCGCGGCCGGTGACCGGAGTAGTCCCGGTCTTGCGCGCGCTGCGGTGCGGGGAGGGGCGCGATTCCCATGCTGCCGCTTTGGCCGTGGCGTTGACTATATTGATCAGCCGCGGGTCGGTGGTGTGGCCCAAGCGGAACTGGATGGGATCGGCTTTTGCCGAAGCGGCGGCCTCGTTGATGAAGCCTTCAAGCGTGAAGTTTTGCTGGCGCTGTCCGGGCGTGCGCATAATGTTGCCGCGCAGCCCGCCGTTTGCCGATTCCGCAGCAAGGTTGGGCATTCCATAGGCTTCTTCCAGCCTGTTTTGAATTTTGTCGTATGGCCACTCGGTGGCAACCCAGCCGGTCTCCTTTGACGTGCTGGAAGGCATCCCTGCGAGAATGGCGCCGAGAAGACGGGCGTCATGTTGGTGAGGGGAATACGAGGCGCTATGAACCGCTGTTAGGCGGCCATTTGCGTCGACCGCGGCCTTGATGTCAGATACCCAGCCGGGAGAGACAGTTGACCAGGCTAAGTCCTCCTGCAGTGTCCACTGCACGCGCACGGGCTTGCCGGTCAACTGCGAAAGGATTACGGCATCGCCTTCGGCGCCATCTCCACCGAAGGTGGTGCGGCCGTACTGGCCGGAGTGTTCCAGCCAACGGACCACCACTTTCTCGATCGGTATGCCAAGAGTATTTGCGATGCGCATGCGCAGACCTTGGGACTGCGACGAGTGGGTCCAGACAGTCACGGTGCCATCGCTGCGCACGTCGGCAACCGCGAGAAAGGGGCCGATGGGAGCGTGCCGGACGTAAGGCAACTCATAAGTGGCGGAGATCGTTTTTGGCGCACTGGCTAGGGCCGCGGTCACGACAGCGGCATTGCCCCTGCTTTCGGATGGCGCACCCCATTTGTAAGCGCGAAGAGCTTTCGTCAGGTTCTCGCTGCCGGGCAGCCCGGACCAATCGGTCCACTTGGTGGTTGCGGCAACCGACTGCACTGCGGTAATCGCCTCCCATTCGTTGAGAGAGACCACAGCAACCAGGTTGCCCTTCCTTACGACTTCGGCCGTAGGGAACTGCTTTTTGTCGAGCGCGCCAACAGAGATTAGGGTTGAGCCGAGGGTCGCGGGCCGCACCATACGGGCATGAAGCATCCCTGGCAGGGTGACATCGCAACTCCACTGAGTCTTGCCCATGACTTTGTCGGGGATTCCCGGCATCGGATAGGACGTGCCGACGACCTTGTATTGGCTGACCGGCTTCATCGGCGGCTCGCCATCGACCGAGATTCCGAAGAGCCCTGCGATGCCCACATCCTCGGACGGGTCGATTCCCAAGGGCTTGCCTGAAACAGGAATCTTCAAGTCGAGGTGCTGGCCCTGTACGAGTTGCCCGTAAGAGATGGACTTTCCTCCACCCGAGACGATCCCGTCGGCGACAGAAAGGGAAGAGACAGGAACAGCGAGCTGGCTTGCAGCTAACCGCAGCAGAGCTTGATAGGTGTACGCGGCGACTTTGCGCACGTTGATCGCGCCATAAAGGAAACCGGCAGAATAACCACCATCGGGAGTTTTGTCGGTGTCGCCCATGAGGAGCGAGACCGCTTCCGGGCGGACGTTTAATTCCTCGGCAACCGTCTGCGTGTAATACCCGCTCATGCCGGTGCCCGTTTCTGTCCGGCCGCTGCGCATGAGAATCGTATTGTCACTTCGGATTTCGAGCCAGGAGGCGAGCAGGGCGGGGTCGAGCTGGTTTGCGAGGAGGGAAGCTTGGCTGTCGGTAGCCAGGGCGGAGAATCGCGCGGGGATCGCGAACGAGACACGAAAAGAGCGCCGCCCATTTTGACGAAGCCGCGCCGGGTGAGCGTTGAAGTGATTGCGGAATCGGTGGGATGTTCTGTTTTTAAAGTCATGGCGATCACTCCCCCTCAGGCCTTCATGGCCTTGGCGGCGCGCTGCACGGCATCGATGATGGCGGAATAGGTGCCGCAGCGGCATAGGTGCGGTGACGGCGGCTTGTTCGTGAAAGCGTCCTTGATCTGCGCAACGGACGGATTAGGGTTCTTGGCGAGCAATTCCACGGCGGCAATCATCATGCCGCTCTGGCAGTAACCGCACTGAGGAACTTGTTCGTCGATCCAGGCCTGCTGGACCGGGTGAAGAGTCTTGGCGGCGTCAGCGGCGCCCAAGCTCTTCTGCGCGGCCCAAACCGCCGGCAGGCCTTCGATGGTCGTCACTTTTTTGCCGACGGCGTAGGAGACGGGCGTGATGCACGAACGGACTTCTTCGCCGTCGAGCAGCACGGAGCACGCTCCACATTGCGCCATCCCGCAGCCGAGGTGAGGGCCGGTTAATTTTAGGTTGTTGCGCAACACGAACAGCAAGGGCGTCTCCGGCGCCGCGGATACAACTTGCTTGGTGCCGTTCACAGACAAGGTAAGCTCAGTTGGCATTTCCTTCGCTCCCTAACAAGCCAGAACTTATTATTCAATCATGTAGATGCCAGCGCAAGAATGCTCGTTAGCCATACCAAGTGCTCCTGATGAGAGTATCAGGCAGGTGTCCCGGTAGCAGGCCGCTGAAAAACAGCAAGACAGCATTGAAAATTCCGAACGCCAGATCATCTTCGTCATTTTGCCGTCAGACGGCAGACGTCAGTTTCCGTGAGACGCCTGCTTCCTCCGGACTCGACTCGGTGTGCGCCGTGGTATTCTGCCGCGATATGAACGCGAAGCACATTACGCCGATATTGAATGTGTCCGACATCTCTGCGAGCTTCGCGTGGTTTGAGAAATGGGGCTGGAGGAAGTGCTGGGACTGGGGAACGCCGCCGACTTTTGGAGCAGTCGGATCGGGCGAATGCGAGATTTTTCTCTGCCAGGGAGCGCAGGGAGGCCACGGCAAGGGGGCGAACACCACTACGTTTACAGTGGACGGAGACGAAGCGGGCGACAAGGGGGTGTGGATGTCGGTGTGGGTGGAGGACGTTGACGAGGTCCACAGGCAGTGCGTGGCCGCCGGGCTGGACGTTACTTTCCCGCCGACCGACATGCCATGGAACGTCCGTGAGACGCACGTGCGGCACCCGGACGGACACGTATTCCGGATCAGCAAAGGCAAGGAAAGCGAGAAAGAAGAATGAAGCTTTGATGCGAGACGCGTGGTGGTGGCAGAATGGCTAGCTTTGGATGGGTTGACCGAAGGCGACCCAGAAACGATTGTTGTCGCGAATGATGAATTCGCGCATGCCGTAGAAGGTCTCATAGAGGTCGACCACGACTTGGACACGGTCCTTCAGGCGCCGGTACATTTCATCGGCGTTGTCGACAGTTATGTACAGGTCGACCTCGCGACGGTGCTCAGCGCTTGGCCGGCCATCCGTATTGAGCATTATTTCGCTGTTTCCGAATGACAGCTTCGCCCAGTTGAGCTCGCCATCATCCTCATTTTGTCCGACTAATTTGAAACCGATCGAAGTGTACCACTCGACCGTGGCTCTGACGTTCGGGACATGAAGCATGGGAACAACTGTCTGTGACATAGTTCACCGTCGGAATAGAGCGACGAGCGCGGAATTTGCACCTGTGAGTCTAGCACGCGCCTAGAGTTGAGGCAGCGTCTCAAGGACGTTTTTCAGGATCTCGTCCGCCGCGCTTGCCAAAACACGCTGGAAATAAACCGGGAGAGCCTTGCGTATGTCCAAGAGGAGGGTACGCAGGTCATGAATCCGAATCGTACGCTGGTACGATTTTTATGGATGGCGGTGATTTCTCTAGCTTTTATAGGGCTCGCGGTCGCGGCGCGGCGAAGTATCGTGCTGTTTATGCCGGGAGCGCCGAGCGCGAGGAATAATCCAGCGGCGGAGTTGGACAAGCACTTTGCGAATCACCGCGCGCTGACGCTTGCGCACGTGCTCCCAGCGATGCTCTTCATGGTGCTGGGACCGCTGCAATTCATACGGAGTTTACGAACGGAGCATCCGCAGGTGCACCGTTGGTCGGGGCGCATCTTTCTGACGGCAAGCGCGGTGGTGGGAATTACCGGCTTGACCATGGCGTTTGGGAAAACCATTGGCGGCATAGATGAGAAGGCGGCAATCACTCTCTTCGGTACATTTTTCCTGATCGCGCTAGCGAAGGCGCTTTGGCACGCGCTTAGGCGGGAGTTCACCCAGCATCGCGAATGGATGATTCGTGGTTACGCCATAGGACTCGCCGTTGCGACCATCCGGCCCATCATGGGGACGTTCTTTGCGGCCGCACTGATGAAGGGGCATACCCCGGAACCGAGAGAGTTTTTCGGCACGGCTTTCTGGATTGGATTTACGCTGCAGATGATTGCAGCAGAAATCTGGGTCAACTATACGAGGAATGTAGCGGCCGTGCAGTTGGCAAATCTATCCGGTGAATTGGCGGTGCCTCGCCAAGGTGGCGTGACTTACTGGAAGCGGCCCGGCTAGGCTGCATCCATGCCGGCCCAGAGATTCATGGTGCTCAGCTCTTCACGGCCACAGGACTTGAGGTAGCAGAAGAGCTGAGTCCGATAGGCAGCGTGACCGCCGAGCACCAAGTTCACCAGTTGCCGCCCGCGGGTGGATTTATTGCCGAACATGTCGACTTCCGCGCGGAAATCAGCTTCGGTCCAATCGCTTAAGAGGCGGGGATACTCGTCCAATTGGTTTCGGATGGCGGAGACGGCCTGATCGAAGCTCATCGCTTTCGCGGCGGCTTCTGGCGGTCCCCACGCGGCGCTCAAAGTGGCTCTATTGAAGATGCCGGCTTTGATTACGGCAATCTGGGTGGGACCCATAATAGCCATATACTGCAACAGTTCAAGGATGCTGCGCTGCTTGGGAGTAGGGCGGTAGCCGAGCTTGGCAGGATCAACCTTCGAAGCCAAGTGGAGCAGGATGCGTACTTCGTGCTTAAGAGAGCCAATCAACTCGTCTTTCGTAAGAACCATGAGTATCTCCGGTTTTATGAACCTGCAAGCTCGTAAAGAACAAACACATCATTGCGCCGGGCGTGCGCGCGACCGCATTTCGTAGAGTTTGCCGCCCACCCAGGCTTGCGGTATTGCGAGCACGATGAGTGCGAGTGGATACCAGTGAGGCCCAAAGGCCGGTCCCTTGTTCCAGGTCACGGCAGCACCGAGAATGCTCACACCACCAGGGCGTGTTGCATGGGCCGGTCGGGTGCGAGCCGCGCAATGATGTAGCTAGCCGCGACGCCGTAGACGGTGCGATAGCCGGTCGCGAGTAGGAGGACACCGTCGAAACCGACATCGAGTGGCCCCATGGCGGGAAGACGCCGATTACGTGCAGTACGATGTCGGTGCCGATGGTCAGTAGGATGCCCACGAACATGCCAGCCAGCACGGCACCGATGCTTCGACCAGTGCGACGCGGAGGATGTGTTTCGTTCATCATGCCTACGCTCCTTTCTCCGACTGTCGGAATAAACAGATGAGTTTTCCAAGCATTCGAGAGAATTCTCAAAGAGGGAGCAGCTAAGGAAGCTTCGGAGAGAAGTCGGTCATCACGAGAAAGGTGGAATCGACTTTTTCGACGATCTTGCCGTTGGCTTCGGACTTGTCGCGGACGCTTTGCCACTCGGGGTCATCGCCGAAGGCCTTCCAGTTAGCAGCAGCGGCTTCGCGGCTGGGATGCGCGATGATGTAGACGAGAGTTTTGCCTTTGAGGGGATCGTCGGTGGGCGTCCAGTAAGCGATGTTTTTCATGCCGTGCTTCTCGAACAGCTTGCAGGTATGTTCGCGAAAGCGCCGCAGGAGGTCGTCGAGCTTGCCCTCGTAGGTGTGATAGATGCGGAGCTCGTAGACAGTTGTGGCGGATTGCCCGGAGGCGGCTTTTTCTTGACCAGAGCCAAGCCAGTGAGCTGTTGGAAGCAACGCGGCAGCGGGGAGCGATTGAAGCAATGTGCGTCTTTTCATGGGAGCGATTCTAGCAGAGGTTTGGCGCGGTGGGCAGATGGAGGCATGACTACCTGGCTTCGTTCCAGAAGAGGCGTGGCAGCCGTGGTAATCGGAGGGGAGAGGCTGTATAAGGGGGCGGTGTAGGAGGTAAGTATGCGTGCCGATCAAGTGGAAGTTTCCTGGGACGCAGGCAAGTCCAAGTGGCTAGTTCGAATTGTGAATGGAGAAGAAGTGATCCGGCGCTATTGCAATTTGCCAAAGAGTGCGGACGAGAAAGCAGTCGCTGCAGCGGCGCAGAAGACAGTGCAGGACGAGGGTTACGAGGCGGATGCTGCGATGGTGAGCGTGCGGCGATAGCGAACGCGAGCGAGGCGGGGGATTACACGTCGCAGAGATCGGCGGCCTGGCGCAGGGAGGTGAGCGGGTCTCGCGACGGGACGAATTCATGGGCGACGAAGCCACGGAAATTCGTGGCGGCGATGCCGCGCATGACGCCATCCCACTGGACTTCCTGAGTGCCGTCGAGTTCGTGGCGGCCAGGAACGCCGCCGGTGTGGAAGTGGGCGATCCAATCGATGTTCTTCTGAATGGTGCGAACCAGATCTCCTTCCATGATTTGCATGTGATAGATGTCGAAGAGGAGCTTGACGCGGGGCGAGTTGACGGCCTGGACGACCTGAACGCCCCAAGCAGTGTGGTCACACATGTAGTCTTTGTGGTCGACCTTGCTATTGAGGAGTTCCAGGCAGATGGTCACCCCGTGGTCCTCGGCGATTTTCTTGACGCGGTTGAGGCCGGCGATGGTGTTCTTGGCGCCTTCTTCGTCGGACATGCCTGCGCGATTGCCGGAAAAAGTGATCACGTTGGGGACGCCGGCTTTGGCCGCGAGAGGAATGTTTTTGCGAAAGCCTTCTTCAATCCTGGCGTGGTTTTCGACGCGATTCAGGGCGCTGGGAATTTCGCCGCCTCCGGCGTAAGCCATGCTGCAAACCAAGCCGTAGCGGCCGGGGACTTCATAATCCTCGGGACCCAGCAGGTCCATACCCTTCAAACCAATCTCAGCGGCGTAGCCGCAAAGCTTGTCGAGAGGTATCTTCTGGTAGCACCAGCGCGAAACGGACTGGCGGATGTTGCCCTTGCGCTTCACGGGAGTGGCTTCTTGTGGCCAGGACGCCGATGGAAGAGAAGTCATGGCGACTCCCGAGAGGGCACTCTTGAGCACGTTGCGGCGTGATAGTTTAGACATGGCGGATACGCAGAGTGTATCGAAGAATAGACCGATGAGGAGAAGAAATTACTTTTTTGGGGGCGCGGGATTTTGGGCGGGCAAGGCTGCACCGCCTTTGGGAAGTCTGACGCGCCAGATGTCTTTTTCGGCTTGCAAGCCGAATACACCTACCTGATTGGATTCGGTAGTGCCGACCTGCCCGATCCAAACAACACGAAAGCGCGCCTTACGCCAGAGGCGGCGGACTTCGATGGTCTGGCCGGGAGAAGTCAGAAAGCCGATGCCATCGAGGCGCGCGCCATCCTGGCTGAGGTCGACGGTATACGCACTCTGGGCGAAGGGATGGCCCCTGGAGTCCGTGCCTCTGACGATGACGCGAAGGGTTTTGGCCATGCGAGGCTTTTTGCGAATTCTTCGCCAAAAGTCAGAGATTGGCGTTTTGAACGCGAGGCCGACGCGCGTTTCACGGTCGGAATAGGCGTCCAGATAGACCACGCGGACTTCCTGCTCATCGCGGCTGCTCTTGTGCATGAGAAAAACGGTGTCAGCCAAGGCGAGTTTGGCTTTCAGGGTGACGAGGGCGCCGCTGGAATTGACGATGATCGTCTCCGTGTCTTCATGGAAGGTACCGCTCTTGCCTGCAAAACCATAAATCACGACTGGCACCCGCATGGAGATGCGCTCGCTGGAGCGAGGGTTTTTCTTTTCCGGGACATTGGGGAAGGGAACGGCAAAAGACGGTTGAGCACTTTGTGAAGGTCGGGGATCATCGATGGGGGCTACTTCCATGGCCTCCTGGGGAATTCCTCGCTGGGGGCCATGCTCGCGGCAGTTAAATTCCCAAGTTTGCTCAAGGATTTGTTCAAGGGATTCCTCGCGGTTGAAGAGGGTGACCCAGGAGTCGCTGTCCCTCTCAGGACATCTAAGCCGGATGGCGAAGTTCCTAGCCATGAGAATTACCCACGACTCCCAATGATACCTGCCTGAGGCGGATCCGGAGGCGCGCCAACAGTCAACTTTCTTCGAAAAGTAAACGGCAGCAGAACAGCCGCGTGATCGAAGCGTCCATCCCTCGCTGTAACTTTTGCGGGAATGCGGACTCGTATGAGGCGAACGGGATGAGGCAGTGGAGCAATCCCCTCCAAAACTAAACAAAATAGGAGAGATTCGAATGGGTCGCACGATCAAGGCAGGATTGGTGTTCACAGCGCTGGCGGGGGCGTTTCTGCTTCAGCCATCACTACGCGCGCAAGACGACATGAAACAAGACAGCATGAAGCAAGACAGCATGAAACAAGACAGCATGAAACAAGACGAAATGAAAAAAGACGACATGAAACACGACAGCATGAAGCAGGACGACAAAATGATGCACGACGAGAAGGCCAAGACGCTGGAGACGGGCAAGTTCCACGGGAAGGTTCATGCGACTTCGGGCCGCGCGACGGTGTATCAAGAGGCCGACGGAAAGCTCGTGTTGCGGCTGACGAACTTCAAGACTTCGAACGGCCCGGATGTCCACGTGATCCTGGTGGCGACGAAGGACGCGGCCGATGATGCGAATTTTCTGAAGAGCAACACGGAGAGGCTGGAACTGGGGAAGCTAAAGGGCAATGAGGGCGACCAGAATTACGAAATTCCCGCGGGGACAGACCTGACAAAATTCCGGACCGTTTCTATCTATTGCGAGCGCTTCAACGCGAACTTTGGCGCGGCACCGCTGGAGAAGTTCTAAGCATTCGAAAGGGAGAGAGGAAGGATCGGGCAGGTCACACTGCCCGATTTTTTCTTGAGAGAGAAAAGATGAATACGAATAGAGGTTCGTGGTTGTCACGCAACAAGTGGACTTTGGTTTTGATTGGAGTTCCTGTGCTTGTGGGCGCGTGGTGGGCATTCCGGCCGGAGAAATTGTTCATCAACGAGAAGGTGAATGAGGCGGCGCCAGCGGCGTTGAGCGCGGAGCCGGAAGCGCTGTATACGGGAAAGCTGGAGGGGAAGATTCATCCGACGAGCGGGCGGGCGACGATTTACAAAACTGCCGACGGCAAGGAGTATTTGCGCCTCTCGGATTTCACGACCTCGAATGGACCAGACGTGCACGTGCTTCTGGTGAGGGCGGCAGACAAGGCGCTTGACCAAGAGATTGTGAAGGGCGACCTTGATCACGTGGAGCTTGGAACATTAAAGGGGAATCAAGGGGATCAGAATTACGATTTGCCACCGACCACGGACTTAAATCAGTATCAAGCGGTGGCGATTTACTGCGAAAGATTTCACGCGATTTTTGGGGTAGCAAAGCTGGAGAAGTTCTGAGAAAAGTGATATGCGAGACGCAACGGGCCGCCTTCGAAAGAGGGCGGCTGCGGCTGTTTCCAGATGCAGACTTCAAACGCTAACGAGATCGGGCTCATCGCACGGATACTGTCGGGCGAGAAAGAACTGTTTCATGAATTGATCCGGCCGTATGAGCGAATGGTCTATCTGACGTTGTTCTCGATGGTAAGGAACGAGACGGATGCCGAGGATGGAGCCCAGGAGGCAGTGATCAATGCTTACCGGCACTTGGCGTCTTTTCGAGGCGACGCCAAGTTCAGCACCTGGCTGACGACCATCGCGATCAATGAAGGCCGGAAACGGCTGCGGAAGGCGAAGAATGCCGCCGAGGAATCGATTGAGGAGGAAGCGGAAGCCCATGAAGGGGACTACACGCCTGCGCCGCTGACAGATTGGCGGGAGATTCCGCTGGAGGCGCTGGAACGGAAGGAACTGCGGGAAGTGCTGCGGGTAGCGGTGGCGGAATTGCCGGACATTTACCGGCAAGTGTTTGTCTTGAGAGACCTGGAAGAACAAAACATCGAGGAAACGGCGCAGGCGCTAGGCATCAATCCTGGCGCGGTGAAAGTACGGCTGCACCGCGCGCGGATGATGCTGCAAAAGCGCCTGGTTCCTTTCCTGAAAACGACGGCTCCGGCACGCAAGGGGTTCTTCGGGAGAGCGCTATGAAACTGGATTGCAAACACGTCTGGGAGCACATCTCCGAGTACATCGACAAGACTGTGGATGCCGAACTGCGCAAAGACATCGAACTACACCTGGAACACTGCGAAATCTGCTCGGCGATTCTGGATTCCACGCGGAATATTCTGATTTTGACTGCGGACGATCGGACGTTTGAGTTGCCGGTGGGGTACAGCAAGAGATTGCATGAACGTCTAAAGGGCGAAATCGAGAAATCGAAGCATGAGCCGCCGGTGGGCGAGACAAAATAGCGAGAGCTCAGCGGCCGGCGTGCAGCATGCGATGAGCGACAACCTCGGCAGCCAGCAAAACAAGGGTAAGAATGGACAGAGTGAATTGCAGCCATTCCGAAGCCAGCTTTTGCTTCGGTACGGCCTGTTGACGCCATGCTGAAGCGGGACGTCTCCGCAACCTCCAGACTTGCCAAAGAACAACGAGATTAAGAAAAGAGCCCGCCAACGCGAGAAGCATCATGGGGATGCGGATGGCGGCGACGTGCATACGGTCTGCTAGCCTCAGTGCGCCAGAAGCGGCGGCAAAGGCTCCAACTCCAATTAAAAGTCTGGCGCCATTGAGCGCGATGAAGGCGCTGCAGACGCTTTGCAGCACCGCGAAGAAAAGCGCTGACCAATTGATGAGTCTTGAGTTAGCAAGCAATCCGGCTCGGGCGGACGCGGCTGGATCGAGCTGGGAAGGCGCGGGCGATTCCTTGAACCGTTCCGTTGTGGGCGAACTCATGGGGCCTCTTCAGGACTGCGGAGTCCATCTTAGATAAATGGCGGCGAGGGGTGGAAGGGTTAGGACGAGAGAAGAGGGGCGGCCCTGGGCTGGGTGATCCGCAGCTTGCTG
>WNFJ01184686.1_pt5 | contig 29374 bp, 22 predicted proteins | sample 5400461 | NCBI WGS metagenome assembly WNFJ01 (sample SAMN13153349, study PRJNA577476) | soil metagenome | isolation source: 115 cm saprolite on Douglas fir-dominated hillslope | place: USA:California | collected 2013-09-17
AGTCGGGTTGGTTACGCTAAAACCGGTCACCATCATGTCCATCACGTAAATGCTTCCGTCAGGTGCCAATGCCAGACCCGTGGGCGTGTAGAGGCCCGCGGTCAACGCTTGCAAACCATCGACGTTCGGGCTGGGCGTCCCGCTACCGATGACCGTGCTCACTGTCCCCTGAGGGTCGAGCCGCCTTACGACGTGGCTCCCAGTATCCGCAAAATAGATCGATCCGTCTGGGCCGATGGCGATTGCTGAAACTGGGTCGAACGCATTCGTCGTATTCGTGGCTCCGATCTGGTTCGTTGCAGGGCTTAGGAAATGGAATATCCCGTCGGGCGTAATCTTGCCCAGTGTGGCCACATAACCGCTTTGCGAATAGGCAAGGTACACAGTCCCGTCGGGCCCGGCCGCTAACGCCGAAGTTGGCAGCGAAACGCTGTTAGCTCGTACATTATCGCCGAAGACACTTACGCCACATTGGGCATCCCTTCCCCCGATCGTTGTCATAATGGGCGGGAGGGTGTCGGCGCTACGGGTGTGACCGTCCCCGTAGTGAAGGACGTGGCCCACCGGATCGTACGTCTCATGCTCGCTGACACAGTGTGATCTCTCGGCCGGTCTGGCTCACCGGCGTTCCGAAGTACGAGTAGTGGCCGAACGACTGGTTGTACTGGGCCATGTTGGGCCGGTTGGACGGCTTCAGGTAGACTTTGTCATAGACGTATCCAAGTCGAACCGTGGCGACGTGAGTTCCCTGCACCGCCCGGCCGTAGCCGTCTCTCCCGTCCCAAACGAACTTGTACATCTGGTTCGGCGCGGCACCGAAAGACTGGGCGAAATGCTGGCCGGCGATATGCACTTCCAAGTCAACCCGCTTGAGTGGGGCGGGAGGGGTCGCGGTGGTCAGCGGAATGGTGAGTGCCATCGGGGCAGTGCGACCGGGCACTCGATTGCTGCGATAATTGAGAGCCAATAGGGTGCCTCGAACAGCAACACGCTCGCCAAGGACCTGGTCGTCGACGTCAACAATGCAGCCGCCGGTATGGTTAGGGCAGTCGCTCTTCGGGTCATCGGGGCGCGGGTCAGGTGTCGGGGCGCCGCTGCTGCTGCCTGTGCTTCCGCTGCCTCCGCTTGAACTTCCGCTTCCACTTCCGCTGCTGGTCCCGCTTCCGCTTCCGCTGCTGGCCCCGCTTCCGCTTCCGCTGCTGCTCCCACTTCCGCCGCCGCTTCCGCTGCTTCCGTTGTCGCCCCGGCAATTGCCGTCGGGCCCACACCCGCCCGGTGGCGGACCGTCTGGCTGGTTGAAGTCCCAGGGAGAGAAATGCGCGACCGGTACGCGCCACAACGTTGTCCCGGTGGGATAGAGGCCCGCAATCTGCGCGAGTTCGTCGGTCGTGATTCCGATTGCGGTGAGCGTTGCGCTCGTCGCCGCCATCCCACTGCCGTCAACGTCCAACGTCACGGTGTCGCCGCTGTTAGACAGAACGGCGATGACCAGCCCATCGTGCGACGGCACCCAGACGTGAGCGCTCGTGTCGTAGTAACCGGCGGGCATCCGGATTCCCGTGGGGAAGCTGAGGAAGTTCTCCACGTAGACGGCGACCGGGTTCGAAAACGAAACCATCGTTGCGCCGGCTGCTTCCGCTTCGTCCACGGTCAACGCGGTGGCATAGGTGTACCCGCTCGTCGCGGGAAGGGCTGCGGGCATCGCCGCCGGGCCTTTGGTCCCCACCGTGTACTCAGTCGCGCGAACGTGCACCGACCCGAGAGGTTGCGTCGTGTGGTTCGGCAACGTCATCTGCGCCGTGGTTCCGGCGGCGATCAAGAGAGTCGCCTGGCGCGCCCCGTCCGCGTCCTGAACCTTCGAGGCGCGCGCGACCTGGATGGGAGCGGCGCCGGACAGGTCGACCTGCGTCACCTGCGGGTCCCGGGCCGTGAGCGCGACGTCTGGCATCTTCACGTACGCTTGCCAGTCGACCTTTTGGCTGCGTTCGGCGTGGAGCATCCCGCCCGCGTCGAACGTGACGGTCAAAGTGCCCCCGCCATTCACTACCAGGTCGTAGTGACCGTCGGCGCGCGTCGTCGTGTGTCCGTATTCCGGATGATCGGCCACGGCGATGGTCGCGCCGAGCAATGGATTGTTCTGCGCGTCGGTCACGACTCCCTGCAGCACCACGACGCGCTGCGGGTCGATAGGTACGGTAAGCCCGACCTGAATGGGGTCGGGTCCCGAGTACAGGAACTTCGACGCCGAAGCGACGTTAGTCGCTACCGAGCGATCGATGGGGGGGGCGACGATCGCGGGGCTCGGCGTCTGCGCCGTAAAGGTTGCGGTCGGCCCGTTGGTGGTGGACACGCCCCGCGAGTCGACGGCTTGAACCGTGAACGCGTACCCCGCGCCCGGTGCGAGTCCCGTCACAGCGAACAAGAGCGTCGTGCCGCTGACCGTCGTGAGAAGAGCGCCGTTCTCGTAAACTTGGTAACCTGTCACCGTTCCCGTCGCTGCCGTCCATGCGATGTTCGCCGAGGTCGGACCGATCGGGGTGATTGAGACCGCTGCTCCCGGTGGCCACTGGGCCGTAGGAACCGTCGCATCGCTGCCACCGTCAGTGGGCGGCAGTGTGGCGTCGGTGGAGACAATGCCCCCATCGTTGCCGCCGCAGCCCACCGGCGTCCCCGCGCATACTCCTGCAGTGCAAACGTCGTTCTGAGTGCACGCAATGCCATCATCGCACATCGTGCCGTCGGCAGCTAAGGGATTGGAGCACGTGCCGCTCATGGGATCGCAAGTCCCCGCGACGTGGCATTGATCCCTGGCGGTGCATGTCAGCGCACTGGACCCCGTGCAAACACCGCCGGTGCACGCGTACGGCTGATTGCATTTGTTGGCGCCGACACAAGCGGTTCCGTCGGAGACCGGCGGATTCGAGCACGCCCCAGTGTTTGGATCGCACGCGCCGGCTGCGTGGCACTGATCGCTGGCGGTGCACGTTATCGGATTGGATCCAATGCAAATCCCGCTGGTGCACGCGTAGTTTTGATTGCACTTGTTGGCGCCCGTGCATGCCGTCCCGTCGGCGACGTTTGGATTGGAGCATGCGCCGGTCGCTTGATTGCACGTGCCCGCGCCGTGACACTGGTCGGTGGCCGTGCAGACCACCGGATTGCTTCCGGTACACGTACCGTTCTGGCAGCTATCGCTTTGCGTGCACGCGTTGCCGTCGTCGCATGTCGCGCCGTTGGGCGCGGAAGGATTGGAGCAAGTCCCGCTCGTGGAATCGCAAGTGCCAGCGACATGGCACTGGTCGCTCGCCGTACACGCGACGGGATTGCTCCCGGCGCACGCGCCGTCCAGGCACGCGTAAGTCTGATTGCACCTGTTGGTGCCCATGCACGCTAAGCCGTCGCGGGTCGCGGGGTTGGAGCACATCCCCGTCGCCGGGTCGCAACTGCCGGCCACGTGGCACTGGTCGCTCGCGGTGCACGTTACGGGATTCGACCCTGTGCACGCACCCGCATGGCATGCGTACAACGTGTTGCATTTGTTGCTACCCGTGCACGCTGTCCCTTCCGGCGCCCCTGGATTCGAGCAGGCGCCCATCGTCGGATCGCAGCTGCCAGCCACGTGGCACTGGTCGCTCGCAGTGCACATCACGGGATTCGAACCCGTGCACGAACCGCTCTGGCACGTGTCGGTCTGCGTGCAAGAGTTGCCGTCGTTGCACGCTGTCCCGTTGGCGGCGGAAGGGTTGGAGCACATCCCACTGGTCGGATCACAGGCGCCCGCGATATGGCACTGATCAGCCGCGACGCACACGACCGGGCTTGTTCCCACGCACGCGCCGCTTTGGCACGTATCGGACAGGGTGCACGCGTTGGCGTCGTCGCAGGTCGTCCCGTTGGCGGCGGAAGGGTTGGAGCACGCGCCTGTCGTCGGGTCGCAGCTGCCCGCGACGTGGCACTGGTCGCTGGTCGCGCATGCCACCGGGTTGCTCCCCGTACACGCGCCCGCTTTGCAAACATCGGTCTGCGTGCACGCGTTGCCGTCGTTGCACGCCGTTCCATCTGCCGCGGTCGGGTTCGAGCACGCGCCGCTCGCCGGGTCGCACGTTCCGGCGGTGTGGCACGGGTCGCTCGCCGTGCACGTGACCGGATTGGAGCCCGTGCAAGTCCCGCTCTGGCACGTGTAAGTCTGCTCGCATCGGTTCGTTCCGGTGCATGCGGTGCCATCGGCCACCGGTGTATGCGAGCAGCTCCCGTCCGCAGTGCACGCGTCCGCGGTGCATGCGTTGTTGTCGTCGCATGACGCGGGGGTGCAGCATTCGCCGCCGGCATTCTGGACACTCGTGTCGTAGTGAACGGCTGCGTCGGCGCTTGTTCGCAAATTGCCGACGAAGAGCGCGCCGTAGAGCTCAACCGCCGTAGACGTGTCGAACGAAGCCGCCGGTGCGTACACATTGCAGCCAAGGGTCGTGGCCGCCGACATGTCGAGGGCCGACCCGGCAACATAGGCGCGACAGTGGGCGGGCCGGCTCGTCGAGCCCAACGTGAACTCTGCCGATGTTTGAACGTTGCCCGCGATGAAAATGTCGAGCGTCGCGTTCGAATCGAGCTGGAAGCTCAAAGGGCTGCTGGCCGTTACGTCACCGTCGACATAGAGCGCCGTATGCCCGTGGGCGAAGACAGTCAGCGGCCCGTCGCTGGCCTGGATGCCGGACAGGTAGTAGCTGCCACACGGCAAATCGATTTGACCGCCATGGGCTCCGATCCCGGCGCTTGCGGACAGGCCGATGGCCGCGTTGTCGTTGGCCGGCGGGCGATGGGCGGCGACCATCGAAGCGACGGGGATGAGGTTCGAGCAGTCGCACGGCGGCGCCACCGACGAAACATAGTTCACCTTGCCTTTCACCGTGACGTTACGCGGCAACGAATTGACGACAAACGCGTTGCCGTCCACCGTGAAAGGGGCCTTCAGCGCGAGCCGGCCGCCCAGAGTAAGGTCGCCGAGGACCTCGCTGGAACCCCCTGCCTGCAGGTTCCCGGGCGTGAGCAAGTCACCCCCAATGGTGACGTGGGCGGCCCACGTTTGATCGCCGTTGGACGCGACGCTGCCGCCCAGGCCTCCGTTGGGCGGTCCTTGCGTGCTGTCGAAGCCGTCTGTGGCTAGGTGGGCGGCGACCTGCAACGAATTGCATGCACAAATCGCGCGCCGGAACGTCAAGGAGGCCAGGTTGCCCGTGCAACTCGCGCCACCGTCCAGCCCCGTTGACGGATCGCCAGCCTGGCTGCAATTCGGGCCCGCATCGTTTGCGCCCGAGTCGGTAGTCAGCTCGGCTAGAGAGCGAGCTACCAGTTCGCCCGTAATGGTGCTCGCCCTATGCCCAGGCGCCGGCTCGCGGCTGGCGTTACGGCAGCCCGCCAATAGCGCCAGAGAGACGACGAAAAGAAACGCACGTCCGCTGACCGCGGTACTCATAAGCCATCCCTCTCACGCGCGTTCGGTCACGCGTCGCTCACAAGAGACGGCTCCGAATTGCCGTCTTCCCCCCCTTTCCGAAGCCTCTCCCTGAAGCGCCTCCCGTGCTGCCATGGCACGTGCCGGCGCGCAATAGTCATTTGTCCATCGCACGCGCGGTTTTCACTGAATCATGTCGACACTGTTTCGGAGCGCTGACCCATCGTCGTCTAGTGGCGCGGTGACATTGCAACGGCGCGCGCTTGTCGCGGAGACGTTGCCGAGCCGACAAGGCCGACCATACGACGCTGTTCTGTAGAGCAATCGCGATGCCAAGGACGCGCTCTCACAGGACGCGTCCGTGGCGAGCGAGGCCAAGGGCCAAGTTGCGCCACCCCAGGACAGCAGCGTCGCGGTCAATGGGGCTGTCGAGAGAGCATAGAGCTGGCGCTCATGCGTCCTGTTTGAGGATTTTTCTGGGACTGCAATGGCCCCACCATTTGCTGCTGGGGGACGCGAGCCCAGGCATCATTCGCCGATTTATTCAACGGTCGTTCGGGGAGGCTTCGTCGCCAAAGACACTAATAGAATGGGCCCCCGAGTCGACTGCCCGCGAGGCCCTTCTGGTGATCGCGGCAACGGGAACATCTGCCAGCGGTACGACCAGTATTTGCCAGCGTGACAGGACAAATGGGCCACCGACAATCGCGAGCTTACCGAGCTGGCCAAGGTGACTCGGTTCGCTGGCGAACCTACCCATTCACGCTGGCACCGATGAATGGCCCGCCTCGCCAATGGGAAACGGATCGCAGGGACGGTCGCCTTGCACCTTTGGAATGGGCGACAGGGATCGCGGGCATCCATGGGCTCTTGGCGTGGCACCATCCAATGGTCCAGCCGGACGGAGCGTGACGTCCAGCGGAAATGCCCATATTGGATCGCTGGCATGACCGGGTTGCACCCCTGGCTCATGGGCCTTGTCGGGCCCCTATCGCCGAGGATGTCAGCTAGCCCAGTGCCTTGAGTCAGCGTGCATCACTGAGGTTGTCCGCCGACCTAGTGCCCTATGTCAGCCTGCACGACCGACGATGTCCTCGGTACAACCCACCTTGTACGGTGGCCGACACGAGCATCCCAGCGATCCACGCGCGAGTTCATCGCCGGGTTGCCCCGATCCCCCAGTGGGCCGCACCCACTCGTCCAGCGTACAAGATCGACGATACCTGCGTACAAGATCGACGATACCTGCGTACAAGATCGACGATACCTGCGTACAAGATCGACGATACCAGCGTACGAGATCGACGATACCAGCGTACAAGATCGACGATACCAGCGTACAAGATCGACGATACCTGCATACAAGATCGACGATACCTGCGTACAAGGTCCACGATCCTGGCCTGCAAATGCGATAGTGCTTGCGTAACCATCCCGGGATCCCCGCGTCGTCGATCGGCCTTGCCCGCGTCCTCGATTCGAAAGACCAGGCGACCCCAGTGGGGAAGCCATCGGGACACGACGGGCAAGATCACCGTGAAGTACGGAGGCCCGGCTGTCTCGATTGGCTCGTCAGGCCCTCGAAACCGGGGATGCCAAAGAGAAACTCCTTAGGGTCGGCGTGACACTCACAGGATCGGACGCTGAGGCATGAGATCTTCTCCCCGATGCCTTCTACCTTGTCCAGGGATCAGAGACAGGAGAGCCATGGGACGCGATGCGTGGCACCTTTGACGCAATCATGCCCGGGGTCATGAAGGATCTCGCCAGGCGAGGACGACGAAGTTCCCGTGCTGCGCGGGAAATGACCTAGGACAACCTGGCTATAGAGAGGAGAACCGTAACCCGGTTAGATGGCCGCCCCTGGCGAGAGCGGGATGTCGAGAAAGGGTGGCGCGGGGGCGCGCCGTTGACCGAGTGCGCGAAGCCCGCCATTCTCCTGAGGTGAAAGACGCGCAGCCGGACGATACAGACCCGAGGATCCGCGCAATCCTGATCGAGGGCTACCGGCGGATGCCCGGGTGGCAAAGGCTTGAACGAATGGGCGCGCTGAACCGCATGGCGAAGGAACTCGCGCTGGCGGACATCCGCTACCGGCATCCCGACGACACCCCACGCCAGCGACGTATGCGGCTCGCGTCGCGCTGGCTCGACGCGGATACGATGCGAAGGGTGTTCGGCTGGGATCCCGATCTCGAGGGCCGGTGACGCTCGCGGATCCACTTCTCGTCGTCGCAGCGGTTGCTCGCGCTCTTGACGAGCTCTCGGTGCGTTACGTGGTCGGCGGGTCGATCGCGAGCATGCTCTATGGCATCCCGCGGGCGACGCAGGACGTCGACCTCGTTGCCGAGCTCCGCGTCGACCACGCCGAGCCGCTCGCCGCCCGGCTGCGCGACGCCTTCTACGCCGACGCCGACATGATCCGAGACGCGGTCCGAAGACGCGCATCGTTCAACGTTGTCCACCTTGGCACGATGTTCAAGGCGGATGTCTTCGTCGCGAGGCCAGACGCTTGGGGGCGTGCGGAAATGGACCGCGGCCGCGTCGAACGCGTCGGCGAGGGTGCGGATGCGGTCGAGATTCGCTTCGCGACGCCCGAGGACACTGTGCTCCACAAGCTGGTGTGGTTCCGCCTGGGCAATGAGCTCTCCGAGCGCCAGTGGCGCGACGTACTCGGCGTCCTGTCCGTTCAGGGAGCTGCGCTGGACGACGCCTACCTGGACCGCTGGGCGGGCGACCTCGGCGTCGCCGATCTTTTGGAGCGGGCGAGGAGAGCAGCCAGAGTGCAGTAAAGCTTCTCCAACTCGGCCAAAAGCCTCGCAGACTCGGGGATAGACGAATCGGCAGATAGCGCTGCAAGTGGTGTGGCATTTTTCACTCCCCGTGCACGTGACCGGATTGGAGCCCGTGCAGGTCCCGCTCTGGCACGTGTAAGTCTGCTCGCATCGGTTCGGTCCGGTGCATGCGGTGCCATTGGCCGCCGGCGTGTGCGAGCAGCTTCCATCTCCTCTGCACAGGACAACAGCGTCGCGGTCAGTTGCCCTGTGCTCGAACGCAGTACCGTCAGTCCGGCATGGATATCGGTCGAGGGGCGGGTTGCCTTGGCTGCTCGGGCCGGGTGGCCGCAAAGTTGGCGCGCATCGACGCTCGCGGCTTCGCGATTAGGATCCGTCCGCGAAGCCCACGGGAATCGAGATGTCGGTCATGGATCGATGAAGTAGGCTCATGGGGGCCAAAACGTCGTTCATCAATCGATCAACGAGAGTCATTCGCCGTGAAATGCCGCCCATGGAGCCATCGACGAAGCTCATGGGAATCGAGATCTCGGTCATGCATCGATGAACGAGGCACTGAGTGGCCGAAATATCAGCCGATGGTCTCTCAAGCTCGGGTCAGGGCCCCTTCACCCCCTCCGAGCGGGTCCCGGTAGACCTCGTCGACTGGGAGCTCGCACCCGAGCGACACGAGCGCCGCCACGCCTGCGCGCCGTGCCTCATGCCTCGACCAGGAGCCATCTTCCTCGCGCCGGATGACCTCGACCAGCTGCTCGCGGTGGCTGACGATGACGACCTCGCGCAGCGACGCGATGCGCTTGTAGTGTTCGAGCTTGTCGCCGCGGTCGTACGCCTCCGTGCTCGGGCTCGTAACCTCGACCAAGACGACCGGATTCAGGACGACATGGGGGTCGTCCGGATCGACGAGGGGGGCGCCACACACAACCGAAGCGTCGGGGTAGGTCTCGAGCCCGGTATCAAGAACCCTTACACGCAGGTCAGAAGAATGAACGCCGCAGGCGCGCCCGCGCAGCGCCACATTCAGGAGCGTAGTCACGTTGACCGCGACAAGGGCATGCTCGCGCGAACCGCCCGCCATCGCGTAGATCGCGCCATCAAGATACTCGTGCTTCGCGTTGCTCGAGCGCTCGAATGCCATGTACTCGGCCCGCGTATAGCGAGCTCGACTCGTAGCGACCATGCGTGGCTCCAGGATAGTGCTCGTGTCACAACTGCGCTACGGCAGCCGCGCCAGTCGTTTGCCAGCCTCCTGGTGATCAGCCGTGCGGCTTCGCGCTTGGCCGCCGAGTGCGGCTCTTCCGAGAGGGGACCTGCGGTCGAACCATGATAGCGACATCGCCGTCTCGGAAACCGCCGTCGCAACCGTGCTTTCGGCGAGGCCGATGAGCAGACAGTGAGGAGGCCCGCTTTCATGGCTGCTGCTACGCTCGGACCAATGGGTTCTGCGGCTTCGAATCCCGATCGGGCGGCGAGCAAGCCGGTGTCACTCGCCGAGTGGGCGGCGATGCCGGAGGACGAACCGGGCGAGCTGGTCGATGGGTACCTCACGGAGGAAGAGGTGCCCGGTTATTTCCACGAGCTGGTCGTCGGCTGGCTCATCCATGTGTTGTGGGGATGGGGTGCCCCGCGTGGAGCGCTCGTTGCCGGCTCGGGCGCCAAGTTCGCAGTGCGCTCGGACCGCGGGCGAATGCCGGACGTCACAGTCTACCTCGCCGGGGCGAAGCGGCCGCCCAAGTGGGGCCCCATCGATGTGCCGCCGAGCATCGCCGTCGAGGTCGTGACGCCCACCCCTAGAGACGAGAGGCGCGACCGCGTCGACAAGTTAAACGACTATGCGGCGTTCGGGGTTCAGGCGTACTGGATTGTCGATCCTGAGCTCAGAACCTTCGAGATCCTCGAGCTTGGCTCCGACGGTCGCTACTTGCACGCTCTCGCCGTAAGCGAGGGGATCGTCGGCGCGGTTCCAGGTTGCGAGGGCCTCGTCCTGGATGTCTCGGCGCTCTGGGCCAAGGTCGATACGCTCGAGTGAGGCGCGACGTTGCCGTTGTCCGCGGGACCGGTTCGACCTTCTCCCTGCTCACCGAGCATGGATCACCAGCGGCACGCCGGTCAGCGCAAGATGGAAATCGGTTGACCAACAGACTCGAATCCGTGCGGTCTTCATCGTATGCAACCCCACGGCATCGGTCAGAGTGAGGTCCTGGTCGGAAAAGCGGCGGAGCAGCTCGGCTGCCGCGTCCTGCTCCGCCGACCCGACAGCGGCAACCGACAGGGGCGTCATGTCCTCCAGCATCGCGAGAAACTGCAAGGCGCGGGTCCGGTCGTAGCGCCGCAGAAACCAAGCGTGTCCCTCGGCAACGACCAGCGTCGTCGTGACCAGCGATGGCGGTCGTGAAAAGAGGCGACGGAAGATCAGATGGTGCGTATCGGAGCGATCGGCGAACGCAATCAGAGCTGACGTATCCACATAGGCGTCAGTCTTTCCGGCCATAGACTACTTCGTCGATGTGTTGGCTAGAAGCTGGATCCCCCGTCTCGACCATACCGGCGTACCGCATCCATGGTTTCGCGTCGTTCACCGGCACGATGGTCCGAAGGGAACGCCGAAGGAGCTCCGCGAGGGAGATCCCCAGCCGTTCGGCTTCACGCTTGGCTGCGGAGTACTCCTCTTCCGAGAGGCTGATCTGCGTTCGAACCATGATAACAGTGTACGAGCAGTTGTTATCATCGACAAGTAGCCGCGCCCTTCGCGCCCTCACCAGGTTTGTCGTTTGGGGCCCCGCCCCCAAACGGGGAGGCGTGACGGCGCACCGGGATGAGAATCGACAGCCAGCCGTAGGGCGCAGCATGACGCGGGGTCCGCCGGTCATCTACGCTGCGCACGCCATGCTTGCGAATTGTCTCCGGTCCGTGATCTTGTGCGTGTCCATCCCGCTCTGCGCAGCTTCGCCCGCGTGCAACAAGAGCGACGAGGCGAGAACCGATCGCCCGCCGCCTCCGCCCATGGCCGCGAGCTCCGCGCGAGCAGACCTTTGCGCAGGCGGGGGCGGGCAGGATACCGACGCGATCAGCGCTCCCTTCGTGCCCCGAATGGCGGCTGCGTATTGCCTTGACCCTCACGGGGAGCCCAAGACGTACGGCGATCAGGGCAAGCTTTCGATGGACGATGTGTGCACGACCGCGTTCGACGGCGAGTGCGAGGTGTACAAGCGGTTCGGCTTGGACCGGGTCGTCGTGCTGCGCTACCTCGACGGCAGCGGCGCACCAAACAGCGTGGAGGTGAACCTCTCGCGGTTCAAGACGACCGACGGGGCGTACGCGATGTTCACCAAGCGCGTCGTGGCCGACGGCGATCCGGCGCGCGCCTCCGTGAGGCTGCTCGAGGCGGGCGCGGCGGCGGCGACCAGCAGCAGCAACGTCTACGCGTGGCGTGGGCCGTACCTGATCGAGCTCACGTTCGTCAGCGAGGACCCAAAGATGACGCCCGAGGCCATGGCCCGCGCGAATGAGCAATCCGCCGCTGTGATTGCAAAGCGGATTGGCGACAAGCTGCCCGGCGACTTGGCGCTGCCCCCGTCGGCCGCACTGTTGCCGACCCAAGCGCGCATCGCTTTGGGCATTGCCTACTATCCGAAAGACGCGCTCACGCTCAGCGCAATAGGCCCACTCGCCGTGGGCTACTACAAGGATGGCGACAAGCGCTGGCGTGATGTCGCGATCGTGCGTTCCAGCGTGGACTCAGCGAAGGAAGCGTTCCGAGCGTTTCGGCTCAAAGCGGGCAGTGTTCCCGTCAGCGGGCTGGGCGAGGAAGCTGTGCGGGTGACGGTGCAGGAAGCGCCGGACCGCGCCAAGGCCGAATACGTCGCGGCGCGCAAGGGTTCCCTCGTGGCGGCGGTCGGTGACGAGGAGCTTGTGCTCGATCCCAGCGCGCCGAAGGACATCCTTGCCTCGCTCAAACTGACCACCGACGAGAAGGTGCAAAAACTGGCAAAGTGGCTTGCTGCCATGGGGCACTAGCTCGCTGCCGACCTAGCGATGGGCAATGACCGTCACAGTGATCGCTTGTGAACAACACGATGATCGAGATCACCCGCTTAGGTCCGCGTCGAGGTTGAGAAACACTTTGCTTGCAGCGTCGAGCACGTTCTCAAGGTTGCGGCCGAACTTTATCGATTCCCAAGTCGAGTTGCCTTCTTGGCCGTCGATGCGTTCGATAATTCCAGCCCCCTCAAGGGTCGTCAGGACCTCCAACACCTTCTTCAGAGGCAGACCCGTACGCGAAGCAATATTTCCCGCCGTGTAGTGTGGCGGGCCTACCATGTCGCTCAAGATTCCGCGCACAGTCGGGTCTGTTTCACGCAACTCCCCGCCCGGCCCCCGATTGCCGGTTCCATTCCTCTTGGCTTCGCGCTCACGCTGGCGGGAGAGCACGATGGAATTGAGAAGCTTGCGGTCTGGCGGCGCGATGTTCTCTACTTTGATGTGTCGGGTGAGGTCATCTACGGGGTGCAACAACGCCAGCATTCCGAAGCTCTCGTCGAAGAACGAGACTGAGGCGATCGTGACGCCGCGGAAGTCCACGACCGTAGGCTGTGGCTCCCTCCAATGCTCTTCAATATGCTGGCGCAACGCATTGCCGTCGGCTCGCGATACGCGCGCCGCGCGCACACTTCAGCCACCAGGAGTCGCGTCACTTAGAACACCGGGATGTATCCGTCGGGATTTGTCACAGGCTGGTCCGGTCGGAAATCGATCTCGATGGCCGTTCCACGAAATGACGGTATGCTCGTCGAGACCGCTCGAGAACCCGCCCATACCACTTTGGCGCCGTAAGCCACTACCGTCAGTGGCGTCCAAAATCGCGGGCCCGGCGATTCGCTCGAGTTCGTCGCAAGCCAAGATTAGAGCACGTGTGTCCTGGGCGGTCGCGCGAACCGGCAGCTTTACCCGAGCCGGTTCGTTCATGCGACGTCTACGCCTTGCCCCAGGCGCGCCGCTCGAAACAGTCGTCAGGAAGGGCGCGGCGACCTCGGACGAGGCGCGTCGCTTCGATGAATCGTGTTGTGACGGGGTCGTGATAGCCGCTTGCGTCGGGAAGGTCGGGATCGACCTCCCGATGGTAGCGTACGACGCGCGCCATCAAGAGATCGCGCACCCACTTGCCGACCAGCGAGGCCATCGACACGAGCAGGTGCTTGTCGTCCGCGTCGCGGACGAATGCGATTCGACCGAGGCCCGGTACGACATACTCGCTTCGGGCGCGCCCCTCTTGCTCCACGGCGTGCAGCCACCCGCTGATCGGGCCAAAGGCAGGACCGTAATAATCAAAGCCCCCCACTTTGCCGCAAGTGGCAATGACGTCGCGCCCCGCGCTCGCCCGAGCATGCAACGCGAGCCGTTCCATCGCATGCAGATCCAGGTGAAACCGCGTCAGGCCGCGGGCGATGCCCTCGTTGAGCCGCCGCGCGCACGTGATCACGCACGCCGCGCCAAGCACACGGATGCCCTGTTCCTCGAGCTTCGCGAGGTCGCGCTCCACCTGCGTGACGAGCTTTTCCTCCGCCAAGAACCCCTCTTCGTGCGTGCTCCAGCACTGCTCCGCGTGAGCCTCGGGGCAAGGCGAACGAAGCGCTTCGGCTGTGTCGAGCGAGAGGCGTCGAACGAGGGCGTCAGGACCTTCGCCGTCGCCCGCCCCAGTGTGTCGAGCAATGGCGCGCGCCCAAGCTTCGCCCAAGGCGGTGTCGCCATGGCCGATGAGTTTCTTCGAGTCTCCGAGACGGCTTCGCAGAGCTCCGCGCGCCCTGCGCGAGGCGCGCTCGTGCCCCTCGCCCCAGGTGGTCGCGGACACAGCCGTGACCACCAGCGGACCAAGGCGCGGGCCCAGCCCATTTTCATCGATGCCGATGCGGATTGCGGCGTCCAATGCGATGAGCCTATTCCGCCAGGAGCCAACGCACGCCGTAAATTTGGTTTGGGCAAGGGACCCAAACCACAACCCTGGTGGGGCCGGGGCCCCAAACGACAAGCCTGGGGCGACCCAAACCACAACCCTGGGGCGGCAACCCATTGACGACCGTGACAGGGGTGTTTACCGTATTCGGCCCTCGTCGGGGACGGGACTTGCTCCACATTGGGAACCGACGACGATTCGAGGTCAACTGTGAACAAGGCGACCCTTAAGAAGTTCCGCACTCTCCTCACAGACAAGCGCGACGAGATTCTCAAGAAAGCCAAGCAGACGCTCGAGCAGGACATGGCGCTCGATACGGACGATTTGCCCGACGAAATGGATCTCGCCTCGAGCGAATATCTCCAGTCTTTCACCTTCCGCCTCCGAGGGCGGGAGAAGAGCTTTCTCGACAAGATTGAGAAGGCGCTGCGCAAGATCGACGACGGGACGTTCGGCATCTGCGAGGAATGCGGCGAAGAAATCTCGGTCAAGCGCCTCGAGGCGCGCCCGGAGACGACGCTATGCATCCGCTGCAAAGAGGACCAAGAGCGGATGGAGAAGGACTACAGCTAACTCACGGAGTGCTGGGCGTGTCCGTTGTTAGCCCCCCACCCGCAGCCGGACACACGAAGTGGGAACAGCGGATCCGGCTGGGGGGATTGGGGGGAGCGGCCTCGCTCCCCCCATGGCCGCCGTGGCTGAACTGGTTGCCGGAACGAAGCCGGAGCGAAGCGGAGGCGGAGTGAGGCTCATGCTGAACCGGGTTTCTTACTAGGCAATGGCCATGCATCCGCAAGACTTTCGGCCCTACATCCCCGCCGGCGCAAAGCTGCGTGAGCTCACGTGGGGCCCGCTCGTCGCCGGCACGCTGCTCGGGGTCGTCTTTGGAGCTTCGTCTCTCTACCTGGTGCTCAAAGTTGGGTTGACCGTCAGCGCATCCATTCCGGTCGCGGTTATCTCGATCACGCTCTTTCGCTTGCTGTCCAAGCTCGGCGTGCGAAACGCCACGATTCTCGAAAACAACATTGTCCAGACGGCGGGCTCCGCAGGAGAATCGATCGCCTTTGGGGTCGGCGTCACCATGCCGGCCATCCTTATCCTGGGGTTTGACCTCGAGGTAACGCGCGTGATGCTGGTGGCGGTCCTGGGCGGGCTGCTCGGCATCCTGATGATGATCCCGCTCAGGCGCGCTCTCATTGTCGATCAGCACGGCTCGCTGAAGTACCCCGAGGGAACGGCGTGCGCTGAAGTGCTCAAGGCGGGAGCCTCCGACGAATCGCGGGCCGTGGCCGAGTCGAAGGGCGGCGCGCCGATCGCCGAAGCGAGCCCCGAAGGTGCGAAGACAATCTTCGGCGGCTTTGCCGTTGGCGTTTTGTACAAGGTCGCGATGGTCGCGCTCAAGGCTTGGAAGGACGTTCCCGAGAAGGTCTTCGGGGCGCCGCTCAAAGCGGGCGCTATCTCTGCGGAGATTTCTCCCGAGCTCCTCGGTGTGGGTTACATCATCGGCCCCCGGGTGTCGTCGGTGATGTGCGCGGGCGGCGTGCTCGCGTACTTGGTGCTCATTCCGGCCATCAAGTTCTTTGGAGAGGGCCTCACCGGGCCGCTTGCACCCGGCACCTTGCCCATCCGAGACATGTCTCCGGGTCAGATCCGCGGAGCGTACGTTCTCTATATCGGGGCTGGTGCCGTCGCCGCCGGCGGCATCATCAGTCTGATGCGTTCGCTTCCCCTCATCTGGCGCGGCTTGCGATCCGGCCTTCGCGACTTTCAGTCCGCGCGAAAGGCAAACACCTCTACGGTCTTGCTTCGCACCGATCAGGACTTGTCGATGCGAGTGGTCTTGTACGGGTCGCTCGCGCTCGTTGGGGCGATTGTGGCCGCCCCGCCCCTGCACATGAACGTGCTTGGGGCGGTTCTGATTGTCGTCTTTGGCTTCTTGTTTGTAACCGTCTCATCGCGGCTGACTGGCGAAATCGGTTCTTCGTCCAACCCGATTTCGGGAATGACGGTGGCCACGTTGCTCCTGACGTGCGCCATTTTCGTCATCCTGGGATGGACGGGTTCCGGCTATTACGTGACCGCGCTTTCGGTGGGTGCCATCGTCTGCATCGCGGCGGCCAACGCGGGGACGACATCGCAAGATTTGAAGACGGGTTTTCTCGTGGGGGCGACGCCGCGCTACCAGCAAATCGCCATTCTGGTCGGCGCCCTGGTGAGCGCGCTCGTGCTCGGGCCCATCCTGCTTCGACTGAACGAGGTCGCCACCGTCTACGTCCCGCGCGTGACGACCGAGACGGTGCAGATGGATGGCCGGCCCGTCACCAAGTCGACCGAGAACTTCAGCGCCGACTTGCAGACCGATGTGACGGAGCTCAAGGCGCTAACGTCGAAAGAGGGGCTGAAAGGGCCGCAGTCTCGCGGCGACTCGAAGGTCTATTGGGTTTGGCACAAGGAGGGCGACTTGGGTGGCCCCGCGGGCCGCTATCTCGTCGACGACACGGGCCACGCAGTCTATCTCGTGGATCCCGGAATCAACGGTACGCATTCCCGGCGGCCCGACGGGACGAGGGTCGCCAAGTTCGATGCTCCCAAGGCAACCTTGATGTCGTACATCATCAAGGGGATTCTGAACGGGCGACTGCCGTGGGCCTTGGTGCTGCTGGGGGTGATGATCGCGATCGTGCTGGAGATGGGCGGCATCCCATCTCTGGCGTTCGCCGTAGGTGTCTACCTTCCGCTGTCCTCCTCAACGCCGATCTTCTTGGGGGGACTGCTGCGTCGTCTGGTCGACGCGACGGCACGCTCGCGGCTGGGCCGCTCCAGCAAGCTCACCGAGGAGGAACTCGTGGCGGAGGGAGACAAGAGCCCCGGCGTTCTTATTGCGTCCGGCTACATCGCGGGAGGGGCAATCGCGGGGATCGTCATCGCATTCGTGGCCGGGGTGATGAGCGATACGCAGGCGAGCATCGATGCGTGGGCGACGGCGCACAATCCGTTTTTCGCCGGGGAACATGCCGACTTGCTGTCGCTCCTGCCGTTCGCCCTGATTGCAGCGCTCCTCTATTGGGTGGGAACCAGGTTCAGGATGAGCGTCACTCCGCGACCTCCCTAGACTAGACGTGGGCGGCAAAGCTTACTGTCGGCTTCGGATGTGTTCCGAACGAGACATGCGGACGTAGAAGTCGACCAAGCTCGTGCCACTGCGCAGCTCTGCGGTGGCGTTGCTCACCAGGCAAGCGGCGCTCTCGTGAGAGACGCCGAGCGCGTAGGCGGCGAGGTACGAAGCCACGCAGTCGTTGAGTTCCGGCAGCGTGGAGATCGCATTGGCCAACTCGGCCTCGCCCTTCACCTTCAGATCACCCGCGCTCGTGCCGCTCACCATCCCGCTGTCGTCGATGGGGAACCTTCCTTCGAGCGCGCGGTAACGTCCAGCGGCGTCGAGGTGCTCGAGAGCGAAGCCGATCTGATCCATCCTCGAATGGCACGCTTTGCAGGTGGGCTCGACGGCGTGGACCATCTCGTACCGCTGCCTCGTCGTTTGAGTATCGGTCGGAGGCGGGATCGGCCCGACGGCTTTCGCAGGCGGCGGCACCACGGTGCACAACAGACGGGTACGCACCAGATGGCCGCGCCGGGTCGGCGACGTCGCCAGGCCGTTGGCGAACACGGAGAGTAGCGATCCTTGTCCCAGGAGCCCGACGCCCCAGGAGGCCGGTCGGTCGGTGCGCACGAAGTCGACTCCGGTCGGCGCGCCGAAGCCGTAGTACTTCGACAGCGTGGGATCGACGAACGTGTAGGGGGCGGTGAAGAGGCTCTTGACGCCTCCTCGATCCTCGAGAACCACCGCGGACAGGAAACGCCGCGTTTCTTCGGCCATCGCATCCTGGATCTGGGGGGTGAAGTCGGGGAACAGCGTTGCGTCCTTCTTCAGGTTCGACAGGCCGGTGAGCCCGAGCCACTGATCCGCGAAGCGCAGGACAACGCTGCGAAAGGCCGGGTTGACGGCCTGGCCGTTGAAGACGAGGGCTCGCGCCGCGGCTTCGACCTGATCCGGCGTCGCGAGCTGGTTCGAAGCCGCGAGCTGTATCAAATCCGCCGCCGGCGGCCCGCCCGAGAACGTGTACGCGAGCTGGCTGGCGACCTCGTAGGGGGTCAGCTTGAAGCCGCCGGCGCCGTCGGGCGCGCCGATCTCGCTCCGGTAGATGAGGTTCGGCGACTGCAGCATCGTTGTCGTCGCCCAGTAGACGAACGACTTGAAATCCGACTGCTGGATGATCTTGTTGTAGAGGGCGAGGTAGCGCCCTTTCTCGGCGGTCGCCAGCGACCTTCGGTAAAGCTTCGCGCCGAACGTGGTCACGAACGTGTCGGCGCACGCGGCATCCCCTGTGGTGCTGCACGGCAAGAGCTGCGTGAGAAGTGGATCGGTCGAGACGAGCGTTGCGATCTTCTTGGCCCCGTCGAACGTGCCGCTAGCGTAGTCAGGACCGACGGTCAGGACGTCCACGTTGTTGGTGAAGCCGTCGAGCGATGCCGCATCGGAGGGCAGGTTGACCCCGGGCCACTGCGTGGCGCTGAGGTTGAACGTCGTTCGGATGGTTGCTTCGAGCTCGGCGTTGGTGAGCCGCCGCAACGAGCGGTGTCCGACGATCTGCGTGCTGGCGGTGGGGCAATCGACTTGAGCCGACGGAGGTGCGGGCGCGGGAGGCGCCGACGGATCGCCTGTCGACCCACCGGCTGCCGTGGACCCCGAGCCGTTGCTCGCGCCACTCGCACCGCTACCTGCGAGCGCAGGATTGCCGTTTTTGTCTGGGCAACCTGCGAGCACCGTCCCCAGCGTCACACACAGCGCCAGGCGGCTCATGCCACCACCTGGCTGATCACGTTCGTGCCGAAGTGCGCCGGCGGGACGCCGAAGGCCCGCAGTATCGTGGCCATCACGGTCTTGTTGGTCCCTCCGCCGATGTCAACGACAGCGCCGGGCTTGATCTTGCCGCCGAGCTTTCCGACGTAGAGCGCCGGCACGCCGTTGCTCGAGTGCGTGTACGGCAAACACTCTCCGATGCTGACGATGACTGTGTTGTCGAGCACGGTCGACCCGGGCGCCAGCGGGTCGGGCACGTTGAGCGAATCCAAAAAGCGCGCCATCTTGCCGAAGTACCACGTGACGAGCGTCGAATAGACCGTCTGGTCACCGTGCGATGTGACGTGGTGAGGGTAACCCCGCCCGACCGGAACGATTAGGTCGTTGTCCGCGCTCCCCGCTTGCAACGTCGCCACCCGGCTCTGCCCGCTGACGAGGACGCGTGCCATGATGTCGAGCTGCGCGTCGAACATGTCGGAAAAATACGCTGACTTGTATGCATCCCTCGGCTTGCCCAGGAGAAGCGGACGCAGCTTTTCGACCGACATGAGCGGGCCGCTGGTGACCGGCATCGGCACCATCGCCGGCATCGACGAGGGGCGAAGGCTCTTCAGCGCTTCTCGGTGCAGACCGAGCTTGTTGATCTCGCTGACCGCACCCGGCATGCGCCCCTCGAGCTCGTTCATCTCGGCGTCAATGATATCGAGCGAGTCGTTCGTGAAGTCGGCTCCGGGCTTCGGCGGCATCGTCGTCGCGCCTGCGAACAGACGGTCGTAGGCGGTGACCGGGTTCGCCTCGTAGTCCACGGGCGTCGGGTCATAGAACATCTTCGAGTGACTGCCTTTGTAGTAGTCGATCGAGTCCGCGGGAATGACCCCTAGGTGCAGCGACTTGACAGGCGTGGGGGCGGTCGTCGCGATGCTGTCGGCGATGAGTTGGTCGACCGACTTCACGTTTGGATCGGGCGAGTCGTAGGTCGCCACGGCACCCCCGCTGTACGTGGCGCGTGTTGCATAATGATTGTCCGCGCCTGAGACGTTGACGTTTTTGATGAACGTCGCAAGGCCGGCGTACTTGCGCATTGGCTCGGTTACGCTGCTGAGCACCGATGCGTCGGAGCCCCCAGGATAGAAAAACTGGGCCTCGACGCCGTTCATCATCGGCCAGCAAACGAGTCGCAGCGGCGGACCGGCCGCCGCGGCCATAGCATCTCGCCCCATCAAGGCTCGCCCCATCAAGGCGGGACCTGCTGCTGCGAAGCCGGCCGCCTGGAGCAACTGGCGGCGGGTGATGGCGCATATGCGTCGATCGTTGCGCCATCCATCCTGGTGGGGCCAGGAGAGCGGTCGTTTCAGCATGCAGCTCCTTCAGTATCCAGACGAAGGCGCACCCTGCGGGACGCGTGCATCCTCAGACGACGGCCGCACGACGTCAACCGATTACCGCTGAATTTCGCTATGTTGCACGTCTCGCTACGTCGCACGTCGAAACTTCAATCTACATCGCAACAGAAACCAGCCGGACCGGGTGCTCGACGGTAATTTTACGGTGACACCATTTGAGGCCTTCGCTCGCGCCGTGACGTACGCGGTCTACTGCGATTAGAGAGCCACTATTGCGATTAGAGAGCGACTATCGCGGCGATGCATTTCCAGAGAGTATTCGTAGCTACCTCCGGATGAGCACGTAGACGGCTCCTTCGCCCCCGTCGTCGCGCTGTGCGGTGGCAAAGGCAGCGACGTGTGCGCTCGATGCACCCTGCGACAGCCATGCCGCGATTTCGCCGCGCAGCACCCCCATTCCCAGGGGAGAGTGTTCGCCCTTGCCGTGGATGATCAGCACGCATCGCTCGCCGCGTGCGCGCATCGTGCGAAGGAAGAGCTCCACTTGAGCGCGGGCCTCCTGCACGTTCATGCCGTGAAGGTCCAAACGCGCATCCACCGGAAAGCGGCCGCGGCGAAGCGTTCGGAGCACGTCGATGGGCACATCTACCCGGCGTCCCTCGACCCGCTGGCCGTCGTCAGCGACCTCAAAACGCGACCGCCCTTCTACGAGCGTGCGCAGGTGTTCTTGGACGGCGTCGGCCTCGGTTCGAGAATCCTCCGCTCCCCGCTTTGCCGCTCGCTCGGCGGCAGCCGACCTCTCGACCGGCTGCTTCGGGATGCGCCCTCGCGAGCGATCGAGCGGCTGTACACCGGCATACAGCCGGTGCAAGAGCAGGGATTCATCTTGTAGTTCTTGGGGCGCGGCGGGCGCGGGAGCACCGGGAGATCGCTTCTTTGCCGGCGCGGCCTCTTGCTGCTTCGCCAGCTCGGTGTGAAGGGCCCGCAATGCGGTCTCGAGTGGCCCTCCCGCACCTTTCTTCGCCTTTCTTTTGCTGCTCACGATTTCCGCTCTACATCCTGCCAGGTCAAATCGACCATTGGCCGCAAGTTAGCACCGGTGCTTGCGCCAATACGCTTCGAGTGCCCCCTGGACCAGGGAGTGGCGAATTTGGCCTCCGTCGAGCAGGTCGCCAAGGCGCGAAGCCGGGACGAGGACAGTCTCAATTTCCTCTTGGGGGTCGAAGGAGGTCGCGCCCGTGCCACCAGCCGGGCGCACATCACGCGCCAAAAACGTGAAACAGCGATTGTTCTGTAGAGCCGGATTAGGTTCCACCTCGAGAAGCGGAACGAGCTCACGCGTTTCGTACCCGGTCTCTTCGGCGAGCTCCCTCCCGGCCGCATGCGCGGGTGTTTCGTTCTCGTCGACGATGCCGCCCGGGATTTCGAGCGACAACGCGTCGGTACCGAAGCGGTACTGCCAGACGAGGACGATGCAATCGTCCGGAGTGATGGCAACGACATTGCACCAGTCTGAGCACCGAATCGTGAAGGCGTCTCCGCGTGCCCGACCGCCGGCGTCTTGCAGATCCACGCGGCAGACCTCGAGAATGCGATAGGAGGCGACCGGCGTAAAGCTTAGCCTCTTCCACTGGCGTAGCTTTGGCGGCGAGAGGACAAGGGCGGGCATAGGCGGTGCAGCGTAGCTCACACCGGCGATGCTAAGATTGCTTTCACGATGCTGCGGTGGCTAGGCAAGCTGCAAGAGGGAATGGATCGCGTCCGAGAGGACATCCGCGCCATCCGCGACAACGACCCGGCCGCGCGCTCGGCCATGGAAGTGGTGCTCGCGTACCCCGGCTTTCATGCGGTCTGGTTGCATAGAGCTGCCCATGTTCTGTGGCGGCGCGACGTGAAGCTCGGCGCGCGCCTGCTCTCGCACGCCAACCGGTTCGCGACGGGGATTGAGATTCATCCCGGTGCGCGCATCGGACGGCGTGTCGTCATCGACCACGGCATGGCCGTCGTCATTGGTGAAACCGCGAGCGTGGGAGACGACTGCTTGCTCTACAAGGGGGTCAACCTCGGCGGGGTCTCGCTCGATCACAAGGTGCGCCATCCGCAGGTCGGCAATCGTGTGGTCATCGGGGCCAACGCATGCATCCTGGGGGCAATCCATGTCGGTGACGGCGCCCGCATCGGATCGGGAAGCGTGGTCGTCAAAGATGTCCCGCCCAACGCTACGGTGGTCGGCGTCCCGGCGCGAGTCATCGTGCCCAAGCACGAACGTTTCGATGCGGCTCTCGATCATGCCATTCTGCCCGACCCTGTGGTCGACATGATTCGCGCTCTCGCCGAGCAGAACGAGAAACTTCGCCTGCGGGTTGCTGCGCTCGAGGATCGGCTGGGCATCTTGCACGAAGAGCCGCCTTTTCATCTGCCGTACGACGGGACGGAGCTACCCCCCGCAGATGGCGGCTGACGGCGCATGGGCAAGCCCGAGGCCAAGGACGAGCAGATCATCGTCAAGAACCGCAGGGCGCTGTTCGATTACGAAATCGAGCAGCGCTTCGAGGCAGGGATGGCGCTCGTCGGCAGCGAGGTCAAGTCGATGCGCGCCGGCAAGATCGATGTTTCGGACGCGTATGTGGCCGTCGATCGTGGCCAGGCATGGCTCCGGCAAATGTTTGTCGCTCCGTTCGAGCAGGCGAACGCATTCCCCCATGAGCCTCGCCGGCAGCGTAAATTGCTCTTGCACGCCCACGAGATCGCGGAGATCGAAAAAGCCATCGCCCGCGGCGGCTACGCTGTCGTCCCGCTTCGCCTGTACTTCAAGCGCGGGCGCGTGAAAGTCGAGCTAGCCACCGCAATCGGAAGAAAGAAGTTCGACAAGCGCGCGCACATCGCGAAGAAGGACGCGGAGCGCGAAGCGCGCGTCGCGATGCGCGGGAACAAGCGGTGAGCGAGTCCATTGCGTGAATCGAACGGCGCATGACGGCGACTCCGTGGCTCGCGCTCCTGCCGCCAGCGCGTGCAAGCCGCTGCCGAAGAGCTGCGTCATGGGCCTGGAGGTGCACTCATGCGAGCTACTCGAAGAAGGCAGTCGGCTCTTTGGCCCCGAGTCTAAGGCGTTCCCCGACCCCGAGCAACGCGCTCGCGCGCGCGAGCTCGCGAAGACACAAGGGGCATTGCTCGAGGAAAAATGGCCACTGGGGTACCGGAGCCTCGAGCTCGGCGTCGTGTTCGAACGAGGGTGCCCGAACAACACCGTGCCAATCTTGTGGGCAGAGTCGAGCAATCCGAAGTGGATGCCCTTGTTTAAGAGGGCATCGACGGAGAGAACCGGTTCACTCGCCCATCGGGCGACTGCGGAGCCCCGAGTGCACCATCGAACTGGCGGAGCGCGGCAGAGCGCACAACGAGCCATGTAGTTCGCTGCGCTTGCGAAGCGGCTGTGGGCACGAGTGATCGGGGCAACGCGGGTGCTCTAGGCCGATCGACAAGGTGTTCGATCGACTTGAGCCACCGGGTGAACCGGATCACTCGCTGCGTCGATCGACTGACACGACGACTGCGGCCGACGAGATGGTCGTGCGATCCAGATCAGCCGACGGCTTGAGTCGATCGCACCCCTGATCGATCGACTTGAGCCGCGCGATCGACCACTTCGCTCGATGGCTCATGTCGATTGCACCACGGGGCGATCGAGTTCACTCGATGGCTCGGCCACCTGAGCCGACGGCTTGGGTGGGTCGCACCGTGGGTGCATCGACCTAAGCCGACGGCTTGAGTGGGTCGCACCATGGGGCGATCGAGTTGAGCCGATGGCTCGGGTGGATCGCACCATGGGGCGATCGAGTTGAGCCAACGGCACGGGTCCTTCGGCCGTTGGCTGATCGCGATGAACCCGTGGCTCAGATGGGTGACATCATGGGTGCATCGACTTGAGCCGATGGCTCGGGTAGATCGCACGACCGCGGATCTTGTTCGCACCCTGGCTCGAGTGCTTGAGTCGATGGCTCGAGTCGATCGGCCTATGGGGTTGTCTGACCGGGCGCTTGGGTGACAGTGGCGACTTGTCCCGAAAGAGAGGGTTCTGTTCCGCACTCGCCCAGTCTACCGCCGGTCGACGCGGCGCCACCGGTCCGGCGTGATGGCGGGAAAGGACGGCTCCCTCGCTAGTGATCCGGGAACGGAAACCGTCACTCTCTTTTCGTCGAAGCTGCCGTTACCGGGGCTGCGTCGCGGGCGTCGGTGCCGCGGGCGCTGCTGCAGCAGGCGAAGTCGCGTGCGCGGTCCGAGTCCGCCTGCGCGATCTCAAGACCAAAGGGCCAGAAGAGAGCGACGACCTACGTCGTTGTATGAGCTGTATTGCCAGCCCTCTTCGCGCGTCGGGCGGCGGCGCGGGATCGAATCCCGTTCCGGGTGGGGCAGCGCATCCGTCCCCGGGAAACGGCAGTGTTCTAGGCTATTTCTCGCAATCGCCGCGCAGCACCGTCCACGTCGACCCGGAACAGTTGGCGACATCGGTGCCTGCGCACGCGTTGGTGTACATGCAAGAGAGCGAGCCGGGACAAGGCGTCAGGGGCGCGGGCTCTTGATCGGGGCATTTTGGACAGGGCCCGAAGTCGATCTGAGTCACGACGCCCGTTCCGTTACAAAAAACGATGTCCTGTGTACCGCACGAAGACGTGTAGCTGCACTTCCCGGGGGCCATGCAGGGATCCCCTTGCTTTGGCTCGGCGACGGGGCACGCTCCATTGCACGTCGGGCGCTGAGAAATGGCCCAATAGGACTTGTTCGCGCTGCACGTCCACATGACCGACCCGCACGAGCCCGGGTAGGCGCAGTCAATCGGGCCATTGCACGGGCTTGCTGCCTGCGGCGCGCTCGAAGGGCATGCCGGGCCGGATGCCGCGTCGTCGGCGGAGGCCGTCCCGGCATCGCTTCGGTAGCAGGGGAATAACCCCATTCCGGAGTTCCATGTCCCGCCGGTGCAGTACTTCGCGCTTCGCCATCCTTGTGGGTTACCGGTGGGAGCAAAGCTGCACCGCGACCAGCAAGTGGGCGGCGCAGCGCATGCCGCACCGGAAACGGCATCCGGTGGGCAGCAGTCGGTCGCACCGGTTTCGTCATTGCAGGCTTGGGTTCCTGTCGATGGGCCTACGCTCGCATCTGCAGGGACGACCGTTGTCGCATCTGGAACCGACGGCTCCAACCGGCAGGTTCCCTGGTGACAGGTGGGTACCATTGCAGGGCCTAATAGTGTCAGGTTGGGACAGAAGCAGCCCCCCGGCCCGGCGACGGCCAACGCCAGGGCGCGGTCCTCCTTGTATTGGGCTTGAACGCGCGAGTTGACCGTTGCCTCCCCGCAGGCGCAGGGGGGGCACGACGTTATGCCGCCCGGGACTAAGACGCAGTCTGTGTCAAACGAGCACGACTGAATGTAATTCGACGGGTCGACGATCTTGCATTGGCCGCCGCCATTCGCCGCCGATCCTGTGGTGGCGGAACCGCTGCCGCCGCTAGCTGCGCCCGCACCGGCGCCGCCGCTCGCTCCAGAGCTCGTGCCGCTGGAGCTCGTGCCGCTCGTCTCTCCCAGGCCAGTCCCGCTCTCTCGGCCGCCGCAGCCAAAGGCCGCGGCCACAAAGATCGTCGCGATCACCAACGCGATTCGGCTCATAGGGGCAACTGCTCTCAGAAAGAAGAATCTCAGCAAGAACAAGGCCCATCGTAACACCGCGAAATCAGTGTGCGTCGATGAGTCAAACTGTGCCACCGAGGGCGGGGGCGATCATGCTTGGACGCGGCCCGCCTGACGCTCGCCGCAAGACATGGTTTTCACCGGCGAGATACGGACTGACCAGGGAATTCGACGTGAGGGTCGGGCAGCGGACGGTCTTCATTTGCGGGCGGGCACTGACTGGCGCTGCCCGATCTATGGGCCCGCGGGCTTCGGTAGTGTGGGGCTGTCCACCGTGAGCAGGAACGCGAGGGTGCTGCCATCCCAGCTGAAGCTTCGGGCGTTGATGACGGTGGCTTGCGAAACCGTGCCGTTCAGGGGCACAAACGCCGCGTCTTGTGCCGCCGTGGCAACGGCCTTCCAGAGGGCGGCCAAGTGGCTCGCGTCGATCGAGGGCCCCGAGGTCGCTCCGCTCGCTGCGCTGCACACACTGAGAAGCCAGGAGTCTCCAACGTGCTCAAACGGCAGCCATTGGAAGCCGCCCGTTGGAGAGCCGGACGTCAACGTCGTAGCAATGAGGAACAGGAGGCAAGTGCGAAGTCACATCACGGTTTCTGGTGCTCGGCGAACATGCGTCGAACGCGGTCCGCGTGGCGAGCAGCTCGTGCAAAGCGTTTCGGTCGGCGAGGAGTCGCGCAAACGGCAGACGGCCGTGCTACTGGCCCGCGCTTACGGATGATGACCTGCGGCGATTCGCGCGGCGCACGACGTTCTCCTTGCACGAACTCGGTGAACATGCCCACGGCCATTGTCAGCTCTCTGCCCATCGATCCTGCCCAGTGAGAGCGATAACTAGGCGCGTCGTGACGCACAGGAGCAAGCGGTGAAAGAGTCTCACATCCGGTGGATACGCGGCGGCGAGGCGACCGTTGTCTCGATGACAGCGCAAGCCATTGCGCTTCGGTCCACGGTCCCATCGCCTCCCGGATCGCGCATCGAGGGAGCTCTCATCGGCGAACCACCGGCTGCTGTGCGCGTGAAAGTGCACACGTGCCGCCGCCAGCCCGACGGCGACTTCCTACTCGAGGGCCGTCCGCTCGACCTCACCCGAGGCACGCGCGCCCGACTCGACACGCTAGCCCGCGCGCAGTGACCTGCGTGTGTCTACGGCAAAGAAGCGGCAGCCGCGAGATATTGCGTGACGGCCGTCTTGAACTGTCCGCTGTCGGTCGTGATGTCCGTCTGGTTCGCGGCTCCCGTGCCAAAAACAGCGCCGGCGCCCCCCGCCGCGATGAACTCGTCGATGTGCGCGAACATGTAGTGAACTCGGTTGTCGCGATAGTGGCCGGCCGTTCCGCCGGGGGTCGTGCTTGGCACGCCGAATGGCACTTGCCACCAGAGCATCGGCAAACTGAGTCCGCGCGTCATCTGCTGAACGTTGGCAAGGTGGTCGTGAAAATTCGGGTGGGTCTGGTTGGTTTCGTCCCAGTAGAACATGCCGCCGCGCATGCAGTTCGGGTCCGTGTGCGCCTCGAAGCATCCGGCGTCGCGATCCAGCATGTCGGTCGTGATGAAGTCGGTCTCGGGTGCATGCACAGCCTGAAAGAACGAGATCGAGGTTGGGACATCTGCGCCCCACTCGGAGAAATGGAAGCCGATGGCGGCATTGGGCGCGTACTTGTTTCGCAGCCTGACATAGCACTCGCCGAGACCGCGAAAGTCTTCCGTGACCCCGGCGCAGTCCGGAGCGTGAGCGCCAATGTGAACCGGGGCGGTCCCGTCCTTCGACTTTTGAATGACGTAGCCCCAGAAGTCGGGCTCGATGTGAACGACCGCTGGGCCATTTATCATTGCAATGCGTTGGAACAAGAGCTTGGCGGCCTGAAAATAGAGCCCCATGAACGCGTCGTCGGTGACGACCGAGATGTTGCCGTCGCCATTGGCCGCCATCATGTAGAGGGTGTACATCGGCGTGACCCCGTGGGCGCTTGCGGCGTCCGAGAGGACGTTGACGAACGCTCCTCCGGGGTTCCAGTCGGGCCAGCCGCCCTTGGAGGGGAGACCCACGAGATAGGCGTAGTGCAAATCGAGCGTGACGCCGAGGGTGTAGGCGCCGTCCTTGTTATGGTCCGCCGCAAGATCGTTTCCCATGCCGATGAGGAAGTTTTTCTTGCCGCGCAAGCGCGACGCCAGACCGACCGCCGTACTGCCGCTAGGCAAAAGGCTTCCGGTGGCGCTCGACCCGGAGGCGGCGTTGCTCCCGGACGCTCCCGCACCGGTGCTGCTTGCCCCGGACGTTGCTCCACTGCCTGCGCCGGCTCTGCCCCCCCCGCAGCCGACCAGAGCCGCCGCGGCCCACGCCCATCCAATTGCTTTTGCACCCATGAGACGCAGTTTATCTCGTCTGCAGAACCCCGGCGCGGAGAAGGATGCGATCCATCCTGGCGTTCAGGTCCGCGTCGACCGTTCGGCGGCTCTTGTCCGCGTCGTGCCAGGCAATTTGCTCCGCGGCGCCCTTCGCGAAGGGAATGATAGCCTTGTAGCCTTCGACAAGGCGCTTGATCTTCGAGTTGTCGAAGACTTTGCTGTGGGTTTTGTCCCCCAGAAGGCTTGCACCCCAGTCGGGGTCAATCTCGGCGATGACCTTCGCGGGCACGTAGGCAAGTCTTGGCGTGGCACCCGCGGCGCGGGCGATGATCTCGTGAATCTGCCTCCAAGTGATCGCTTCGTCCGACGTCACGTGAAAGGTCTCACCCAGGGCCTCCGGGCGCCCGAACAAGCCCACGAAGGCGCGTGCGAAGTCGTCGCTATGGGTGAGCGTCCATTGCGAGGCGCCGTCGTCCGCGACGATAACGGGCAGCCCCCGGCGCATGCGGTCGACGGCTGTCCACCCGCCTCGGAGCGGCAAAGACGTGGCGTCGTAGGTATGCGACGGCCGCACGATCGTTACGGGAAAGTCGCCATCCCGGTGGGCCTGGGAGAGCCGCGCCTCGCAGGCAATCTTGTCGCGGGAATACTGCGAGTACGGGTTATCAAGCGGCGTTGCCTCCGTGATCGGCACTGGCGTGCCCGGCCGATACGCCGACGCGGAGCTAATGAAGAGGTATTGGCCGGTGCGTTTCCGAAAGAGCTCCACGTCGAGCTCCACATGTGCGGGCACGAAACCTACCCACTGCGCCACGACGTCGAAGTGGCGGTCACCGAGCGCAGCCCGAACCGAACTCGGCTCCCGGATATCGCCGTAAAGGACCTTGGCCCCCGGGGCCGGCGAGTGGGACGTCGTTTTGCCGCGACAAAATATCGTTACGTCGACC
>WNFJ01138888.1_pt3 | contig 29373 bp, 34 predicted proteins | sample 5400461 | NCBI WGS metagenome assembly WNFJ01 (sample SAMN13153349, study PRJNA577476) | soil metagenome | isolation source: 115 cm saprolite on Douglas fir-dominated hillslope | place: USA:California | collected 2013-09-17
TGGGCCCGCTGGCCCGGTTCAAGCAGTTGGCGGCTCACCGCCCACCGATGCCCTGGTTTCTTGGGCGCCTCTTCCGCGCCGAAACGCCGCCCGCCGAGCTCGTGGTCGCTCAATGCGGTTGCGTCGGGGTGCTTCGCGCCATCCGGCTGTTGGTTTCAGCGACTCGTAAGCATGGGCATCGACCGAAGGCCTGATCAGAACGTTGCGCTTGTTGTCGCAATCCCGCCTCCAGCGGCCGGTGCGCACCCCTAGCCCCTCAGTTGCAATGAGGATGTTCGGCGGGGCACATGCGCCCGCGAGCGATCGACTCGATACGTCGTGCTGGGCCCACGCGCCCGCACGCGATCGGCTCGACACACGCTCGCAGGCGCGCGCATGCCCGAGCAGGAGTCTGCGCAGGTCGACGCAGGCTGTCTTCTGCGCGAGGGATGTGCAGAACGTGTCGCCGCACGCACTTGCGCGAGCGAAGAGACCGGTCACGCGGCCGTGCAATGGGCTCTACACGGAGGCGCTGCACGATGAGTCGACGGCGCAAGCGTTTACGAGCGGAAACTCTGTGCTCATCCCACTGGCGCAAGCACTTGCGCCGCAGTGAAATGTGCCCGTGACGTCGGCGCAAGCAGTTGCCCCGACGACCTCTGTGCTCATCCCACTGGCGCAAGCGCTTGCGCCGCAGTGAAATGTGCTCGTGACGTCGGCGCAAGCAGTTGTGCCGCTCAACTCTGTGCTCGTCACGCTGGCGCAAGTACTTGCGCCGCAGCGAAATGTGCTCGCGACGTCGGCGCAAGTGGTTGCGCCGCTCAACTCTGTGCTCATCACGCTGGCGCAACCAGTTGCGCCGACGAACTCTGTGCTCATCACGCTGGCGCAACCAGTTGCGCCGCAGTCAAATGTGCTTGCAACGTCGGCGCAAGTAGTTGCGCCGGTGAACTCTGTGCTCATCACGCTGGCGCAAGCAGTTGCGTCGATGACTCTGTGCTTATCCTCTGGCGCAAGTGCTCGCGTTCCATGAAATTGTCCAATCTCTAGGCGGGCTTGGGCTCTTCGCTGCGCGTCGCGACCCAAAAATCGACGCTCCCATGTCGATTTGTTGGTTTTGACGCGCGGAAAACGCACTGCGTCAGGGCTTAAGGCAGTGAGAGCACACGATGGTCGAGGCAAGTGTCGGCTCGTCCGGGAAGGGTGCACTCATAACCGCGTGAAAGGAGAAGTCATCATGACTACTTCAAACAAGAGGAGCGACCGGATGTCCGCCGATCAGACGATGATTGACGGCGTTCAGAAGTTCCTCGCGCAACTCGCCTCGTTGCTCGTCGGCAGTCGAACCGTGACTCCGGCGGACATCGTCAAGGTCTTCCAAGACCGCCTGGACGCCAGCAAAGCCCTTAAAACGGCTGAAGCTGCGCGCACCGCGGCGGTCAAGGTCGACCGAGACGTGCGAGCTCAAACGTCTGTCTTCGTACAGGCGTGCCGGCGCGTCGTTCAGGGGATGTTTTTCGAGTCCCCCGACACACTCGCCGCCTTCGGCTTGAAAGCCCCCAAGGCAGCCAAGAAGAAGGTGGCGGTGAAAGCGGCGGCCGTGGTCAAGAGTAAGGCCACGAGAACGGCTCGTAACACCCTCGGGAAAAAGGCGAAGCTGGCGATCAAGGGATCGCTGCCGGCTGCGAAGAGCAGCCCGGCGGCGCTGCCCGAAGCGCCCGCCAAGCCGACGACCTGAGGCGGCGACCGGCTCCGAGGGGAGCGGGAAACACTCACTCCCGCCCCCCTCGGGCCACTATCATCCGGTTCCTCAGCAACGGAGTCCGCATGAGCGATCCGTCCGACAAGGCGCAACCGATTCGCCCACAACCACTCGCTGTCGAGGCAAGCGCCCCTTCGAGTCGGGGCACTCCTCCAGAGCTCGCCGCGGCGACGAAAGAGCAAATGAGGGCCCTCGTCGAGCTGGCCCAGTCGGTCGCGCTCGCCATCACCAAGTCCAAGGCGCGCGCCGACAACGTCGTCCAAACGACCTTCGAGCGGCTACTGACGACACGTCGATGGGACGGCAAGAAACCATTGGAGGCCCACGTCGTGGGCATCGTGAAGAGCTTGGTAAGCCACGAGCACACGAGCATGAAGTCGACGCGTCTCTCGGAAGCACATGAGGGCTTCCACCGGGAGAACGTCGGTCATCACAGCCCATCGGCCGAGGACAAGGCCCTGCGTGCCTCGGCCGACGAGCAGAAGCAGAGCGGCGCCGCCCGCGAGCTCGACGAACTCGCGGGCGCGATTGCCGAGCACCCCCTGGCGCCACGCGTATTGCAGAAGCGCCGGGAAGGCCTGACCAAAGCCGCAGACATCGCACAAGCGCTCAGCGTAAACGTGCAAGAAGTCTATCGGGCGAACGATGTCTTGCGGCGCAGCCTGCACGCGATGCGAAGGAAAAGTGGCGACGGCGACGAAGGCGAGGAAGCGTCATGAGCAAGCGCACTCCGGAAGAGATACTGAAGGCGATCGAAGAGTCGGAAGTCGACGACGAGGTCGATCGCATCCTCGCAATGAGCCCCGAAGAGCGCCGGCGCAACCTCGAAGCCGCCGGGGTCGACATCAGCAAGCTTCACGCGCAAGCCGACGCACTGCACGACCGAGTCCAGCAAGCGAGCGGCGCGCACAAGCCTGCCGATAGCCACGAGCAGGGCAAGCCCGGCGATGGCGGCGAGCAGAAGGCGACTCACCGCGGCGGAAGCAACGGCGCGCAGGTCGTAAAACTCCAGGGGCCAACGCGAAGACTCCCGCGCGCCCGCTGGCTCGCGCTCCCCGCCGCGGCCGCTCTAGCATGGGGCGCGGTAGCCCTGATGACGGGCGTCGTAAGCGTCGGATCGGGTGGGCCAAGCCCAGAGAACCTGGAGGCAGCGAGGTCGCTACGCGACAAGGCACGAAGCGAGTGCACCGAGAGCAAGTGGAAGGCGTGTCTGGACGATCTCAATGCCGCCAAGAAGCTCGACCCCCACGGGGAAGACGAGGCCATCCAGCGCGAAAGGGCCGCGGCGGAGAATGCGGTTCGGGGGGCGCCTTGATAGCCAGACAAAGACTGCTGTGAGGAGCGAGGGCGCAGCGAGAGGATTTGTTGACGCGTCCTCAGGCTGGGCGGGTCGATCGCGCGCGACCACCGCAAAACAAAGGGATGCGTCGGTAGCGCCTCGACGGGGCGGGGCGAGTATCGGCCTTTGAATCAGACGCACTACGCTCGGCCGTATGCCTCCCCACTCTCGGAGCTGCGCCGACGTCGCCGAGCGGCTGACCACGGACTTCATCACCTCCTTTGAGCGCGACGTAGACCCGTCAATCTCGAAAGACGTTCCCCGACGCTACGGGAGGAAGGACGCCATCTTTCTGACCGGATGACCGCCCGTGCGCGTCACCGGCATTATCGACCGTGCCTCAGGCTAAAAGAGCGCCCGCGCCATATGTCAGCCTTGAGCCAAACGAGCCTCCCGTTCGCGCTCCCGAGCGAGAACGATCGTGTTAAGTAGTCTGCGATCGTCGGGTTGGATGTTCTCGACCCGGATACGCCTCGTGAGCTCAGCGAGCGGATGGTGCTGCGCGAGAACACCGAAGCTCTCGTCGAAAAACGACACGGACGCGATAACGACACCTTCGAAGTCGAGCACGACAGGCTCGGGATCACTCCAGTTCTTCTCCAACAGGTGGCGCAGAGCTTCGCCATCGCGCCGAGAGACACGGGCTGCATGACAAACCTGCGCAACAAGAAGTTTCGGCATCAGAAAACGGAGACGTACGCGTCTGGGTTCTTTACCGGACGGTCGGGTCGGAAGTCGATCTCGATCGCCGTCCCACGGAAGAACCGCGGGTTTCGGCTAATGGTCCGGGCCTTCGCATTCCAGGCGACTTTGGCGCCAAGCGAGATGACGGTCAACCGTCCTCCACGCTGGGTGACAGTCTCGTGAATCGTTTTCAACCCGAGTCCGCCTGCCCTACCGACACGTGAGGTCAATTGGGGACGGGTGACGGCAGCGATGATGACGTCAGCGTCTTTGGCACGATGCAATCCCGCGATCTGAAGACGCCTCAACCTTGCTGGGATGCCAACGCCACGGTCCACAACGGCGATGCGGACGTTTCTCGCCTTGTTGAACCACCGCGTCAGAACGACGCATCCGATTCGCGAGTCCGCCCATTCAAACACGTTCTGCAGCAGTTCATTGAGGCACAGCTGGACCGGGTACGCCGTTGCTTCGTCCATGCCGGGCACGGCCTCGAGAAGCGCGGCGACACCCGCCGTGTAGGACGGGTCGAGAGTGCTCAGCTGTCGGATGGCAAGCGTTCCAAGCGTATCTGTAACTTGACCGTTGATCAGACGATCCAGGTGGACCTCCTGAACGAAATGCGCCGCCGACTCGTTGACGGGCCGAGCGAAGTGGGTCGACCGCCCGCTGGCCCGACGCTCGGCCACACTTGCGGCGATTATCGCTGCGCCGATGGGCTCGAACTTCTCGGTGCGCGTTGCGTCGAGAACAGCTCCATCGGGAGCGCTCTCCAGTTCGTCGCAGGCTCGAATCGTAGAGTACGAGTCGCCTAGGTGACTCGAATCGGAACCTTGATCGAGGTCAGTTGGTTCGCCACGCCGAACGGTACCGAGACTCGGCCGCGATTGCAGCCCGTTCGTTAGCGAGGCGCGTTTCTTGGTCCTCGTCGCTGGCATTGGCCGATCCGCGTGTCCAGAGGCAGCATCTCGCGACGCCGACGCACCATCGGCTGCTCAATTGGTCCGGACAGACGACTGTTTCGACGGCGGTGCGCACTTGCTTCTCCGTTAGCTGCACGCTCTAGATGAACTCATCGCGCACCCCGCGAGTAGGCGGCGCCGCGCTGGCGAGAACCTGGACTTGCTCCCAGCTTGTGTTGCGGGTGACTTGGACCACACGCGCAGTCTAGGTCCCGAGCGACAAGCCGCGAGCGGAATCGAGGCGACGCGGGACTGCCGCGACGCAAACCGCGCAACGCCAAAGCTCGGCGGCCGGCCTTTCGGCGCGGAAGAGGCGCCCAAGAAACCCGGGCCAGCGGGCCCCGCGCAGCCAATCCGCAACGCAAGCCCCGCTGGGTCCTGATGCAATCGATCGCACGGCGCGGCTCACCGCCCGGGCCCCGCCGCCTCTGAGCACCGAAAGGTCGGCTGCCGAGCGTGCGTCCCGCGGTTCACAAACGCGGGGCTACTTGTTCTCCTCGTCCTCGCCGCCCAAGAGCAGAAGCTCACCCTGCACACCCGCCGCCGCAGGACCGAGCACCTTCGCCAAGTGGAGCAACAGCTGCCGATTGTCGATCACGCCCAGCGACTGCATCTCCAGCGCGCCGACGCGGTCCTCCGGCGTAAACGCACTCGCCGTCCTCTCCATCGACAACTTGTCCGGCTCGTACGCGCTCCGAGCTGCCTTCGTGTCCAGAATCGTGTAGTCGTCGCCGCGCCGAAGCTCCAGGGACACGGTCCCCGTCACCGCGGGCGCCACCCATCGCGTCAGGGCCTCTTTGAGCATCAGCGACTCCGGATCGAACCATCGGCCCTCGTAGAGCAAACGCCCCAGACGCCGCCCGAGCGAAAAGTAGAGGTCCGTCGTGTTCTCGTTGTGCACCGCGCTGAGCAGCCGCTCGTAGACGATGTGAAGAAGCGCCATCCCGGGCGCCTCGTAGATGCCCCGGCTCTTCGCATCGATGACGCGATTCTCGATCTGATCGCTCATCCCCAACCCGTGCCGTCCACCGACCGCATTCAGCTCTCGGAAGCACTCGAATGCCGACGCAAACTGCGCCCCGTTGACGGCGACGGGCGCACCCCGCGCGAGCTCCACGCGGACCTCCTCCGCCGAAACGGCAGGCTCACGGCGCCAGTGTGCGACTCCCATGATGGGCTCGACGATCTTCATGCTCTGATCGAGCCGTTCGAGATCCTTGGCCTCGTGTGTGGCCCCGAGCACGTTCGCATCGGTCGAATACGCCTTCTCGGCGGCCATCGTGTACGGCAAGCCAAGCGACGAAAGATACGCGCTCATCTCCTTTCGTCCACCGAAAGCATCGACGAACGCGCGATCCAGCCAGGGCTTGTAAATCTCGAGCGACGGGTTGACGAGGACGCCATAACGAAAAAAGCGTTGGATGTCGTTGCCCTTGTGGGTGCTCCCGTCCGAGAAGATGTTCACGCCGTCTTCGCGCATGGCCCGGATGATGGCCGTCGTCGTCACCGCCCGTCCGAGCGGAGTCGTGTTGAAGTACTTCTTGCCTCCGTTCGAAAGGTGAAACGCGCCACACTGCACGGCGGTAATCCCTTCACGAACGAGCCCCTCGCGGCAGTCGACGAGGCGCGCCGCCCCCGCGCCGTGCTTCAACGCGATCGGCGGAATGTCGCCGACATGAGTTTCGTCGGGCTGCGCCAGGTCTGCCGTGTAAGCGAACACCTCCAGTCCTTGTCTGGACATCCAGGCCACGGCGCAGCGAGTGTCGAGGCCTCCGGAAAATGCGATGCCGATGCGGGTGCCCCGGGGAGGCAGCGTGCGATGAATGCGGCTCATGGGGGCTCTGATACACGCGGTCAGCCGCGAGCGGTAGGGGCGGACCGCATAGGACTAGCGCGACGAGGGGGGACGCACTACACGCTGTAGATGGCCGGCATTGCTCGCACCCGCGCGACGGGCGCCGAAGGGATGCTCCCAGAGCTTGTCGCTTGGTCCTCCTCGTTCGAGCACGATAGGGCGCTCGTGCGCGAAGATCTCATCGGGAGCGCCGCTCACGTGACGATGCTCGCGCGCACCCGCATCATCACGGTCGACGATGCAAGGGCCCTGCGAGATGCGCTTCGCGTCCTCTACGACGAGGCATGCGCAGGCATACTCGTCTTGCCCTCGGACGAGGAAGACGTGCACATGGCTGTGGAGGCGGAGCTCGGCAAGCGCTTTGGACCGGTCGCCGCTCGCCTGCACACGGCGCGATCGCGCAACGACCAGGTCGGGCTCGATTTGCGGATTCACATCCGCGATCAAGGCGCCGCGCTGCTCCAGGAAGTGGCGGCGCTCATCGAGCAGCTCGCGGACCGCGCTTCGCACGAGGGTGCGGCGCTCTTGCCTGCGTACACTCATCGGCAGCGCGCACAGCCCATCAGCGCCGCTTTTCTAGTGGCGTCGTGGGCCGCGGGACTCGCCCGGGCGGCAAACGCGACGACGTTCACGCTCGATCAGCTCGAGATGCCGCTCGGCAGCGGCGCGTGCTCGGGCACGTCGCTGCCCATCGACCGCGCCCTTCTGGCTCGCCTTTTCGCCCCTTGGGAGCCGACGCGCAACGCGCTTCATACCGTGGGCGATCGCGATTTTGCGCTCGATTGGGCGTGGGCCGCCGCCCGAATCGTGCTTTCTCTAGGCCGAATCGCGAGCGACGTAGTCGACTTCGCGACGAGCGAATTCGCGCTTATTCGCCTGAGCAGCACGATCGCGGCAGGGTCGAGCATGATGCCGCAGAAGAAGAACCCGGACATCTTTGAACTCGTTCGCGGCAAGAGCGCGCGTGCATCGGCGAACGTGGTCGCGCTTTTGACGCTCATGAAAGGCTTGGCCAGCGGATACAACCGCGATCAGCAAGAAGACCGTCTCCCGGTTCTCGAGGCCGGGCCAATCGCCCGCGGGTGCGCAACCGTCGTGTCGCTCGCGTTGCCGCAATTGCAATTCGACAAACAACGGGGAAGGCAAGCGCTGGAGGACGGCTTCACACAGGCCACAGACCTTGCCGAAGCGCTCGTTCGGCGAGGGGTGCCGTTCCGCGATGCGTACAAGGCGGTGGGGGCTCTGGTGGCAACGGCGACAACCAAGGGCATGTCTCTCCGTGAGATCGCCGTTGATCACGCCGCTCGCGTGCATCCGGCCCTCGATGCCGATGCACTGAGAGTCCTGGACCCCGACGATGCGGTCGCCGCAAAGGAAAGCCCGGGAGGTACCGGGCCGCGGGCGGTAGGAGCACAGATCGCGTGGCTGCGCGATCGGGCACGAGCCCTGTCTGCAAAAGCGAAGGAGCACGGAACGATCGACATGCTGGCAGCGCGAATCTTTGCCGAGCCGTTGGAGCTTCCACGACGACCAAGCGCGACTTTCTGAAGCTCGCCGACTTGTCGCTCGCCGAGGCGCGCGAGGTACTCGCGTTGGCAGCCCGATTGAAGCGCGAACCGAAAGGGACGCGCACGAAACTGCTTGCCGGCCGTTCGGTGGCAATCATCTTCGAAAAGGCGAGTACGCGCACTCGCGTCTCCTTCGAGGTGGGCTGCGCACAGCTCGGCGCGCAACCGGTCGTCCTCAACGTACAGGGAAGTCAGCTCGGCCGCGGCGAGCCGATCCGCGACACCGCTCGAGTCCTGGAGCGCTATTGCGACGCCATCGTTTACCGGACGTCGGCGACCCCCAAGCTACTCGAAATGGCCACGGCCGCCGTGCCCGTCATCAATGCCCTCACCGACGATGGGCATCCGGTGCAAGTGCTTTGCGATGTCTTTACCCTCGAGGAGCAACTCGGCAGCAGCGCGCGCGGAAAGCGCGTTGCGTTCGTGGGCGACTGCGGGTCCAACATGGCGCGATCCTGGCTCGAGGCCGCTCCACTCTTTGGGTTCGACCTGGCGCTTGCCGGCCCGTCCACCTACTCGCCACCTGCAGCCGAGTTGGCGGCGGCCGGAGCGAGCGTAAAGCGTATCTTCGACCCCACCGATGCAGTGACGGACTGCGACGTCGTGAACACCGACGTTTGGACGAGCATGGGGCGAGAGGGCGAGACAGCCGAACGCGCGGCGGCATTTCGCGGATGGATCGTCACCGAGAAGATGCTGCGCCGGGCCAAACCGGAGGCCATCGTCTTGCATTGCCTTCCCGCGCATCGCGGCGAGGAGATAGACGGCGAGGTTCTCGACGGCCCTCGATCGCGGGTCTGGGATCAGGCCGAGAACCGCCTGCACGTGCAGAAGGCGCTGCTACTGTGGCTGCTTGGAATGGCGGGCCGAGTCGATTGACTCTCCGTTGAAATCCGTCCCGACGCGCACCCGTTTCGAGCCCTCTCCCACGGGCGATTTGCACCTGGGAGGTGCCTGGACCGCACTCGCCTCTTGGGTGGTCTCCCGAACTCGAGGAGGTGCCGTCGTGTTGCGGATCGAAGACCTAGACACCGCCCGCGTCGTCAGCGGGGCCCAAGCGCGCATCGAGCAAGACCTTCGCTGGCTGGGTCTGGACTGGGACGAGGGTCCGGTAAAGCAAAGCGAGCGCACTGCACTCTACGAGGAGGCGCTTGCGACGCTTGCCGGCCACGGGCTTGTCTATCCGTGCGATTGTTCCCGCGCCGAGATTGCCAGGGCAGCCAGCGCACCCCACGCCGGCGAGGAGTCCGTGTATCCAGGCATCTGTCGCCATCGCGATCCGTCGCGGCCGATGAGGCGTCGCCCCGCGCTGCGACTAAGGGTCCCCGACGAGATCGTCGTTTACGAAGACGCTGTCGTTGGGCACGTAACCCAAAACCTTGCTGCCGACGTGGGCGACTTCGTGCTTCAACGTGGGGACGGCGTCTTCGCATATCAGCTCGCGGTCGTCGTGGATGATCTTGCGATGAACGTAACCGACGTAGTGAGGGGCGCGGACCTCGCTCTGTCGGCGCCGCGACAAATCTGGCTGGCGCGGTCTCTTGGCCGCGAGCCGCCACGCTACTGGCACGTACCGCTCGTTATGGCGCAGGACGGCGCGCGACTGGAAAAGCGCACGCCGCGGTCAACCATTCGCGAGCTTCAGAAAGCCGGCGTGTCAAAAGAGAGATTGGTCGGCAAGCTCGCTCACGGGCTCGGACTGGCGCCAACCGACGCGCCGACCACCGCGGCCGCTGTCGCATCGGAGCAAGCTGGCCGCTCGATCCCTTGGCGACGCGAGCCCTGGATCATCCCAACGCAATGGTGACTGGCTAGAGTGCTTTTCCAATGCGTTGACCCGGTTCGGCTGGGGGCGCACTAGTGCTCGGCACAAGCGGCCAGTATTTTCGGCGAAACGCGCATTGGGTCCAGTACAGCATTCTGCTCGTTCAATCGCCAGGCCACGCATGCCGCGGCTGCAGCCGCCTTGGCATCCATCGCGACGTACGCCTCGAGGAGGGCTCGATGAACCGTTGCGAGCTGCGGGCGCGTCAGCACGCCGCCGCCGAGAATGCGGTTGCCCCGAGCCACCGCCTCGGCGTACCGACCGAAGCGCACGTCGGCGAGAAGCTGCGGCAGATCAGCATCCGCTCTGCGCTGCTGATCAACGGCAGTCGCAGCCGCCCCGCCGTCGCGCTCTGCGGCGATCCGGGCTTCGGTCTTGCCTGCGTCGGTCAGTCTCAGATGCATCATGGGCACGAGGACGACCTCTCCGCGCTTCACGAGGACTCCATCGCGGTGATTGTACGGGTTGAGCTCCCACCCGAGATTTGGATCGCCCCAGAATCGGTACGCGATCGTATTCACGGTATCGCCTTCGCCGGCGATGTACGTCACGACGGCAGGAATCTCGATCTCCTGCCCTTCAATCGGCGGCACCCACGGCACGCCCTTGTTCGCACGCGCAAGCACATCGGCCCGCGCGATGTCTTTGGCGCCGAGCCATGAGAGCGCGAGGTCGGCCCATGTCTCGCCCTGCAACGCCGTGTGGTGTCCGGGCGCGGGGACCTCAAGCCGCATGCCGGGCACGATGACGGTGCCGCCTTGCACGTCGAGCGCGTTGGCGCCGACCAGCACGGACTCCAGCTTCGCATTGCCGTACAGTCGATCGGCGATTTGAGCGAGAGTCTCTCCGGGGTTGACGATGTGAGTGAATGCGAAGGCCTGGTTTGACGAGGCAGCCACCGCCGCAAAACCAAGACACGCCACAATGAATCGAATCATCGTCTCTTTTCCCTTTCCGCGCTGGGTCCCCTCGCGTCCTCCCTAGGCGCGAGCGCCGGGACGTTCATGACGACGTCCAACGTGCGCGTCTCGCCGGAGATGACGTCGATGGTGCGCTTTTCGACCGGCGCACGCGGGTGGACGAGCGTCACGTAGTGCGTTCCCGCGGTCAGTGGAATGGCTCGTGCGAATGGAGTCACTTCCACGCGCTGGCCATCGACCCACACTTCGGCCCAAGGCGTCGCGAGCACACGCACGAAGCCAGGCGACCGCGGGAGGAGTTCGAGGACGGCCGCGCCGCCGTCCGCCTTTCGAGCTGCGCCTGACTGGAGAAACGCCCCGCCAATCACCACCGCTGCACCCAATACCGCGAGGCCTCCGATCGCCAAACCCCCGGAAGCCCGCTTGCGGCGGGCCGACACCACGGCCGGCTCATGTCCGGTCAAGCTCACCAGCCCTGCGCTCTCGAGAGCGCGCATTACTCGGCGGTCGCCGCGAAGCCCGGAAGGGGCACCGGCGAGCTCCTCGAGCTGCTCGGCCATCGCCTCGGCGCTAGGAAAGCGGTCTGCCGGTAGCTTCTGGATTGCGCGCATGACGATGCGCTCGAGCGCGGCGGGAACGTCGGGCGCGCGCCGGTGCAGCGGAATCGCCGGATCACGGCGAATCCGGTGCGCGGCGGGCCGTCGATCGCCCCCGTCCCCCCGCTCGAAGGGGCGTGCCCTGCACACGAGCTCGTAAAGCAAGATACCCAGCGAAAATAGGTCGCTCCGGGCGTCGACGCCTTCGCCGAGAATTTGCTCCGGGGACATGTATGCCGGGGTCCCGAAGGACATGACGTCCTCGAGATGAACGCCGGACAGCGCGCCCGGATCGTCTGCGCTGCGCGCACGTTGCGCGATCCCAAAGTCGAAAATTTTCACCTCGCCTTGCCGGCTAACAAGAATGTTGGCCGGCTTGATGTCCCGATGAACGATTCCTTGGGCATGCGCGTGGGCCAGTCCACGTGCGATGGCGGCACCGATGGCCGCGACCGAGTCCGGGGGAACGGCGGGCTTCTTCTTGAGCAGGGTCGCGAGGCTGAAGCCGTCGACGAACTCAAGGACGATGTACATCGCGGTTTCGGTTTTCGAAAACGCCAGCAAGAGTCCGATGTTCGGATGACAGAGCTCGGCGAGAACACGGGCTTCGCGCTCGAGCTGCGCAGCGAAGGGCGAAGTCGGCGAGAGGGTATTCTTGAGAACCTTCAGCGCCACCATTCGACCGAGCGGCTCATCAACGGCCGAATAGACGGACGATAGAGTTCCCGAGCCGATCTCCTCGAGGATGCGAAACCCCTCGATTGTCGGCAAGTCCGCCATTCGGCTAGCTGCCCGAGCTACCCGCGCACGAGCAGCGAGTGACCGGTCATCTCCGCCGGCTGAGCGATCCCGAACAAATCGAGCATCGTGGGCGCGACATCGCACAGTCGACCGCCCGGGCGAATGCGCGCATTGCGATCCGCGTCGTTGACGTACAGGAACGGAACCGGGTTGAGCGTATGCGCCGTGTGCGGCTGGCCCGTGGCTGGGTCCTTCATTAGCTCGCAATTGCCGTGATCGGCGGTCACAAGAACCGCGCCCCCCATCGCGCGCGCAGCATTGGCGATCTTGCCCACTCCAGCGTCGACCGTTTCGACGGCGTGAATCGCGGCGTCGAGGATTCCCGTATGGCCCACCATGTCTGGATTCGCGAAATTGACCAGGACAAAATCATATTTGCCGCTTGAAATGGCCTCTTCGGCCGCGTCGGCGACGGCGAGGGCCGCCATTTCGGGCTTCTTGTCGTACGTCGCCACGTCTTTGGGCGATGCCAACATCTTTCGATCCTCTCCTTCGAAGGCCTCCTCGCGGCCGCCGTTGAAGAAGTACGTGACGTGCGCGTATTTTTCGGTCTCGGCACACCGAAATTGCTTGAGCTTCGAGCTTGAAAGGATCTCGGGAAAGATGTTCGGGTACGAGTCTTTCGGAAAGGCCACGGGCAGACCCAGAGACGAGTCGTACGTCGTCATGCACGTGTAACGGCCCTCGAACGGCGCGCGGTTGTCCTTTCGTGCAAAGGCGTCAAAGGCCGGAATCGCCGACGCACGTGTAAGCTCGCGCGCCCGATCCGGTCGAAAGTTGAAGTGAAGCGCCGCGTCGGAAGGTCGCACGCCGTCGTAGTCCCCGACAACGAAGGGCTCCACGAACTCGTCTGTCTTGCCGGCTGCGTAGCTACGCTCGATTCCTTGTTGCGCCGACTCTGCCCTGGGGCCTTGCGCCTCGACGATCGCTCGAAAACTCCGCTCCACCCGCTCCCAGCGATTGTCTCGGTCCATCCCCCAATATCGGCCCGCCACCGTACCGATTCGACCCGCGCCGTTCGCGAGGGCGCGTTCGACGTCGGCGACGTACCGAGGGGCGGTTCCCGGCTGAACGTCTCGCCCGTCGAGAAATGCGTGGACCACGACGGGAACGCCGGCCTTTTTTGCCAAGTCGATGAGGGCGCACAGGTGCACGAGCGACGAGTGCACACCTCCATCGCTCACCAAGCCAAGCAGGTGCAACCGACCACCGCCCTCTTTGGCTTTGCGGATGACGGTCTGAATAACGTTGTTCGTCCCGATGGTGCCGTCGTAAACCGCGTTGTCGATCTTGGAGATATCCATCATCGCAATGCGACCCGCACCCAGGTTGAGGTGCCCTACCTCGCTATTGCCCATTTGGCCTGGTGGCAAGCCGACGTCCGGCCCGCTCGTACCGATGAGACCGTGCGGGTAGCCTTTCTCAAGCGACGAGAGCACGGGGGTTCTCGCGAGGCGTACGGCGTTGTCCGCGCGCTCCGCTCTTTCGCCGAAACCATCGAGAATCACCAAAACTAGGGGCCGGGGCCGCGGGCGGGTTCTGGTCGCAGTCATCCGTGCGCCAACATAGCATCGGACGACGCGGGAGCTACTCCGAAGCCGCTCCGTGGTATGGGAGCGGAGATGCCGTGGATCGAGGCGACTCTCCGAGGCCAGCGCGTTCTCGCGCGCGCGAACCCAGACGGATCGCTGCGAGCAGAGGGGGGACGCGTCGAGATCCGATATGGGCCCAACGACGGTCGCATGTACCGCGCCGCGGCGGGCAATCTTACCGTTGTCGACGGTTCCAAGCTGATGGCAGAGGACGCGTGCGGCCCTGCGGCGCCGGTGGGCAAAGCATTGCCTATCGACAAGTCCCAGCCCACTGTGGCCGCCGCAGATGCATGGATCGCGTACACCGACGGCGCATGCTCAGGCAATCCTGGGCCCGCTGGCTGCGGCGTCGTACTCGTGTCTCCCGACGCCAAGACGCACGAAGGACTCGAGTACCTGGGCCAGGCGACCAACAACGTCGCGGAGCTGACTGCGATTCTGAGAGCGCTCGAGTGGATTCCCAAGAGTGCGCGGTCGATCGTCGTGCATACCGACAGCCAGTACGCCATCGGCGTTTTGCAAAAGGGCTGGAAGGCAAAAGCCAACCAGGACCTGGTGAGCCGCACGAAGGAGGTGGTCAAAGCGCGTCATGCGCGCCTCGTTTACGTCCCCGGCCACCAGGGCGTGGCGCTCAATGAGCGGGCCGACGCCCTCGCGCGCGAAGCCGTCGAGCGGCGGATCAGTCGAAAAGCATCAGCCGAACCCAGTCCGCGCATTTGAAAAGCGCTCTAACCAAGGTCAGTCGCTCGCGGCAATCTCTCGCGTCCACTTGCGGGCCAGAGCGCATGTCCCAGCGCTCTTCCAATGGGCGGCTGTAGTCAACGCGGGCCCCAGCGTAAAGACGATGTCCGCGCCGACGTGGGCAAGCGCAATAGGACCCCGGTCCTCACGCTCGCGGCACGCGAAAGAATTGTCACTCAATAGTGCTGGACCGAGCTTCTTGCTGAAGGCGCGCGCGAGGAAGGAGTAGGCGCGAGCCGCGCGCTCGTCCCGCGTCTTTCCAGGGTCGAAGCGAAGCCGCCACGCAAATGCCGAGCGCTCTCCGTCGCTGAGGAGCACTGCGCGATCGCCGCCCCAGCCGTCACTGGTCTCCGCTGCGATTGAGGGATCCATCCATTCCTCGAAAGCCAGGCGAGCGCCTAGCTCCCCCTCCGAGTCCTCGTCGGCCACCGTCCACCCGAGGCCAAGGCTCCCGAATGTGGGCGCCGGCACATGCATCGGTCGTTCGTGGGCCAGCCACTTTTCGACATGAAGAATCTGTTCGCTGGTCGTGGGTGCGTCATCCCACGCTCGGTCCACCGAGCTCCAGCCACCCCGCCGCCGAAGCAAGTTGACGAACAGGGTTCCGTAGACGTAAGGAGCCGCCAACGAGGAGCGCATGATATGCGGCGCAGTGGCTGCTGGCCCATGGGTCATCCCGTCCCTGATTTGCTCGACGAAGGTCGAGTCGGGTATGTCGAGCGCCGTCTTCCCCAGAGCTGGCGCGACGCGCGCGATCATGACGTCGAACATGGCGCTCGTGGCATCCCCCTCGGCCAAGGCGCTTACCGCTTCTGAGCGATCGCCGTCACCGGGCGTATATTTCGAGCGGGCTTCCAGGTCCCAACGCTGATCCTGCAGCGCATGGACCAACTCGTGCGCGAGGGTGGCAGTCGCCTCTTGCTGATCGAGATCGCTCGCCATATACATCGTTCTGTCGCTCGGCTCGTAATATCCGGCCAGTTGGTCCTCCAAAAGTTGGTACTCGGCCGCTTCGTAGTCGAACGAAGTCGGCACAAATCCGAAGAGCATGAGCGAGAGGCCCTCGTTGTGTATGGCCTTCGGCGGCAGTTCGCGCGAGACGTGTTCTTTCACGCGAGCGATCAACTCGGACCGCTTAAGAAATGCACCCGGGACTGGGTTCGTTGCCTTGAGCCCCCGGGCTGCCTCGACGCTCGCGAGCATTGTCCGCATGAGTCGTCTTTCTGGTGATTCGGAAGCGAGTCCGCGAGGGGGTGGATCCGGCGGCTCACCAATAGGGGCCGATGCACTTGCTGGGGGATGGGTAGCCGTGCTCACTCCTTGCTGCGCCGAGCCGGTGGCACACGAGCTCAAGACCAATATTGCGATGAGCCTGCCGAACCTCATGCGACCTTTTGCATGCCGCGCGCGCCCTCCCTCCGAAGGCCTGCAATGGCGTCGGAATACCCCGTGTGCGTGAATATTGCGCTCCCCGCGACCAGAACGCGCGCCCCGGCCTCTGCGGCGAGGGCAGCGGTGTCGTGGGAGATTCCGCCATCAATCTCCAACACGACCGGACGACCCGAGCGATCGATGAGCTGCCGGATGGCGCGCACTTTGGGAAGGACCTCAGGGAGAAAGGCCTGTCCTCCGAACCCTGGGTTGACGCTCATGACGAGAACCAAGTCGACTGTTCCCATCACGTAACGGATGGCCTCTTCGCTCGTGGACGGATTAAGCACGACCCCTGCGCGCTTGCCCAGACCGTGCACGTGCTGCAGTGTCCGATTCAAGTGCGGGCACGCTTCGACGTGAACGCTGAGCAAGTCGGCGCCTGCGGCCGCAAAATCGTCCAGATACCTTTCGGGCTCGACGATCATAAGGTGAACGTCGACCGGCAGCCGCGTGGCGGCGCGGATAGCTTTGACGACCGGCGGGCCGATTGTGATGTTCGGAACAAAACGGCCGTCCATCACGTCGACATGGATCCAGTCAGCGCCCGCCGCCTCCACCGCCCGAACCTCTTCCGCAAGGCGGCCGAAATCGGCTGAGAGAATCGACGGGGCCACGAGGAGTTGATGGTCGCCGGCAGCGGTCACACTTCGAGTGTAGTTGCACGCTCTCTCAAAAGCGACGACCCTAGGCCTGCCTATGAACGTGCGGCGCATCACGAAAGGCGACTTCGACCGGATCGTCGAGGTCATCGATCACTGGTGGGGCGGCCCCATCAGCACCTTTGCGCACCCGATCTTCTTCTACGAGCTCGGCGACGAGTCGCTCGTCGTTGAGCAGGGGTCCGACATGATCGGGTTTCTCCTGGGCTTCGTCGCGCCGGGAACCAGCCGCGTGCTTCCGACCGGCAAAGAGCCCATGCGCACCGGCTACGTTCACCTCGTCGGCATTCACCCCGACTATCGGCGCCGCGGAGTTGGCCGCCTGCTCTACGATCGATTTATCGACGAATGCCGTGCGGCCCGCTCTGTTCGCATGAAAGCCATCACAACGCCTGGGAACGAGGGCTCGATACGTTTTCACGTTGCGCTCGGCTGGAAGGTGCAAGAAGTCGATGACTACGCTGGGCCGGGCCGCCGCCGTGTCGTCTTCACAAAACAGCTCGAGTGATCGAGCCGTCGGGCGTCGAGCGGCGTATACTGGAGAGCGACGATGTCCAACGCTTCCAAAGCCTCTGAGCGCGACCCCCTCGAGCCGGCCATCACAGTAGCCACGCTCCGCGAAATCGGCCTCTTTGGCGCGCTGAGCGATGAGGTCGTCGACCGGCTCACACGAACGCTAAAGGCAATCCGTGTGAAGCCCGGCGAAACGATCTTCCGAGAAGGCGATGGTTCAGCGCGAGAGATGTACGTCGTTCTCGAAGGCGAGATGGAAGTTTCAAAGCGTAGCCGGCGTGGGCACGACATGCGTGTGGCGATTCTCGGCCCAACGGACTGCTTCGGCGAGATGTCAATGATCGACATGCAAGCGCGTTCCGCCACGGTGCGCGCCCTTGCGCCATCGCGATTGCTGACGGTTACCAGCGAGGATATGGACGCGCTCTACCGTCTTGATCTCAAGTCCTATGCGCTCATCGTGCTCAACATCGCGCGAGGCATCTCGCGCCGCCTGCGAGTAACGGACGGAATCCTGGCGGACTTCACGGCCAACGTACTCGACGAATACGTGGCAGCGAAGCGGGCCTAGCGACACCCTCGCCCTCGGCCCGCCACGCGTCGGCGACGGACGGATCGCCAGCACCCGCTCACTCAGTCCTGGCCGTCGACCGACGCGTCGCCAGCGTCCGTCCGCCCGTCTTCCGCGTCGGAGTTCGCGCCGTCGTGGATTGCCGTCGGAGCGTCGGCGGAATCGGGCGGCGCATCGGACGGGCCCGAGTCCAGCGCGCGTCCGTCGGTGTCCCTCGCGCCCGAATCGGCCGACGCATCCATGTTCGCGCTCGCGTCGCTGCTCGCGTCGGCTCCGCCACCCTGCGCTACTCCTGCCATGTTGCCGGAAGGCGCAGCGGCGTTGCCGGAGCTCGCAGCCGCGCTGCCGGAGCTCAGAGAACCGCTCCCGCCCCCCGAGCCGCTCGATGCGCCACCCGATGCTGATGCGGTGGCTCCCGAATCGGACTGGCCACCCGGACTACCAGCACCGAACGATCCTGGTGGCAGCGGCTGCGGACTGAGGCTGCACGCAGACGAGACGAACGCTAAGGCAAGCAAGAAGCAAATACGCATGCGCTTCATTCGCCGTACCATGGAGCGTCCTGTAGCCGCGCGTCCTCTTCGCTTTTCGCGTGGTGATCCGCCTTCGCGTCGTGGGGGGCTCCCGCATCGTGTTCCTTTTGCGCGTCCCCATCGGCGTCGCCGGCGGCATCTTCCGCGCGCACGTCCGCTTCGCCATCGGTGCTGCCATCTTCGGTCGCATCGGCGCCAGAATCGCTCTCCCCCGACGCGTCAACGCTCGAACCGGAGCCCCCGTCGAGCGCTCCAGCGGGAGCGCCGCTGGTCGCAGAGGAACCACTGCTAGCTGAACCGCTGCTTGCACCGCTGCCACCCGATCCGCCCGTTGTCCCCGAGGTCGCAGCCGGTTGACTAATGGGACCTGGGGCGCCTCCATCCGGCGAATTGCCTCCGACGCCCGCGCCAGATCCGGCTCCAGTATTGCCTTGCCCGCCGCTCGACGCTCCCGCGCCTGACATGTCGCCGTTGCAAGAAGGCGGGAGCGGGTGTGGATTCAGACAATGGCCGCCGCCGATTTGCCCCGAATCCAGGCTGCACGCCCACACGCTCGCAGCGGTCGTCAGCACCGCGGCGAGGCACCGTATCCTCCTAACGGTCAGCCCTAAGCCCATTCGCCCGAAACTTGGTAGGCACAGCACGTGCCACCAAGCGTAGCTCCAAAAGCGCGGCAAAAACAGGCGCGACGGCGGATGACCCATGGCATCCAGAGTTGCCCTTGGCACAAACTGGCACATTCACCCAGGCGCGCCGTCTTGAGGGAAAGTAACCCGCGTGGTAGCCGAACCCGCGCGAATGCCCGACGACACTGAACGACGGGGCCTTCCGACCGGCAACGACCTTTCCCCGCGGCTCCGGAGAGCGCTGGAGCTCGCTTATGGAGTTGAAGGCGTGGTCGCGGCTCGCGTTTGGCAGTGGCCAGGGCGAATTGCCGTCGGTGTGCGCGGGGGTAAGGCGACGTCGCCGACAGACTTGGTTCGGCGCGTCGAGGCCGCGGTCGCAGGCCTGCGTGAACCGGGTGAGACCTGGGACTTTGGAATCTTGGAGGACTCTGGCAACAACCCGTCTTAGCAGGGAGCGAAGGGCCGGGCGGGGGCCAGCGACGAAAGATAGCGAGAGCGAAAAGAAGGTCTAATTCGATACGAAAATTGCTTCGATCTCGGTCTTGACCTGGTCCTCGGTCTGATTGCGGGCGATCGCGATCTCTTTCACGATTAGCGAGCGAGCAGTGTCGAGCATGCGACGTTCGCCAAAACTCAGCTGCTTGTCCGTCTTGAGGCGGTATAAATCGCGAAGAACTTCCGCAACATCATAAATCGAGCCGGTCTTGATCTTGTCCATGAAACCGCGATAGCGGCGGTTCCAAGTCTGATTGTCGAAAGCGATGGTGCGCTCGCGCAATATGTCAAAGATCTCCCGAATCTCCAGCTCGCTTATGACCTCGCGCAAGCCCACGGCACTCGCATTTGCCACTGGCACCAAAATTCTTCGGTCGGTATCGAGTATCCGCAGTACGTAAAACTTCTGTCGGCTGCCGGCGATGTCCTTCTCCTCGATGCGGATGACCTCGGCGACCCCCTGCGCAGGGTACACGGCCTTGTCGCCCACCTTGAACTTGACGTCGGTAGCAGCTTGCATAGCGTCTCCCTTGCGTTGTACGCCGAACCGCGCCGCGAGCAACCTGGGTGCAGGTCTACGGCACAGCCGAAACGAGCTCCGGCTGGTTGCGGCGCCTTGGTCTACGAGACGGGCATGAAGTGGAAAACTTCGGGTCTTCCCGGCCCAATGTTCGGACCGCTCGGTGCGGCTCCAAACGCGATCAGAAAAACAGCCAGGCGCACTGTAGTGCCCGTGACGCCCGTTTGTCAACTTTTTTGTAACCTTTTGGAGGCGGAGCCGCCAGCTGGCGGGCCAACGTCTACATTCTCCGCACGAGCCAACTCGTCGGCGAGCCCCCAACGGACTCCACGATCCGAAATGATGACTGGCCCAGCGTTCCAGTGGTCAAGAAGCGCTAGCGCGATAAGCCCGCCGGCAACAATCACATCTGCGCGCTTCGGCTCCATCCCGAGAACCCCACGCCGTGCTGACAGATCGAGCGAGGCGAGGCGGACAACTGTACGCCGCAACTCGTCGCGGGAGAGCGACCTCCCATGGAGACGAGCGCCGTCGTACGGAGCCATGCCGATGGACACCGATGCGAGCGTTGTCATCGTGCCAGCGATTCCCACGGGGGCGCGATCACCTGGAAGCGGAGGCACGTGCGAGAATGCTTTGTCTAGCGCGCGCCCAAGAGCCTCAAGCTCGCTGTCAGCCGGCGGGTCGTGAGCAAAGAAACGCTCGGTCAGTCGCACGCTGCCGAGCTCAAAACTTTCGAGGTACCCAATTGACAGCAAGCCCTTTTCGCTTCGGCCGAGCACGACCTCGGTGCTTCCTCCGCCAATATCAAAAACGGCTGTTTCTTGCTGTGAATCGATTGCGAGACCGCTGACGGCACCTTTGAAGGCGAGCCGCGCTTCTTGCTCTCCTGATACCACGTGCGCCTCGACACCGAAGGCTTTGCTCACGCAGTCGCGCACCTCTTGCCCCCCGCTTGCCTCGCGCATGGCGCTTGTACCGACCACGGCAACTCGGTCGGCACCCAGCGCGCGGACGAGCCGGGAGTATTCCTCGATGCAAGCGCACGTCCTGGCCACAGCGGCCGGAGTGAGTCGCCGCGAGCGATCGACCCCCTCCCCGAGCCGAGTGATTGTGGCACGGTCGACAACCGCACTGAGGGAGCCGTCTTCCCGGCGCTCTGCAACGAGCAGCAGGATTGTGTTCGTTCCGATATCGAGGGTCGCTACGCGCATTCGCGCCGGACAGCAGCCCTGGGGTTTAGGCAAGCGACAGCGCCCTAGGCTCTCTCTGCTAATTGGCGAGATCTTTCAGATTGAGCACCTCTTCGACGTTAGGCTGAAGAACAAGCTCTACACGCCGATTCTTGGCCTCCTCGTCGCGCGACTGCTGCTCCACGGTGCCGGCAACCGGATCCATCTGCGCGTAGCCCGCCGCCGCCCAGTGAACGGGATCCAAGCCCCCTCCAGTGGGGACGGCCTTTGCGTCGCCACTCTTGTCCGGCGCGACAAGAAACGTCACCACCTGGCGCGCCCGCATCAAGCTTAGGCCCCAATTGTCGAAATAGTTACCTCCATACGGCTCTTTGTCCGTGTGGCCGGCGACCTGAAAATTGCGGGTGCTGAGTGTGGAGTCGCTTTTGACAACGTCGGCAACTTGCTTGAGGATCTTCTTTCCGTCGGGCTTGAGTGTGTCTTTGCCTGAGTCGAAGAGAATGTCGCCCGGAAGCTGTATGACCATCCGGTTGTTTCGAACGACCACTTTGAGTCCCACACTCGTTAGCTTGTCGAGACGTGCCTTGAGGTCCCGGAACCGAGCCTTCATGTCATCGAGTTGCTTGAGACGCGCCTCGTACTCAGACATGGCCTGCTTGAGCTTTGACTTTTCCTCCTCGGATCGTGAAAGGCCCACGCCCAGATCCTTGAGCTTCGCCTTGAGATCGTCGATTTGCTGCTGCGCACTGGCGTATTTTTGCTCGTCATCGGCATGGCGCTTGTTCGCCGCGTCGAGATCCGCCTTGAGCTTCGCAATGTCTCGCTGTGCTTGCTGCCATTCGTCTTCACTATGGCCGCAGCCGGTGAGCCCGAAACACGCTGCGAACACGACGAGCAACAAGCCAACGCGCAGTTTCAAATTATGCATCAATGACCTCAGCGTGGATTCCAAAAGCGGACCGACGGTATCGATCGACACCGGGGCGGTCAAGCAGGCCGGCGCATGAGCAAACCAGCTTCACCAGCGCGGCTGTCGACCCTCGTTGATCACTTTTGTGTTGACGAGTAACGTACGTGACCATATACGTCATCTCAGATCCACCTCAACCCAGGAGGGAACCGAGATGGCTGCAAAGAAGGGCGCAAAGAAGGCCAAAAAGGGCGGGAAGAAGACGAAGACCACGAAGAAAGCCGGCAAGACCGCAAAAAAGCCGGCCAAGCGAAAGCCGGCAAAAAAGCCAGCCAAGCGGGCAGCCGCCAAGAAGCCCGTGAAAAAGGCGGCGCCTCGGTCTGCAGCGAAGACCCCCGCGGCGGCGCATAAAGCCGCCCCGAAGTCCGCTCCGCCGGCCGGCGTGCCGTCAATGCTGGGCGGTGCACCGACGTCGAGCCACGGGCCCGACGACGGAGACGAGTAGGCTGCTCGCTCTTGCTTTGGGTTTGGCACAGGTCACGAGTGGGCTTGTGCCTCACCTGCAGTTAGCGGGAGTGGGTTCCGGGCGATGGGCGCCTCGCACATGCGGGGCGCCTGTTGCTCTTTTGTGCGCGAGTAGTGCGGCGTACAATAGCATTGCTACCGGCCTGAGCTTGCGAGGCGGCCTCGCTCAGTCGGCAAGGTAGTGCGTTAGCGATTCGGCGGCCGCGCGGCGGTCGAACGGAATTCCTGCAAGATGGCCGCTTCGACCAAGGGCGTCGAAGTGCTCAGTGAGGAACGCGCGAAACTGCTCGGCTTCATCGATTGCAGCCCCGAGGCGAACCGAATCGATCACTTCGGCGTCGCGCAGGCGGATGGTCGCCGCAATCAGGGCATCTGCCCTCGAGTAGTCGGCTGTTCGCAACATCGGGTAGCCCATGGCTCTAAAGTAGGCCGTGAATTCGGCGACGAACCTCAGCGGCGGAGGGCGCGCCCAACTTGCTTGTGCCCGCGCCCCGACCGCTCGCGCCTTTAGCGCGAACGCGCGAAGGATTTGAGCGAACATCCAAACTTCCCGCCGATGCCGTTCGGCTAGGAGGCCGGCCCCGTGTTCCTCGAAGACTGCCTTTGCATCCAGCGAAACACCAAGCGATCGACCAATTGCGAGAACGGCGCTCTGAAGAGCCGGCCGCAGATTCGACGCTACCCGATGCAGCGCCGTACGCACCTCCTCCGGCGACGGTAGCGGGGAGACCGGCAGAAAGTCGTGCTCAAACGCTCGACGCATCTCGATGCGCAGATTTTCCGCGAGGCCCGCCAGCGTCGCCTTGAGCTCATGCAGGCTGTTGCCACGTCGAACGAGAGACTCGTAGTCCTCGCGCATTCGATGCGCGGGCAACTGATGTAGCTCCGAAGCAAAAGCGTCGGCCAGCAACCCTGATGCCTGTCTGCGCAAGTCGTTCGCAAGAGCACGCGCATCGGACCTCAGGACACTTAGCACAAGGTAGACAACGGCAACCGAGCGCTTCGAACCATCCGTGGGCTCTTGGAGAACCCTCTCGGCCGCAGCGATGTAGCGGAGCATTCTAAACATCGACAGCACTGTGAGAGCAACGAGCCGGCGTACCGGCTCGCCGGAAACGGCCCGAATCACTGCAAGCATTGGTGCACTCGTGATGCGGTCGAACTCCGGACGAAACTCGAACGCATGAATCGGGTTGAAGTACGTGTTCTTGGACACCTCGCGCTGCGCGAGTGCGAGGAGCGAGTAAAACAGCCGGAACGGCACACGGGGCAGGCGCGTCAGCCCCGTCGCCACCTCGAGCAGATTGCTCATGCCGAAGCGCAGGACAAAGAGCGATCGCTCTGGAGTCTCTTGCGCGCTGGGCTCGCTCACTTGGCGGCCGCGAGCTCGATCATCGGGGATGACCGTGTCGAGGTACCGCTGAAATACGAATGCGCGCTCCCGGTCGACAAGCAGAGCTCGGCACGCCCGCACGACTCGGCTGAGACCGTCGCGCACGAGAGCGGTGTGCTCGCGAAAATCCTGAGCCGCGACCGGAACTTTGCGCAGCGGACCCGGGTGATTTCGTGGACTCGCGTAACAGGCAAACGCCTTCAGCAAGATTTCGAGTTCGAAGAGGCGCTCGACCTTGTGATCGAGAACGAGATTCGCCAGCCAAGCCTCGCGCGCATTCGCGTGTTCACGGCGTAGGCCGCGCGATTCGCGCAGCAAATCGTCATAGACATCGCGACCATCCGGCGAATCGCGCTGCAAGGTCATCACCCAAGCGATACTACGACCGGCCGTGGAGCGCGGCACTGCGGCACTAGGGAGGGTTGCGCTGCTGGCTCGCTCGTGGGCGAAAGTTGAACGGATAGAAGGCCTTCGTCTCGAAACCGCCAGGGCTAGGCGCAAACCGAATCTTCTTTATGACTTCACCGATGCACTTGGCGACGGCCGGTTCTGCAATTTGGCTCCGTGCGCTGTCCGACGCAACACGAGTCACTGTCCCCTGAGGATCGATGGTCCACTCGATGACGAGGTCCCCCTCGATCCCGGGGTGATCGCGAAGCGACTTCTCATAACATCCGCGAGCTTCCTCTCGATGCGCGACAACGATGGCGCGGATGTCCGACGGACCGCGTCCGACGTCGTGTGTGTGAACTGCACTCGATGCCGCACTCGCTGAAGGCTGGACCGGCGTAACGATGCGCGGCAACCTTGTCCCTTCCGGTTCCCCAGCATCGCCTACGGCCAACGTCGTGGTGGACTCGCCTAGCGCTGCCTGGCGGGAGTCAGGCGCGGCAGATACTGCGGCGTCGGCCTGTCTTTCCGCAGCTTGTGCCTCGCCGGAGACCATTCGGCTTCCTCCACACGTCATTGCCGCCAAACTGAGCAAGAAGAGAGAGAGCCCATTGCCAAGCTGCGAACGCATGCGCCATACGCTACCTCAGGTCGAGGCAGCAGGCTGTCCTCAACTCGCCGCCCTGAGGAACGGTTCCCACTCCTTGAACTTCGAACCGTTGCCGAGAAGGATTTGCGCCGTCATCGTCCACTTGGGTCTGAACGGGCGACGCGCAAGTCTCATGTTGGCTTCCTCGGGGGTTTTCCAACCTTTCCGAAGGTTGCACGGGCGACATGCTGTAACGAGATTTTCCCATGAGTCGTCACCGCCACGCGAACGAGGCACTACGTGATCGATGTTCAGCTCGCGCAACGGCGGCCGCTTGCCGCAATACTGGCACTGATGAGCGTCACGGAACATGAGGTTACGACGCGTCAATCGGACGCTGACACGCGGGGTACGATCGTACCTTAGAAGGTGAACTACGCGGGGCACGCGAAGAGCGCCCCCCACGATGGGAATTGCATCGTCCTCCGCGCGCACTGGAAGTTCACGCCAGAGATCGAAATCGTGCGACTCCCCGCCGTCGTCGAGAGCCAGCGCGACGCCCGCATAGAGAAGGACCGTAGCGCGCTTCACGGTGGTCACCTGGACGGGGGCCAGGTGGCTGTTTAACACGAGTACGGGAAGAGAAAGAACGTCGTTCATTGTTGCGTGTCATCGTCAAGCGTCATCGCATGGGTAGAAATTCCCTAGTACAATGTTTGCGAGGCAGCGAGCGTCCTCGCGCGAGGCCCTTGTGCCGCGTGCATTACGCATTGTACACCGGCTAACCCCGTTGGCGCACCGCACCATGGTGTGCGCTGGTTGACGCGGCCAGCCCCAGGGCTACGCTTGTCTTCGCATGAGCGAAGAGCGAGAACGGGCCGAGATCCCCGACATCGGTTCGCGCCGACGTCGTCAAGACGGAGCGGAGCGGCCTGGCGGGCGACGTTGGGCCGGCGCTGCATTCGCCGTGGGGCTTACGATGGCCGTTGCTGCGATCGCAACGCTGGTGCTCACCGGAATGCAATCGAACGCCATCTATTCAAAACCCGTCGACCAGCTTCTCGCACAAAAGGCGAGGTTTCTAGGTCGCCCCGTCCGCGCCGAAGGAAACCTCGTGCACGGCTCGCTCGAAAAGCGAGAGCAGCCATGCGAGTACCGTTTCACGATTGCCAAGAACGGCGCCGAGCTTCCGGTCCGCTTCGCGCAATGTGTCGTCCCCGATACGTTCCGAGACGTGCCCGGCATGGACGTCGGCGTCACCGTCGAAGGGCAACTACGTCGGGACGATTCTTTTGAAGCTACCAACGTCCTCGCAAAGTGCCCGAGCAAGTACGAGATGCAGCAGCGCAAGGACCGCGGTGAAGTGATGCCGCATAGTCCGCTGGCCAGCGGGCAAGACCTTGGCAGCCAGAGCACCGCTCAAACCAGACAGCAGTAGTCCGCGCGCAACTAACCTTAGTTGCTTGTTGGTGAACCACGCGCCGAGCCCACTGTGCTAGGGTCGCCGGCTTGGGGACGACCATGCGATCCTTCCGCAGCCCGCTTCTCAGCCTCGCGTTAGTCGGTGTTGTCTTTGCAGGTCCAGTTCTCGCACAGCAAAGCGGCGGCGATTACCCCGCGCCGTGTGAGGATTCCAAGGTCACGAAGGCGGATCACGAGCGAGCCCATACGGTATTTCTGAGCGGGAAGCAGTTCTTGGAGGAGTCGAACTACGAGAAGGCCATCAGCTACTTCAAGGACGCGTACTCAATTGACTGCAGCGTCCACGCCATTCTCCCAATTATAGCGACTGCCTACGAGCGCAAAGGGGACAAGGCCGAGGCAATTCGCGCACTCGGCGAATACATAGGGCGCGCTCCCAATGCTCCAGATCGCGTTGTCATCGAGCATCGGATCAGGAATCTGAAGGATCAACTCGCTCGGGAGCAGCCCGCTGCTGCCCCGCCGCCAACGACCAGCGCGCCCGTGGGATCCGCGACTCCTCCATCCGCCCCTCCGAGTGCAATGCCCACAGCACCCCCGCCGACCGTGCCCTCAGTCGCCGCAGAAGCTCCATCGGAGGGAAATCAGAATCCGCTCCCTTGGGTCTTCGTCGGCGTGGGCGGTGCCGCATTCGTCGGCGGTGTCATTCTCCTGATCGTAGGAGCGGGTGAGATATCGAGTGCCGAGAAAGGTTGCCCTACGCATAAGAACTGCACCTCCCCGGCCGATGTTACAAAAGGGAGCGATGGGCGCACGCTTGAAATCGCTGGCGAAGTCGTTGGCGCGGTGGGCCTTACGGCGACGGTAGGCGGGCTTATCTGGCACTTCGTGCAGGCGCCAAGCAGCGCGAAAGTGGTGGCCAGCCCGATTGTCGCACCCGGCTACGCCGGCGTCGGGGTGACTGGCGCGTTCTAAGGCGTGGTCGCCTGGCTTCCCGAGCGTCGGGACGGCGCGTACGCTTACCGTATGCTTGTCAGCGCTCCGCCGAGCTCCCGCGGTACAGTGCGGCAAGGCGGCAAGGAAGAGCTTCGCGCCTCCGTGCTGAAGACATACCTCTTACGCGTTCGCTCCGAAAAAGGAGAGCGAACGGTTCGCCAGCTCCTTGCGACAGCGGGAATTGATTCAGGCGCAGTCGATAACGAGACCGGCTGGCTGAGCCAGCTTGCAGCGATGCGCGCTCTCCGGGCAATCGCAGAACTCTTGGGCCGTGACGCCGTTCGCTACCGAGGCGAATGGGCCACCCACCCTGAAGCGCTTGGTGTGCTGGTTCGCATGTTGAGAGCGAGTGCTCGTCCTGAGGACGCGTACGGGTATCTCGCGCAAAACGCGCGAGAGACCACTCGGGTCGGGTCGTGGGAAATCGCGCAACTCGCGCCGCGCACCCGGTTTCGTGCCGACCAAATTGAACACGTACGGATGATTTATCGCCCTTGGCCGGGCGGTGACGAGACGGAACGACCGGAGGCCGAGGGCGAGGAGCTTCTCTGCGACGCTCGCGCAAGTGAGCTGGCGAGCTTCCCGCGAATCTGGGGATATTCAGACGCCAACGTTCAGCACGATACATGTCTCGCCAAAGGCGCCGAGGCTTGCATCTATGAGGTCGAGTGGAGCACGCGACGGTCCCGCGAAGGGCTTGTGCTAGGCGCGCTTGCGGCTGCAGCGGCGTGCGGTGGAATCGTGGCGTTGGCCGGAGGCGCACTCGCGGGCGGGCTTTCGGCCGCACTCGGTGCCGTCCTGGGAGGTGGCGCCGGGTTCATGCTGGATCGATCGCGCGAGGAGCGCGCGTCGCGCGTGTTCGAACGGAATCGAATCGCCGCTCTGGAGCGGGGCCTCGAACTTCGCGGCGACCTCGGATCGGCCCCTGGCGACCTCACAGGCACGGTGCTGGGCGGTAAGTATCGCATCGGGCGCAAGATTGGATCGGGCGGTATTGGCGTTGTCTACGCGGCTGAGCATGTGACGCTCGGCCATGAGGTCGCGGTCAAAGTCCTGCGAGGTGCGGCCGCGCGCGATGGCGGAGAAATCGCAAGGCTGCGGCGCGAAGCCTATATACAAGTCCACGTCGAACATCCCAACGTCGTACGCGTGCTCGATCTCGACCAGATGCCGGATGGGAGCATCTACGTGGTGATGGAGCGCCTGGTCGGCCGATCGCTCGCCGACAAGCTGGCACGCGACGGCCTTGTCGCGCCGGGTTACGCGATTACCGCGTTTATCAGCGTATGCCGCGGGCTGAGCGCAGCTCACAAGAAGGGCGTCGTCCACCGTGATTTGAAGCCGGGGAACATCTTCCTCTGCGACGACGGGGTTGCCAAAGTGCTCGACTTTGGAATGAGCAAACTTGCGAGCGCCGAATCGCTCACGCAGACGGGCTACACACTGGGAACTCCTGAGTACATGGCCCCCGAACAATGTATTGGCGCTCAAGTCGAGCCGCGTACCGATCTGTATGCTCTGGGCGTGATGATGTACGAGGCACTAACGGGCGAGCTGCCGATAGTGGCTCAGAGTCGCCGCGAGCTGCTTGATCTGCATCAGCGGCAGATACCGACCTCAATGCGCCAGCGCAGGCCCGATCTCCCCATACCGGACGCCCTCGACGCCGCCGTCATGAAGTGCCTGAAGAAGCGCTTGAACGAGCGACCGAAGAGCGCCTCACAACTTGAACAATATCTGTCGGCAGTGCCACTCGAGGGGCTGCCCACCTCGTACCCTCCAGGGACAGGGCGCAGGACGCCGACCGGGCGGCAGGGCGGAGACGCGCAGGCCCACACGGCGCCCGGACCGGTTGCGCCCAAATTGGCAGAGTGAAGGCGACCTTAGCTGCGGAGAAGCCAGACCAACCCCGCTAAACTGAGGGCCAGGACTCCGAGGGCCGCTGCCATCACGATGACGTCAATCAGGGACCAGTGGCGG
>WNFJ01146552.1_pt2 | contig 29268 bp, 22 predicted proteins | sample 5400461 | NCBI WGS metagenome assembly WNFJ01 (sample SAMN13153349, study PRJNA577476) | soil metagenome | isolation source: 115 cm saprolite on Douglas fir-dominated hillslope | place: USA:California | collected 2013-09-17
TCCGAATGGTCTCACCCAGTTTCTCCACAAGTCGTTTCGATGCGCGCAATGCGCCGTCGGGCTCGCGCCAAAACTCAACGCTCGAAATACCCAGAATGGCAGCCGCTCGTGCTGCCTCCCGTTCACGAACGCCCACGGTTTCATCCGGTGATCGCCCATGCCCGCCTTGCTCGCCTGACGTTAGAGAGATCACGCGCACTACATCTCCCTCAGTAACGTGTTTCCGCAGTGTTCCACCACAGCCGATGGATTCGTCATCCGGGTGCGGGCTGATAACCAGAACACGGCTCATACAACTGGTCCTACCTCTCGATGACACACGGCGACCCCAGCATAGAGGGCTTCGATCTTATCCAGGCAAGCCTCCCTGCTGGCTTCCGCAAGCACACGCGCACGTGCGCGTGCGCCTATCTCCAGTCGTCTCGCCTGATCGGACAGCAGTTGAGACAGCGCGCGTGCCAACGAATCGCGATCTTGAGGGGGGACCAGGATACCATCCCGGCCATCGGTGATCACTTCGGCGACGCCGCTGCCTTTCGAAGCGATCACCGGCAACCCACACGCCATGGCTTCGAGACAGACAAAGCTGGGCCCACCTTCGTAAACGGACGGTGCTGCGAACACATGCGCACGCCAGAGTTGCGTAAACAGTTCTTGCCTGGTCACGTATCCCGGACAATCCAACAGTTCCGGCAGACCTGCAGCCAGAGCTTTATGTTGAAGGATCGCGACAGTCTTGGCGTCGCCGTGGCCCAGCATTCGTAACTGCAAATCGGGAAATTCCGCGGCTAGGACACAGGCCGCGTCCAGTAGTAGTTCCGCACCTTTATTTCGACTGATTAATCCCACGAAGATGATCGTCGGCCGACTGTTCTTGGGGACATCGCGCAGGGCGAAGAGCTCCGTGTCCACACCAACATGAAGCACGGGAATATGTTCCCGAGCGATACCGTAATGTTCAGCGCACCAATCAGCAGAACATCCGCTCGACGAGTAGACCCCATTGGCCAGCCGAAGACACTTTTCTTCCATCATCGTCCCGATTCTGTAAAACTCTGACTCGACTTCAGGCCACCCCATGGTGTGGGCGAACATGACTAGGGGGCCGTGGAGATGGATGACGGTCGGGATGTAGTTCCACTCTGTCCGGTTCAGAAGGTGAATATAGCCTTCCGCGCCATATTCCGCAAACTCCACAAGGTCTAGTGGGGTCCGGGCGTGCAGTTCCGAGATTTCCGCAGCCACTTCGGCGCTGTAGGTGAGCCACTTGACAGGCATAGAGAACAGGGGCATACGATCCCGGTAGCCGGGTATGCGGACCGTCAGAACAGGTCCGTCGGAATACTCGTGCCGGCGATGGTCCATGCTGGCAGAAATCACGCACACCTCGTGACCTCGGCGGGCCAGACCGTGAGCTTTCGCATGGGCCTGGGTGCCAATTCCGCCCGAGGAAGTTGCTGGAGGGTATTCTTGGGAAACCAGGCAGATTCTCATCCGGGATCCCCTTTGAGGCTCACCCGAGTCAACTGCGGCGGCCCGATACTAGTGCCATTCGTCTTCATTTCAGTTTTCGGAGATAATCTGCTGCCGCTGGGATCGCGGAGCCTACCGGTTCGGTCTTCATAGGCCCAGATCCTCGAAAAGACGCTTGAGCACGGTCTCAGCCTGGAAATACTCGTGCGCAATGTCACGTGCGGCACGGCTGTGGCGGGCATAATCGGATTGGACAGCCTCGAACGCCGCCAGCGCATCGTCCATGGTATTGAAGGCGAACAGCCCCTCGCCCGTGGGCAGCACAGTGCCACAGCCCGTGTCCTGCGTGATCACCGGACGCCCTGCGGCGAGGTAACAGGCGCTACGCTCGCTGAACCACCCGCTGCGCAACCGCACGTTCTGGTCTTTGGCGACGGTGAACTCACCACGGGAAGCACGCACATAGTCGCGGTAGGTCCAAGGATCCGTGGTGAGCGGATTTGCGTCAACAACCCGCCAACAATTGGATTGCAGCAGTTGCCGCAGTTCCGGCGTATTACTGTCGCCGCCCAGTGCCAGTTCAATCACCGCACCGATGCGCCTCGGAAGCTCGAGGAACTTCAGAAACTCCCTATCCTTACTCCAATAGTAGGTCTCGCCTTCGAACTCGATCGACCCATTTTGCTTCCAGTTACAGACCGTGGTGAACTCCTGTTTTTGTGGCGGGCCAGCTTCCCAAAGATCCACGAGCACCGGCTGCCGCGTGCGTGCCCGGAGACCGGGCAGCGGCGGAATCGGGCTGGCCGAGGTACCGATGTTTTCACCATAAGTTGCGAAATCGTGGTGGGCTTCGATGATGGCGCGCGCGTCTGGGTTACCGTTGGCGAGACCGATCTCGTGTGCGACTGGATCTGTGCCGAGATACACAAGGTGGCCGATCTTCGGACACTCCTTTCCGATGCACGTTGCCCCGCTAACGTTGATCACCGCGTCGGCGTGGGCCAGCCAGTCTTCAGCCGCCCCGCGCGAAAGACCGAACCAGGCGTTATCGGAGTAGCTACGCCGGTAGGCCCAGCGGCCGCCGAGTCCAAAACTTTCCGCGACCCGCTGGATATAAGGCAGCGCGTACCCGGAATCGTCCACTCGCATCTCCCGTACCGGATCGTAAGGCCAGCGCGAGGTGGTCTCGAAATAGTAGACGTCGTGGCCCAGCCGTTGCAGACCCGCGGCGATCTGCATGTGCATCCATGCCATGCCGGCGTAGGGATCCGACGCTACAGTACCCATGACCACCAGTCGCCGGGGCTTCACGCTTCCAGCACCCCCAACTGCTCACCGAGCCGGCGCAAGTTGGCGAACTGCCCTTCGGCGCGTTCCCCCGTCACCCACTCCGGGCGGTCGCCCAGCCAGCGGAACAGCAAATACAGTCGCGCCAAGGCGAGCCGCCGCTCGAACTCAACCGGCGCGCCCTCCGGCCAGCGTGCCCGGCGGTATTCGGACTTACACGCGCTGTCGTCTTCCTGCGACCAGTCTTCCGTTAGAGTGGCCAGGTCGATCTCGCCCATGGCGATAGCGGCGGATTCCCAATCCACTGGAGCAATCACGCCATCGCAAGCCAGAACATTCTCCGGATAATACTCGCCGTGAATAATGGTAACCGGCGCCGTGATCATCTCGCGCGCGAGCGCCTCGAAATGATGCGAAAGCGCCTGCAACCATGGCCGGTGCCAGTAGGGAGAGAGTTTCAGCGCCCGGCGCATCCAACCCAAGTAATAGCCCGCGTCGTAGCGGTTGATCGCTCCTTCCAGCTCTGCGGCGCGCGGTTCGTTCACGCGATGGAATGCAGCGGCCCACCGCGCGGCATCGACCATCGGAGGCGGCACGGTAGACCGCAGCCGGGTGGCGTTTTCCAGGTAATCGATCACCAGAGTGGTTTCTCCCGTGGCGGGGTCATGCTGGACGTCGTAGAATCGCGGGGCCGACGTGTCTAACGGTTCGAGCAGACGGCGATAGACTTCCGCTTCGTAGGGCACGCCGCCGCGATGGCCGTAGCTCGGTTCGATGCAGGCGGAGCCGCGCTTGGCAAGCAACTTCCTCACGCCGCCGTCCGCGAGTCTGCACGTGACGATCTCACAGGAGTATGTGCTGGAATAAGCCAAAGGCTCCCGGCCGAGGATAGTCACGGCTTGACCGATCATGGTTCACTCAGGCACTGGCGCCGGTGGTGCGAATACCGTTCAAAGCACTCCCAATTGTTCACTCAACCGGCGCAGGCTGGCAAACCGCCACTCGCCGCGCTCGGCTGTCACCCACTCCGCGCGGTCGCCGAGCCAGCGGAAGAGCAGGTACATGCCTGCGACTCCAAGGCGTCGCTCGAATTCGACCGGCGCGCCCTCCGGCCAGCGTGCCTGGCGGTACTCGGACTCGCACGCCCTCTTAACGTCTTCCGACCAACCCTCGGTAAGGCCCGCAAGGTCAATTTCGCCCGCCGCAATCGCCGCCGATTCCCAATCGACGGGGGCGATCAGGCCGGCATGCACGAGAATGTTATGCGGGTAATACTCGCCGTGAATGATGGTGACGGGCGCCGCCATCATCTCCTCCGCGAGCGCCTCGAAATGTCGGGAGATTGCCTGCATCCAACGCCGGTGCGGTTCTGGGGAGAGTTCCAGCGTGCGGCGCATCCAGCCGAGGTAATAAGGAGTATCGTAAGCCGTGATGGCGGACCGAAGCGTCGCAACGCGCGGCTCATTCAGGCGATGAAAGCCGCCGATCCAGCGCGCCGCTTCGGCGATTCTCAGCGGTAGGATAGACTGCAACCGCCTGGCATTTTCGAGGTAGTCGATCAATAGCGTAGTTTCGCCGGTGGCCGCATCACTTTCCGCGCCGTAGAATCGTGGGGCGGAGGTGGCTAGCGGCTCGAGCACGGAGCGGTAGACTTTAGCCTCGTAGGGGACCCCGCCTCGATGACCGTACGTCGGAACGGTGTGCACCCCGCCGCGCTTGGCGATGAGCCGGCGTACGCTCCCGTCGGCCAAACGACACGTAACGATCTCGTTGAAGAATGTACTGACGTAAACCGCGGGCTCCCGATTGAGAATTGTGATGGTCTGGTTCTCCATGACTCACTCCAATCCCAGTGCAAGCAGCGCTTTTCGCAGATGCGCCTGATAGCCGCCCATGTGCGGATGCGGGCGCAGCCGGAGCCAGGCGCGTGGCGCCGGATGTTTCTTCGCAATCGTCGCGCTACCCACGAGTCGCCGCCAGTTTGGGCATCACCAGCCGGCCGCCGCGGACTTCCAACCGCAGATCGCAGTGATCGAGTGTGCTCAGCCGGTGGGCGATCATGAATGTCGTGCGGCCATGCATCAGACGTTCGAGCGCCTCCAGGATCGATGTTTCGGTTCGAACATCCACTGCGCTGGTCGGCTCGTCCAGAATCAGAATGGGCGCGTCCTTCAGAAAGGCGCGGGCCAAAGCGATCCGCTGGCGCTCACCACCCGAAAGGCGCATGCCGCGCTCGCCGACCAGCGTATCGTAGCCCTCCGGAAGGTTCGAGATAAACTCGTGCGCGTTGGCGAGCTTCGCAGCTTCGACAATTTGTTCCTCGGTCGCGTGGGGACAGCCATAGCCTATGTTCTCACCGACAGAGGTAGAGAACAGGACCGAATCCTGCAGCACAATGCCAAACTGATTACGCAGGTCGGTCAGCTTGTAGTCTCGTATGTCGACGCCGTCGAGTAGAATACGGCCGCCGCTAACGTCATAGAAACGGGTGAGCAGGCTCATGAGCGTGCTCTTGCCGGCTCCCGTCTGCCCTTGAATGCCGACGCGGACGCCAGCCGGCGCTTCGAGGCTGACCCGAGTCAACACCGGGTGCTCGCCGTCGTAGGCAAACGAAACATCTTCGAAACTGACCTCGCCGCGGGCGCGACGTATTGGCTTTGCGTTGGGAAGCTCGATCACATCCGGGGCCTCGTCTAACAGAGCGAATGCACGCTCGGCGCTTGCCATCCCACTCTGTAGGTCGGTTAGCTTCTTGCTCACAGCCTTCAGCGGCTCGTACAACTGGGCGATGTAAGCCAGCACCAGCATCAAATCGCCCAGGCTCAGCAGGCCGCTACGGACGTGCAGAACTCCGATGTACAGCGTGGCGGCCATGCCGAACGCGATCGTCATACCGACCAGAAGCTCGAAACCCCCTTGGAGACCGGAAACCTGGAGCAGCTCGCGCTTGCGGTGGGTGGAGCGCTCAAGGAAGCGCTCCTGCTCGTGATCCTCGCGGCCGAATGCCTTCACCACGCGCATTGATTCCAGCACTTCCTGCACGATGGAGTTCGCCGAGCTTTCCAGTTTTTTCACATCTTTCCACCGGCGGCGCAGACGGCCGCTGAAAGTGCGCGTGAGCACGAATAGAACCGGCGAGACGCCCAGCGCCACCAGCGCCAGTTGTGGGTCCAGACGAACGGTGACGTAGACCATGCCAGCCAAGGTGGAGAAAGCCGAGATCAATGGAATGATACCGTTAATGGTGATGGCCTGAATCGATGGTGCGTCATACTGGATGCGAAACGTGGAATCCGTCGATCCCTTGGAGTCGTGATAGGCGAGCGAAAGGCGTTGCACGTGGCCGAACAGCCGCGCCCGGAAATGGAGCACCATGCCCTCACCGGCGTAAGTCTGCAGCAGCCAGCTTCCCAAATTCTGCAGATGCGTCAGCAAAGTGACGCCGACCAGCAACCCCACGGCGATTGCCAACAGCCGGGTACCGGAGTGCCGCGTGCTCGAAGGCACGATCGCAATCAGGAACCCCGGCAGCGGCCGCGAGCCGATGACGTTGTCGATCACGATCTTGAGTGGCAGCGGCGTCAGTAGCGCCAAAGGCGTTGAGAGCAGGCTCAGCACGAATATGCCCAGGATGTGCAGCCAATACGGCCTCGCCTGCAGGCCCATCCGCCGAAGGATCAACCAATCGGAACCATGCGGCTTCACTCAAATCCTCCAGGGCGCCGCGGGCAGAGCCAACAGTCGCGCGCATTCGATTCCCCTGAGCAAGCTCAGCGGAGTGGCGAGCAAACCCACACCGAACACGCCTGCCAGATGCCACCAATACGGCCTCGCGTGTTGCCGCAGCCGGCGGTAGATGCGCAGATCGGAGCCTTTCGCCATCAGAGCTCTTTTACCTCGAGCGCCTCCACAGCCCGCGCCAGAGCACCCTGCGCCCTCGCGCAGAGCTGCAACGACCACACCGCCGGCAGCAGCGCAAGAAGGCCGAGCAGCGCGGCGGCCGCCCATGCTTTATCCAACTCAGCGGCGACACCCAAGGCGGCAATCAGAATCCCGATCGCCAGGACTACCCGGGAACACACTGGCCGGGCGCGGAACAACAACAACTGCTTGCCCGCCCCATGGTCTTCCAACCCGAGCCTCGCTCGGACGCCGCCCAGCAATCCGCCGCGGATTTCCAGGTCCCAGGGGTCGAAATCTCCTCCTCGCCTTACTACCACGCCCTGGAGCGCCAGCGCATCCTCGATCCTCCGCAACCATGCTTCAGGAGCCTGCCAACGCTCGCTCCATAGCCGGAACACTTTCGGGACAGGTGTGGCCCAGTCCCGACGTCCACGGTGTCTCCAGGGTGTCAGCCCGTGGTTCAAACGACCCCACAGACGCGCCAAGGGCTGCGCCAGGTGCAAACCGGCCGTCAGCAGGCGGTACCTGAGCCCGGCATGCAAAAAAGAGGCGCGCGCTACCGTGTTCGCCGCGTAAAAAAGTGGAGCAATTGCCGTCAAGGCGAGCGGGATCACCACGTATCCCAAGGGCGGCCACAGCCCGGACAGCGCGACCAAAAGCCCCAACGCGAGAATCAACAGATACCATTCGGGCATCAGCGGCAGCGATGCGGCCACGCCCGGCTCCTGCCGGTAGAGTCTCTGAAACAACGCACTTCCCCATGTGCCCTGGTAGATTCTCCAGCGCGGAATGCTCTCCGTGAAACCCTTGCCGTACAACCTGCCCGCCCAGGTCACATGACCAACGGCATTATACTTCGATGGCCACTTGGCCTCGAGTAGCGCTTCGGCTTTCCCATATCCTTTCTGCTGCTTCCAGTAAGTTTTAAGCGAGCCTCGCCTGTGATGCCACACCATTGCGCCGGCATGGAATCCAATCTTCCAGCCTTTTTCAAGGATGCGCCAGCAGAGATCCACGTCGTCACCGGCGGCGCGGAAACGGGGATCGAAACCGCCCACGGCCAGCAGCCGATCCTTTCGGAACGAACAATTGCATCCCGGGATATGTTCGGCGTCCCGCGCGGACGTGAGCACATGCACCGGGCCGCCCGGCGCATTCGCGACACACTCGGCGATCGGGCCGTCCTCCGGCGGCGGTATATTGGGACCGCCCACGGCCGCATAGTCCGAATTCAGGTACGTCCACGCCAAGTAGTGCAGCCAGTGCGGATCGGGATAGGCGTCGTCATCAAGGTAAGCCACTATGGATCCGCTGGCCGCTTCCAGTCCAGTATTCCGCGCCGAGCTCAGCCCCCGATTTTCGGTGCTGATCAACTGTACGGGATATTGCCGGGCGATGAGCCCGGTGTCATCTCTCGAACCATCATCCACCACAATCACTTCGTAATTGGGATATTCGAGCTTTTGCAGCTCTCTCAGACATTCAACGAGGGTGCTGGCTCCGTTGCATGAGCAGACGATTACGGAAATTCGCGGCCACTTGATCTGCCGCGGGAACGGCGCATCGGCGAACGCGGACCGCACGGCGGCAAGCGCCGGCTTGGGCCGCCGGTTCCGCTGTGTCAGCCCGAAGTCCCAATCTTCGATATCGAATCCCCCGCGATGCCACTCGTCGGTCCAGGAGAAAACGAAGAGACCCGCGCATCCCGCTGCGAAAATCGTGCGAATCTGCCACTCCAGAACTTCAGCCTGTTGGCTTTCCCCTTTCCGGCTGCTGTCGAGTCCGATCTCGGCCATCACCAGCGGCCGGTCGCCTGCCAGATTCTGGAGTTGCGCCAGGTACGATTCCAACCTTTCACGCTGTTCCAAGTAGACGTTGAAGCAGACAAAGTCCAGAAAAGGAAGGTCAAGGTATTCGGTAGTCGGAAAATTAACATATGTTACCAGGGCGCCGGGGACCTCCGACTTAACCGTGAGGTACAGCCGCCGCAAGAATCGCTCGATATGCCGGGCGCCGTGCCAACGAACGATAGAGGACGGAATTTCATTTCCAATTACAAAGCAAAGCACCGCCGGGTGGCCTGCACACGCGCGTACGCCGTCACGAACGCGCTTTTCAATCTCGTCCGCGCGGCCGGGCTCGTCCAGAAAAACGATATGCTGTTCCCAGGGTAGACCCACCATGACATACAGTTCGTGCCGCAGCGCGGTGTCGAGCACCCAGGGGAGCGGAACCGTGTACGTGCGCACCGCATTGATTCCGCAGGCCGCCATTAAGCGAAAATCGTTTTCGACCGTTTCAGGATCGGGAAACTGGCTCCCATGAGTATCCGGTCGAAAGGTCCCATAAGTAACTCCCTTGATGTACAGCTTCCGGTCGCCTACGAACAGGAATTTTCCTTTCACATTCGGGCGCGCACAGGTAGCCGGCGCAGGATTCACAACGGGCTCCTGCGTAAGAAAGCCGGCTTCGCATCTCTGACTCATCATGACCTCGGAGTTAAACGGATCAACCTATCTAAAGCGGCTGCGAGTGGGGCTGGCCGCCGCTGGTTTCTTCTTAAGGTGGAGGTCGTGCCACGCCGCACATCGTATGGTTTTGACCGGAGGCGGTCCCGGAAGTGCCGTGAACTTCAACACTGTAACATAACTGAAACGAAACTGAAACGAAATAATTTGTTAAAAAGCGAGACGATAAAGTACCGCTACACACAGTACCTTAAAGTGACGAATTCGCTCAGTACCGCCAATCTGCTAGAATTGTTGATCTGGACTGGAGCCCCGAGGCGTGTCATTCATCCAAAACCAATTCGAACAGAACTTCGTCACCACTTCAGTGGATTACGTCTTCAACTGGGCGCGGAAATCGGCGATCTGGCCTTTGACGTTCGGCTTGGCCTGTTGCGCTATCGAGATGATCGCGTCCTCGACATCGCGTTTCGATATCGCACGCTTCGGCGCGGAGGTCTTTCGCCCCAGCCCGCGCCAATCCGACCTGATGATCGTCGCCGGCACGGTCACGCTCAAAATGGCGCCGGTGCTCAAGCGCATCTGGGATCAGATGCCGGATCCGAAATGGTGCATCTCGATGGGCGCGTGCTCCAGCGTGGGTGGCCCGTTCAATACCTATGCCGTATTGCAAGGCGTCGACAAAATCGTGCCCGTGGATGTCTATGTCACCGGCTGCCCGCCGCGTCCGGAGAACTTATTCTACGCACTCCTGAAACTGCAGGATAAAATCGACCAGATGAGCACGCTCGTCAAGCGGCCCACAGAGGTCCGCCTGGACGAATCCATGCTGGAAGATTTCAAGAAGCAGATCATGATCGCGCAGGTCCAAAATCCGGCCTAAGCGGTGCCCACCGAGTTCGAGCTTCTTGAAAATGCCTATCGCTCCCGGCCGCTAGCCAACTTCGATTGGCTGGAGCATGGATTCGGGACGCGATTCTTCGACGCTTCCGAACCCCTCGCGACCCTGCGGCAGATTCATTCCGACATTGTTGTTTACGCGGATCGCGACGGCTGCCTGGCCGAAGGCGATGCTCTATTGTCAGACACGCCGGGCCGTCTCATCGGCGTCAAAACTGCCGACTGCCTGCCGATTTTGCTCGTCGATGAACGGCATCGAACCGTAGCCGCCGTTCACGCCGGGTGGCGCGGGAGCGTCATCGGTGTCGTCCAGTCGACACTGAAAGCGATGGCCGCGCGGTGGAATACCAATACCGGGGATGTTCATGCAGCCATCGGGGCCGGAATCGGACCCTGCTGTTATGAAGTCGGCCCGGAAGTGGCGATCCAGTTCGGCCAGCCGTTCGAGCGTACCCGAATCGATCTCGCAGAAGCCAATCGCCGCCAATTGATCGGCGCGGGCGTGGCTCCCGAGCGAATCTACAGTATCGGATTATGCACGTATTGCGACGCCGGCCAGTTCCACTCCTTTCGGAGGGACGGGCAAAAAGCGGGACGCCTGATCTCCGTAATCGGCCTCAAAAACACTACGGGCGCGAGACTGATCTCGCGCCCGTAGCCAGACGATTCGCCGGAGGGATTTCCGCGTCCAGCTTAAGCGGCGTCCGCCAGCTGATGGTCGAAGGCCTCGACGGTCTCAAACTCGTGGCGATCGGCAGCTTCCTGGCACTTGATGCAGTAAGCAGTCCACGGTACCGCGTTCAATCGCTTAGGGCTGATATCCTCTTCGCAATGAAGGCAGGTACCGTACGACCCGTCCGCCATGCGCGCTAGCGCAAGACGCACGTTCCGAAGCATGTTCGATTCCCGATCCAGGTTGCGGATCGCGAGTTCCCGTTCTCCGGCCAGTTGGACCTCATCCAGAGCGTCCGCAGTCTTTTCGATGGCGATCCCCTCTCGATTCCTCAGGCCCCCAGCCAGTTCAGCCTGCCTTGCCTCAAGCAGTGCCTTGTATTTGTTCAGTTCAGTCTTTGTCATGGCTATGTCCTCCTACTAATCGTCTTTTTTTCCAACTTCCTTAGGAAATATATGACGAACTTCTGCGTTATAAAGTTTCAAAAAATCTGAGCGCATCCGGCTAACATTTGTAACTTCCCGCCCAGACTCCCATTCTGAAGCATTTTTGGTTCCGAAGTCTAAGTATACGTGAAAACAATCTACTTCGTTTCAAGCTCGACTTTTGCTGTGTCAATAGCGACCCAGCCTTAGAGTCCCGTGAAAAATCTGCCATCGTCACCTACCTCTTAACCCGTCTAGAACCAGATCCACTCGGTGGTACGATGAATCCTTAACAACTTGCGACTCTCCGAATCCATTAGACGGTCTCCAGGGTTTATGTCTTCATTATTTTTTGTAATGATTGGCATGTCCCTGATCCCCCAAGCTGGTATAGAAGATGACGAAGCGCTGTTTGGGTCGGCTATCTACCACCCAGAAGAGACCGCCCATAGCGTAAAGCTCTTTAGCCATCGGATCCCCCTAATGCAAATGAGCTACCTGGGATCTTTAAAATCATGGATTTACGTTCCCATATTCCGCCGCTGGAAGCCGTCCGCTGCGTCCATCCGCTTTCCCGCCCTGGTTTTGGGTTCGGTGACCATTTGGCTGTTCTGGCTGCTGCTGCGCCGGATTGCGGGCTATCGGGGGGCGACCATCGGATCGATCCTCCTGGCGACGGACACGTCCTTTCTAATGACTACCTGCTTCGACTGGGGCCCGGTCGTGCTGCAGCATCTCCTGCTGGTTTCGGGCGTCCTTTGTCTGCTTCGCTTCCATCAGGACCACCGGCGCCGCTTTCTCGCTGCCGGATTCTTCCTCTTCGGTCTCGGGCTGTGGGATAAAGCTCTGTTCGCCTGGATCCTGAGCGGGATGGCCGTCGCGACGGTTGCCGTGTTCCCTAAGGAGCTTTGGAGTTCTTGCAGGCCACGGAATCTGGCGGTCGCCGTCCTGGCCTTCTGCATCGGGGCAACTCCGCTCATCCGCTATAACGTCCGCGAAAAACTGGCGACCTTCCGCTCGAACGCGCACCTTGACAACCGTGAACTTCCGGGAAAAGTGCAGCAAGTTTTCAGCGCTCTATCCGGTCAGGCGCTGTTTGGGTATATCGCTCGTAACGACCCGGATGGGGGAAATCCGCGAAGCCCGCAAACTGCCCTGGAGCGCATTTCCGTGCGAATCAGCGAAATCGCGGGCAGCCCGCGTAACGGATTCCTGGGCTGCGGTCTGCTGCTCGCGCTCCTTCTTTTCCCTTGGCTTTGGTTCACGCCAGCCCGCCGCCCGATGGCGTTTGCTCTGATCGCCGTGACGGTCGGCTGGCTGCAAATGCTGTTCGGCAAAGGCACCGGCGGCTCACTCCACCACGTGATCCTGCTTTGGCCCTTCCCAACGCTCATCATCGCTGTGGCTTTCGCCGAAGCCCCGCGCCGGCTCGGACCAGCCGGCAAACCTTTGATCGCGGTCGTCGTTTTGTTCCTTGCGACATCGAGCGCGCTGGTCACCAATGAGTACCTGGCTCGCCTGGTCCGCAACGGTCCAGGAGTTGTTTGGACCGATGCCGTCTATTCTTTATCCGATCATCTCAGACGTGTCAAGCCCCCCGTCATTTATATCGACGATTGGGGTATAAACGATACTCTCAACCTGCTGAGCCGCGGCACGCTGCAGCTACGCGACGGAACCAGCCCGCTTACCAACCCACAGCTCAGTGAAGAGGACCGGCAGGTGGTTTTGGACCGGCTTGCCGAACCGGAGTCCATTCATGTTGGCCGTCCGGATCAACTTGAGATGTTCAAGGGGGTGAAGAGCAAGCTGCTCGCGCTTGCAGCCGAAGCCGGGTATCGCCGCGAATTGTTGGCAGAGATTCCCGACCGCAACGGCAGAGCAATGTTCGAAGTATTCCGCTTTCGCCCTATCAAAAGCAAGTCTATCTGATAACACTGATGGGCGTGGCATGACCCGCATTTCCAGCCGCGTCCCACGCGGTACCCGTCAGGATATGGGTACCGGAAGTCGCACGGCGGGTATTCCAGGTGTAACTGTAAGGAGCGGCACTCATCGTCGACTGCAGAATGCCGTCGATGTAGAGGCAAACCTGTGTCACGCCGACGTTGTCGGTCGCCGACACGTTAATCTTCACGCTTTTCGGGTTAACGACCGTACCATTGGCAGGACTCGTGATCGAGACGACGGGTGGCGTGGTATCGACCACGACGACCTTGATGACATTGCCGACATTTACCATGACCGAGGTCTGCCCCACATTGGGCGACCCATCGTAGGCCTTCATCATGAGGGTATGGCTGCCATTCGGGACGCTCGTCGTGTTCCAGGAGAAAGAGAACGGAGAAGAAGGGGTGGAAGCGACGAGCTGACTATCCACGTAAAACTCGATATTCGTCACGCCGGCATTGTCGGTGGCGGTACCCTGTACCGAGATGGTCCCCGATACCGTCGCGCCGGAAGCTGGGCTGCTGATGGAAACCACCGGTGGCGCCGTGCTGACGGACATGTTCGCCGCGGCTAGTACCGCCTTGTAGGCATTCACGCGTCCCCAGCCGAAATACGGATCGAAGCCCGGCGCTCCCAGGTCATCTGTATTCTGCTCCAGCAGGCTCACCAGGGCGGAAGCTGAAAGCGAGGGTCTGACGGAAAGCACCAGCGCCGCCACGCTGGCCGCGATCGGCGAGGAGAACGAAGTGCCGGACAAATACCCGTAGCCGCCACCGTTAAGCGGAGTGAGGATGGAGTCGCCGGGGGCCGATATGACGATCCAACTACCGTAGTTGGAATAGCTCGATAGAGTATCGCTGGCAGTGGTTGCGCTGACAGCGACGGCATTGGTGCAGGCGGCCGGATAATAAGGGGTGGAAGTAGAATAGTTGCCCGCTGAGGCAAAGACCACCGTGCCTTTGTTCCAGGCGTATGAAACGGCGCTTTCCAAAGTGCTGGAGGAGCTTGACCCGGCGAGGCTCAGATTGACGATGCGTACTCCGTGGTCGGCGGCATAGGTAATGGCGCTGGCCATATTGGAATAGGACGCGTAGCCCGTGGAATCCGCAACCTGCAGCGGCATGATGGTATTCGACCAACCCGCCGCAGCCACACCCACTCCGTTGTTGGTCGCCGCTGCCGCACTGCCGGCAGTTTCGGTTCCATGGCCAAGCACATCGGCGGTGTTGGCCGTGCCGGTTAAGAAGCTCCAGCCCGGCACCAGCTTCGAAGCCAGATCCTCATGGGTGGGGTCCACGCCCGAATCAGCCAGGGCAATGGTGATGGAGGGAGAGCCCGTCGTGATATTCCAGGCATTTGGGGCCTGAATTTTGTTGAGATGCCACTGGGATACAAAGTTCGGATCGTTAGGTGTAGCCACCACCCGCGCCGTGTGGTCTCTTTCCACGAAGGTGAATAGTCCCGTTGCTGCCAGAGCCTGCTGCACCCGATCAATAGCAGGTTCGGGGACACGCAGCACATGAACGCGGATCTGTAGGATTTCTTTCTGTACGCCCGCCCCATTAACGGCTAGAGTCCTTGCGACCGCGCTGGAATTAGCCCCCAATCGAGACTGTACCAGCAGTTGTCCAGGTACCGAGTCGCCCGCTTTAGGCTGACCGAATGCAGATCCGGCGGCCAGGAGAATTCCCGAGATCAAGCCAAGACGTTTGAGCATAAGATTTTTAGTTTCAGGTGGTTTCAACGGAAGAACATTCTCTTGTTCAGGTTCGATCATGGAGGGCCGAGGGCGGGAATACAAACAGCTTTTGCCCTTATCGACCGGGAAAAGTAATATGTCCAATGTTGGAAGAAGTACCTACTGCGGATAGGTACTGGGACTAATGCACTCCCAGTTCTATGCCAGATGATGCAGGATTGGTAAACGATCTGAAAGACGGGAATCTCTTGGAAGAGGAGACGCGATGCAGGTAGCTAAAAATGTCTAGATGACGTGGGGACGGTTACACGAAAAAGGGCATCCCGATGCGGGATGCCCTGTCAAAAAGGACCCGTTACTACTACCTGGATTGCCGCAGACGGCGGCCGAAGGCTGCTATGCCTGGCAGACCGAAGGCCATCAAGGCCAAACTGGCCGGTTCGGGAACAGATTGTATGCCGCCCCCGCCGCCGCCGCCTTGGATATTGCTACCAACCGTCGTCCCGAAGGAAAAGGTGGCGGCGGAGACGCTCGTGTTAGCTGTAACACCGGCGATATTCAACGTGAAGTGGGCGGTTCCTTGTATGAAGGGATTGTGAGGAGTGTTGCCCGCTATTGAGCCTGAGGTAGGATACGGCGTATTGCTACCTGGCGTGCCACCAATGATCGTTTGCGACGGTCCCTCTGCGGAATTCAACTCCTCCAAGAGAAATGTGGATCCTGAGTTTGAAAAATCCCAGCCGTCATAAAGGTCGGTGGTGTTGGTCGTCACGCTGCCGTCCGACGCGATGTCAATGAGCCTTCCAGTATAGCTCCGGTTGCTGTCGTTAACGAGGCCGCTGGCGAACTTGTCCGTTAGTGTAAAGCTGATATCGCTCAGATTCTGGGCTACGGTGTTCATTTCGGCCGTAGTCAATAAGTTCGATAAGTCTAGCGTCACTGTACCCGCGCCGGTCGTGAACGCTGCACTGGCATTTACAGGGTTACCACCCTGCGTTGATCCCGACGGCGTTGTAAACGTAACCGTACTCGCCGTCGCAAGGCTAGACATTATAACGAGCAGACCTCCGGGGAATACTCTAAATACTCTTTTCATGTTTAACAATTCTTCTAATCGCGCCTTAATTCGACACTTACTCTAAGGCTTTTTGCTTATGTCTTAGCTGAAAACCCACTATGCTATAGATCGGGAAGCAATGCAAGATGTGAGAAGTTTGAAAAGTACCAATGGAGGGATCCAGTACCTAAAGCCCTTATTTACCAATGTAATGCGTCCATTTTATATAGTACTTTGAGGCTAGTTTACAAAGTTATTGACACCTATTGATACTTATTACCCACACCTAGTTAGTCGGGCTTAGCAAACTGGCAAGATCCTGAGTTAGAAAGAAATTCATGCTCGGGGGCAAATATTCGTGAAAAACACATACCTGAACAAGGGTCATAAGATAACTACAACTTCTTGGTTATCGAGTCCCGTTTGTGTACAGGCAAGAACTGAAAAATCTCTACGGTCTTACGCCCATTGGAGTCCGCGAAGACCCCTCGGTTGGTACGCTCAAAACCGCTGCTTTCGGCGAACCGCACAAAGCGCTCTGTCACGCCCGGAAACGATTCGCTACCCTCGGTATGCGTGAGAAACAAGTACCGCGGATGCGAGATCTGAAACAGCGCCTCCTGCCGGGCTCCGTCGTTAACCGGATCGGCGGCGATGCAAAGCGGCGTGCGTCCCTGCTCGAAGAGGCGGAGCGTGTCGAAAAATCCCCAGTCGATGGTGCAAACTGCCTCCTTGTCCATCTGGTGGATGGCAGCGAAGGCTGGATACATCGCATCGGTCCAGGAGGATGTCCCGCCATTGCGCAGCAGATCCGTGTAGTAAGTGCTCAGTACGAGCAGATTGGCGGCGCAGGCTGACGCTACCACGGCGATGAGCAGCAGCCGCCCGTAGCGCAGCCTTTGCGAAGCAGCCGCCAGCACCGCCGCAATACCGATGGCCGGCAGGGGCCAAAGCAGTATCGTATGATGGGCCGCGCCTCCCGTGTTTTTGACGAACGCCATCTGGCACCACGCCACCGCGCCGCAGATCAGAATAAATAGCGCGGCGTCGCGAGCCGGAGTGCGCCAAACGAAGGGAAGGAGCAGAACACTTGCCAGCGCGAGGTATCCCATCAACGAGCGAAGCGGCAGATTCGCCGCCAGCGCAATCGAAACGACCGTCTTTTCGACTGCTGTGGATGGCTCTCTCAAAGGACCCTCCCAGGGGTCGCGCGTCATGGAACCAGAGAGTGCGTTACCTTCGAGCACATACCGCACCAGTCGTGCCTTGTCGGCGATGCCCTCCGTCGACCAGACCGTGTTAGTGCGAAAAGTATTCAGCTTATGCCTGGTGTTGTAGATGATCAGCGGCGACGCGCCAAGCGCAAACGCCGCCGTAGCCACAGCCATATTGCGAAGACTCAGCGCTTCCCGGATCTGTCGCCAGAACAAAATCAGCCCCGCGATCGCCAGTCCCCCAAGCAGCCAGATGAAAACCGCTTTCTCCCAGAAGCCCAGCCCCAGTGCGAAGAAGCCGGCGGCCAGCCAGACCGTGCGGCGTCCCTGATGGAATCGGACGAGAGCGAGCATGGCGCCTATCAGGCAAAGGTGCTGGATCACTACCGGTCCGTGGTCCCAGCGCGAGTACAAAACATACATCGGATCGGTTGCCAGCAGCGCTACACAAACCAGCGCGGCTGTGCTTCCCAGCATTCGCGACACGAGCAGATAGGTCCACCAGACCGACAGCGCCCCCAGCAATATCGCCGGGATGCGCACAGAGGCCGGAGAAGGCGGCCAAAACTTGAAAATCATCGCCCAAATGCGCGCTTTCAGCGCTCCCACATAGGTCATGACCATGATCGGGTAGTCATGGTGGAACATGCGTATCCGAAACTCGGTTTGGAAAGGCGGATAAATGCCGGCCGCAAATAACGCTTCGTCGGTCTGGATACCCGGCTTATCGATCCAGGGCACGGCGATGGCGATGAAGAGCGCGCAAAACAGCAGAGCGACAATGCGGGCCTGGGTGCGCTGAGCCAACTCTAGCTATAATAACCAGAGTGAAAGCGCGCGTACTCGTCTCCTTAAAAAAAACCGTCCTCGATCCGCAAGGCCAGACTGTCCGATCCGCGTTGACGGGCCTCGGATTTCAAAGCGTCTCCGAAGTCCGGCAGGGAAAGTTCTTCGACATCGCCCTCACTCCCGGCATTTCCACCGAGCAGGCGCATCAGGAAATCGACACGCTGGCCCGCGACGTCCTCACGAATCCGGTTATCGAAGAATATCAAGTTGAAATTTCAGAGTGACCTATCATGTGCGGCATAGTCGGCTACATCGGCACGCGCAAAGCGGTGCCTATTATTCTGGACGGGCTCAAGCGCCTGGAGTATCGCGGATATGATTCGGCTGGTATAGCGGTGGTTGGGGACGACGGCGCGCTGGCGATGCGCCGCGCTTCCGGCAAGCTGAGGAACCTGGAGGACGCCATCCGCATGAGCCCCATCGAGGGCGCCTACGGCATCGGCCACACACGGTGGGCAACACATGGCCGCCCCACCGAGGAGAACGCGCACCCCCATCGCGATTGCACCGGCCAGATCGTGGTGGTGCACAACGGCATCGTCGAGAACTATCTCGCGCTCAAGCAACAACTCCAGGACGAGGGTCACAAGTTCGTCACCGAGACCGACACCGAGATCATCGCGCACCTGGTGGAGAAATACTTTACGGGCAATCTCGAATCGGCTGTGCGAACGGCCGTCAAGCAGTTGAGCGGAGTCTTTGCCCTGGCAGTGTTATCGAGCGCCGACCCGGGCAAGATTGTGGCCGCGCGCTCCGGTCCGCCCGTGGTCATTGGCTTGGGCGACAACGAATACTTCGTGGCCTCGGACGTTCCCGCGATCCTCGGCCACACGCGCGATATGTTTTTCCTGGCCGACGGCGACATGGCGGTGCTGACCGCCGACGGCGTCCGCCTCAGCGACTTCGAGGGTAAGCCCGTGAACCGCCAGGTCTCGCACATTTTGTGGGACCCGATCATGGCGGAAAAAGGCGGCTACAAGCATTTCATGCTCAAAGAAATATACGAGCAGCCGCGGGCCGTGCGGGACACCACCCTGGGCCGTGTGGGGCAGGAGACCGGGCGCATCTTTCTCGATGAGATGGATATCTCGCCCAAGCAGTTCAAGGAATTCCGCCAGGTAAGGATTGTGGCCTGCGGGACCAGCTGGCATGCCGCCCTGGCCGGCAAGTTCATGATCGAGAAGCTGGCGCGCCTTCCGGTGGAAGTGGACTATGGAAGCGAATTCCGCTATCGCGATCCGATCCTATCGAATGACACTTTGACCGTCGTGATTTCGCAGTCCGGCGAGACTGCGGACACGCTGGCGGCGCAGCGCGAGGCCAAGCAGAAAGGCTCGAAGACGCTGGCGATCTGCAACGTGGTCGGATCGATGGTCACCCGCGAGGCGGCGGGGACCATCATCACGCATGCGGGGCCCGAGATCGGGGTTGCCTCGTCGAAAGCGTTTACCTGCCAGTTGACGGCGCTGTTCATCCTGGCGATGTACCTGGGCCAAGCCCGGGAAAAGCTTGACGACGCCACTTCGCGCTGCCTGGTGCAGGAGTTGCTGCGCGTGCCCGGCAAGCTCGAAACCGTGCTCTCGCACGACCTGATGTATGAAGAGTTGGGCCGCAAGCTTTTTCGCGCCACCGATTTTCTTTTCCTCGGCCGCGGTGTGCATTTCCCGATCGCGCTCGAGGGCGCGCTGAAGTTGAAGGAGATCTCCTACATCCACGCGGAAGGTTATCCCGCCGGTGAGATGAAGCACGGACCTAATGCCTTGATCGACGAAAAGCTCCCTGTGGTAATCCTGGCGGCCCACGATCCAACCAGCGAGGAAAGCCGCCTGCTCTACGAAAAGACGCTCTCTAATATTCAGGAAGTAAAAGCTCGCGAAGGTATCGTGATCGCCATCGCCACCGAAGGCGACCGGGCCGTCCCGAAGCTGGCCGATCACGTCATCGAGCTGCCTGCCTCGAGCGAGCTGCTGCTCCCGATCCTCGAAGTAGTTCCACTCCAGCTCCTGGCCTATCACATCGCCGTCCGCCGCGGATGCGACGTGGATCAACCACGCAACCTGGCCAAGAGCGTTACCGTGGAATGAAACAATCCACAAAACGCTTGGAGATCCACACCAAAGGTAAAGGACTCTACGAAATCAGCGACCGCGTTGTCGCCTGGGTACAGGAGACGGGACTTGTGACCGGCCTGTTGACCGTCTTCATCCAGCACACCTCCGCGTCCCTGACGATCCAGGAAAACGCCGACCCCGACGTCATTGCCGACCTCAACGATCACTTCAGCCGGCTGGCGCCGGAGGACAACAAGCTCTACCGGCACACCGTGGAAGGCCCGGACGATATGCCCGCTCACATCCGCGCCGCGCTCACCGATACGCAGCTCTCCATTCCAGTCGTCGGCGGGCGGCCGGCTCTCGGCACGTGGCAGGGCATCTACGTGTTCGAGCATCGGACTGCGCCGCATCGCAGGACAGTGGTCCTGCATGTCATCGGCGAATAGCTATTGTTACGAGAATCGCGCTACTGTGGAGTGTGTCCTCCTCCCATTGCCCGTACTGCAAATCGGTTGAGTTTCGCAGTGTAGGCGTCAGAAACGGCGTCGAAAAGGCTTTCCGCTGGATTATTTTGCCCTTCCGGTGCGCCCTGTGCGGCCATCATTTTTTCTTGTTTCGATGGCTGGCTCCTGCCAGTCTGCTATAATAAAGTTTCACACCACAATTAAATCTGTGATTTCAGTCAGCAATATCTCTATGCGCTTCGGCGCCAAAATCCTGTTCGAGGATGTCTCTACGGCTTTTCTGTCCGGCCGGCGCTATGGATTGACCGGTCCGAACGGTTCCGGTAAGTCCACGTTCATGAAGCTTCTGACCGGCGAGATGGAGCCGCAGAAGGGCACCGTCGTTCGTCCCAAGCGGCTCGGTGTTCTGCGCCAGGATCAATTTGCGTTCGATGCTTTCCGGGTGATCGACAGCGTCATCATGGGCAACCGCCCGCTCTGGGACGCATTGGCGGAGCGCGATGAGATCTACGCCAAACCCGACATGACCAACGAGGACGGCATGCGCCTCGGCGAGCTCGAAGGCATCGTCGCCGAGAACGACGGCTACACGGCCGAGAGCGATGCGGCGGTCCTGCTCGACGGACTCGACATTCCCGAGCATCTGCACGATCGCAAAATGAGCGAGCTGCAGGGCGGGCAGAAAGTGCGGGTCCTGCTCGCGCAGGCGCTCTTCGGCGGCCCCGACGCGCTGCTGCTTGATGAGCCCACCAACCATCTCGATCTCGAATCGATCCACTGGCTGCGGAATTTTCTCGGCCGCTATCAAGGCACGGTCATCGTGATATCGCACGACCGGCACTTCCTCAACAGCATCTGCACCCACATCGCCGACATCGACTACCAGACCATCATCACGTATACCGGCGGCTATGACGATATGGTGCTGGCCAAGACACAGATCCGCTCACGCATCGAGTCCGACAATGCGCAGCGCGAGAAGAAAATTGCGCAGCTCAACGAATTCATCGCGCGCTTTTCGGCCGGCACGCGGTCGAGCCAGGTGATGTCGCGCAAGAAGGAAGTCGAGCGGCTGCAGACCAGCGAGCTGGCGCGCTCGAACATCCAGCGCCCCTTCATCCGCTTCGAAGTGAAGCGCCCGTCGGGAAGGCATGCGCTCGAAGTTCGCAAGGTGTCGAAGTCATACGGCGACCAGCCCGTGATTCACAATTTCACCGCCAGTGTGGCGCGCGGCGAAAAGATTGCCTTGATGGGCCGCAACGGCGTGGGCAAGACGACGCTGGTGCGGTCGCTAGTAGCGGGCGCTCCAGGAGTGAAGGACGAGCCTTTTCAAAGCGACGGCGGCTCGGTGGAGTGGGGCCATGAAGTTTCCGTCGGTTACTTCGGGCAGGATCACCGTGCGTCGATCGAACCCGGCATGACCGTGCTCGACTGGCTGCGGCAGTTCGACCCGGCCGCCGGCAATGAAGAACTGCGCGGATTACTCGGACAGATGCTGTTCAGCGGCGAGGAAGGTCTGAAACAGACCGAGGCGCTATCCGGCGGAGAGGCGGCGAGGCTGTTGTTCTGCAAGCTCATGCTGCAGAAGCCCAACGTGCTGGTGTTCGACGAGCCGACCAATCACCTCGATCTAGAATCCATCAACGCGCTCAACATCGCGTTACAGAAATCCCAGGCGACGGTATTTCTGGTCACGCACGATCAGGATCTCCTCGAAGAGGTCGCCACCCGCGTCTGGCATTTCGAGCACGGCAAGATCGAAGATTTCAAGGGCGCGTATGAGGAGTATCTGAATACCGCCCTTCAAAGCTCGTAAACTCCTTAGTCAGAAACTACTAAGTCAGTTCCTTATACAAGTGTGGCGGACCCCAGGTCCGCGGCCGACGCCCTCGTCGGCCTCCGTTTTGAGTGCGCAGCCAAGGCCGGACCAGGGGGGGCGTCCGCCCCACCGCAAATCTAGAGCCTGAGCGCATACACCGCGAACCGTGAATTTTCAAATACCGGCGTATGCGCCGCTAGCTTATGCTCCGGCTTTAACACAATATAATCGATGCCCAGGCCCGCGAATTTGCCGCAATCGCCCGGGTCGAAAGGCTTTGCCATCACATCCTGCCAGCGCGACCGCCATTGCTCGCCGAAATCTTTGAAGTAGTTCACCTGACCTCCGGCTTTCCAATCGACATACACCGACCGCAGGGCCTCGGCCCGAAACACCCCCGGGTATAGCTCTCGATTCGCGTCTGGAAAAAGGAACACCGCGGATGGGGGCGTCGACGAGCGGGCCCACTGGCTCAGCTCGGCGAGCTGTGCGTTGTGCAGCGCGGGGTAGTTGACCACCTTGCCATAAATCGGGATCGCAAAAAACGCCGACATTGCGGCGACCGCTGTAAGCGCCACCGCCCAACTGTGCCTCCGGTGTTCCGCCCAGAGGGCCATCAGGGCCAGCCCGGCGAGAGCGGCCACCACCGCCGCGCGATTGGCGGGCGGCAATCGAGCGATGTTGACATTCATCGGGATGAAGTATGCCACAGCAAGCCACAGCACTGCTTCGGCGTAGCGGCTCTTCTGAATCGACACGCATGCTGCCAGCGCAGCCAGCAGCGCCGCCATCACGCTCACAAACAGTAGCGCGCGCATCGGCTGGAACTGCGGGACTACGGCGAGCTTCATTTTCTCGAGCGTCACGTAAGACAGAGGAACGCTGAGTATTCCGATCAACGGTAGCCCGATAGCAAAAAAACGCAGCTCAGGCGCAATCGCTTTCCACAGGCGCGCTACGGCAGCCAGTGTCGCAATGTACAGCACGGCATAATGCGGCAGCCATTGCGCGCCCCAGCTCGAAATCCAAACATACGACGACCGCATGCGCTGCACGCTCTCCTGCCCGGGATCCAGCCGGACGAAAAACGTCATGGCCTGGACCGGGCCGCTCTGCGATTGGGCAGCGATCCCCAGCAGAGCAGCCGCGACGGCTAGCGGCAAAAACGCTATGAACTGGCGGCGCCACAGAAGCAGCACGGCATACACCGCCCAGAACGGATACGTCGTGGGAGCATGTAACAAAAATGCCACCGAGCCCGCAATCGATCCCGCCAGATAGCGGCCGTGCGCAATCAGTCCGATTCCCAGCAACAGGAGTCCGACCGCAAAGCCGCGCGGGGTCGGTTCGTATTCAAAGCTCAGCACCGCCGGTCCGTTGATCGTCGCGCCCAGAGACACGATCGCCGCCACTAGAAGCGCGGCGGCCGTGGAAAGTCCCACCGATGAGGCGATGAGATATAGTCCTAGAATCCCCAGCGCGCGAAAAAATATTTGCTGGCCGCCGAGCACCTGCCGGAACGGCAGCCCGGTCAGCTTGCGCAATCCTTCCGCGATTTCGTCGTACAGTGTGAACGATACGTGCGGCTCCTGCACGATGAGGTCGCTCGGGAGCGCCGCAGGGTCCCAGATGTGTTCGAGAATCGGCACATAGATTTGCGTATCCGCCTGCAGATATGTGTGCCCGGGAAATTGATAGTAGTTGAGAAGCGTCAGGACGCAAATCGCCGCGGCAACCTGAACGCGTCTGACCATCAATTTGCCGGCGTCTTCTCGATTTGTTGTTTAGTCCAGACGCGGTTCGGATTCAATTCCAGCGATCTGGCGAACGCCTTTCTAGCGTCCGCGTTTCGATTGGATTTGCGCATCGCCAGCCCGAGCCAGAGGTAAGCTTCATCGGATTTCGGATTCAGCTCGATGGCTTTCTGAAAATCGCGGATCGCGAGGTCTATTCCGCCGCCGAGACTGGACGGCACATAGTAGTTGCCGACGCCCCTGCTGACGTAAGCCGCCGCCGATTTCGGATCCAGTTCGATTGCCTTGGCAATCGCGTCTTGCGACTTCTTACCGTAGCTGAGCCCCAGCAGCAGGTTCACCGGCACGATCTGGCCATACAGGGTACCGAGAATCCGTCGATACTCGGCCACCTCCGGTTTCAGCGCTACGGCGCGCTCGGCCGCTCGAATACCCGCCTCGGCCGCTCGTTTCACGCCCCCTTTGTCATGCAACTCCTGGGCGACTTCGGCCAGATACGAGTAGGCGACAGCAGCGCGATACTGCGCGTCGGCGGCGGTCTCCGTCCTCTGCGCCGCCGCTCCGGCTTGGTCGGCAAGCTTCTCCAGCGAGGCGCGGTCCTCACGGTCGCGCGCCATCTCGAGCTCCGTTTGCGCCGCCTGCGAGAAGCCAGCCATCACGGCCAACATCAACCAGACTTTCATAATTCAGCCACTTTCCGCTGCACCAGTAGAAAATACAACCCGAGCACAAATAGTAAAGTTCCGTTTACGGCCAGCATCACTGGAGCGGAGAAGATCGGGACCAGGAAGCCCGTTGCCAGATTGCCGATCGGCATTCCTCCGCGAAAAGCCACATTGTAGACGCTCATCACGCGGCCGCGCATTTCGTTTCCAGTAATGAGCTGCACCAGCGACTGGATCATCGTGAACACGGCGATCAGCGCGATGCCCGCCAGAAATAAAAATATGTAACTGAATATGAGCGTCTTCGAAAGCGCGAACCCGGCCATCGCGACGCCCAGGCAAATCAGCATGGTCAGTGCTACGCGTCCCTTGTTGTTGATATTCCCCAGGCTGGCCACCACCAGCGAGCCAGTCACGGCGCCGGCGCCCGATACAGAGAGCATGATAGTGAAAATGGCGGGATTGAGTCCGCTGTGAAACACATCCTTGGCGATGACGGGGAGGAATGTCAGCAACGGAATGCCGAGCGCCGTCATGCAGAAGGCCAGCACGATCAGAGCGACCATCGCGCCCTGGTTGCGGATAAAGCCAAATCCCTGCTTCATGCTGGTGAGGACCGACACCACCGCTTTCTCGGGAATGAACTTGATGCTCAACATCATCAGCGAAATGATCGGCGCGAGAAACGAGATGCCGTTCAGCGCGAAGCACCAGGTGTATCCCAACGTGCTGTAAGCAATACCGCCCAGCGCGGGACCGATGACGCGGGCCAGATTGAACTGAATATTTTGTAGAGCAATGGCGTTGGGCAGATCTTCACGGTCGACCAGGCTCGGGACCAGCGCGCTGTAAGCCGGTCCGCCAAAGGCCTGCGCGGTTCCCGTGATGAAGGAAAGTATAAAAATATGCCAAACCTTGACCACATGGGTATAGATGAGCAGCGCCAGGAAAAAGGCTGAAAATAATTGGACGCACTGCGACAAAATCAGAAGGCGGCGCCGATCCATGCGGTCGGCCACCACGCCGCCGATCAGTGAGAACAACACGATGGGGATGCTGCCGAGAAACGCGTCCAGCCCCAACATGCGCGCGGAGTTCGAGAGCTCAAGCACCAGCCAGCTTTGCGCCACGTTCTGCATCCAGGTGCCGACGCTGGAAAAGCAGGCGCCGAACCAGAGAAGCCGATAATCGCGGTATTGGAAGGCTTTGAAGACGCGCCGAAGCACTTAAGTGGAGAACCTTTTCAAGGTAGCGGCTTCTCTCTTTTGACCAGGTGCACGATGTTGCCATCGCCGTCGGCGAAAAATACGAGGCGGTTGCCCTGGTTGCTCATGGGCTCTCCCAGGAAGCGAACGCCCTTCTTCTTGAGGTGCTCGTGAGCGGCGTCAAAATCGTCCACGGCAATAGCGAGGTGGCGGATACCGGGATCCTTCATCTGGTTTGACCCCCGCTCGCCCTCGGAAGGAATGATCTCGAGCATGGAGCCATTGGCGGCCTTGACGAAATAATTCCCGGCGTAGGTGTAGTTGATGTGAAACTCGAGATGGTCGGCGTACCATTTCGCGAGTGTTTCGGGGTTTGGCGAAGCGATCGCCGTGTGCTCCAATCCTTTGAACATAAATTGGATTGTATCAAGAACGGGAGTTAGGCCGCTTTTTCAGTCCCGGCTGGTAGTGGCGGCTTCCTCGAGCGCGGCGATCAGAGTATCCTGCAGCACCGAAGGAGTAACCGGCTTCTGCAGCGCAGCCGAAAAGCCGAATGACTTGAGGCGGTCTTCTCCCCGCAAGGGTGGTTCGACGCAACAGATCAGGATGGTTTCGCCAATGGCGGGATCGCCCACAATCGCTCGGGAGAGCGAGAAGACCTCAGGCTCCGGCGCGCTGAGATCGAGCAGCATGATCCGGTACGGGTCCTCCGCCGCCATCGCCCCGCGCAGCCGGTCGAGAGCCTCTGCCCGGCTTGAAAGATCGCACCGGCATCCCAGCATCGCCAGGTATTCCTGCGTCATGGCCCCTTCGCCGGCGGTTTCGTCGATCACCAGCGTCTTGCACCCCGCCAGAGAAAAGGCCCCGTTGCCCCCCGCATGCGTCCTGCCTGCCTCTGGCGAATATTTCTCGAAGGCTATCAGAAAGGTAAAAGTGGATCCGCGGCCGAGTTCGCTTTCGAGCTCGATCACACCACCCATCATCTCGACGAGTTGCTTCGATATGGCTAATCCGAGACCGGTTCCTCCGTATTTGCGGGTGGTCGAGCTATCGCCCTGGACGAAACTCTGAAACAGTCGCGAGCGCTTTTCCGGACTAATGCCGATTCCCGTATCGCGCACCGAGAATTGCACCGTCGCAGCTTCAGGGGTAACACCCGCAACCAAGGTGGTGACCACCACTTCACCCTCTTCGGTGAATTTCACGGCATTCCCGATGAGATTGAGCAGAATCTGGCGCAAGCGGCCGGGGTCGCCGCGGACCACGCGCGGCAGCGTGCACGCCTGCTTGCAAGTGAGCCGCAGACCCTTGGCTGCCGCGCGAGGCGCGAGTAGCCCGATCGCCTCGTCCACCACCGCCCTCGGATCGAATGGCACCCGCTCCAGATTGAGCTTGCCCGCCTCGATCTTCGAGATGTCGAGAACGTCGTTGATGACGACCAGCAGCGCTTCGGCCGAGTGCCGCACGGCCTGGGCATAATCGCGCTGCTCCGCGTCGAGCGGCGTGGACATCAACAGCTCGGTCATCCCCAACACGCCGTTCATCGGGGTCCGGATCTCATGACTCATGGTCGCGAGGAAGCGGCTCTTGAGCTCGGTCGCCTCCTTGGCCGCGGTCAGCGCGTCGGCCAGCTCCTCATTCTTTCGCGCGAGCTCGCCGGCGTAACTCTCCAGGTTCACTTCGGCCAGTTTACGATCGGTGATGTCGCGAGCCACACCATGAATCCCGATCGGTTTGCCGTTCCTGAGTTGCAGCCGCGCGTTAATCTCGAGCGAGACGCGCCTGCCATCCTTCGCGATAATGTCGCACTGGGAGGTGCTGGTGGCGCCGCCGTCCAGCTTGCCATAGACGTGCCGGATTCCCCTCCGTACATCCTCTGGCGCCAGGATCCGGGAGAGGTTCATCCCCAGCACTTCGCCGCGCTTGTAGCCGATGATTTTCTCCGCCGCCGCATTGATGGACGTGAAAACGCCATCCAGGTCGTGCGTGTAGACAATATCGCTGGCGTTTTCGAACAGATCGCGATAGCGCTGCTCGCTCACGCGCAGGGTCTCTTCAGCGCGCCCGCGGTCGGTGATATCGATACCGCTGCCGATGATAAACGCCGGCGAGCCCTGCCTGTCGAGCAGAGGGACATAGGACCAGGCAATCAGTCGTAACTCGCCGCTTCGCGGCCGCCAATGGTTCTCATGCTGGATGGGGCCCGATCTGCGCCCCAGTCTTTCGAAGATCTCCTTCAATGGCTCGACCTCTTCGGGAATATTCAGCACGTCCCAAAAAGGCCGATCGCGCACCTCGTCGAAAGAATATCCGCTGATTTGCTGGCAAGCCCCATTGAAGCGGATAATGCGGCCATCGGGACGGAGAACGACGATCGGACTTCCGGCGCCTTCGATGATGGCGGCAGTGAAGTCCCTCTCCTTGGTCAGAGCTTCCTGCGCTTGCACGCGCCCGGTGATATCGGTGAGGATGCCTTCATAGTAGGACACCGCGCCCGACAGATCGCGCACCGCGCGCGAGTTCTCGAGCACAGCGATCTGCCGGCCGTCCCTTGTGCGCAGTTCGAGCTCAAAGTTTCGCAGCTCGCCGTCACGCTCCAGTTGCGCCATTCGCAAGGCCTTCTGCTCCGGGCGGACGTACTGAAGCGCGCCCAGATCCGCCTCCGAATCGTAGGCGAGCATTTTCAGAAGCGCCGGATTAGCCGTGAGAATCCGGCCATCGGCTGCGCTCTGATAGACTCCTTCCATCATGTTGTCGAAGAGCTGCCGGAACTTCGACTCGGAGGCGAGAATCGCCTCCATGGCGTCCTCTCGCTCGGTGATATTGATCAGAATTCCCCGAATTCCCGTGATTCTTCCACACTCGTCCTCGATCAGGTTCTCGTAAAATCCGATAGTGACCGGGGAGCCGTCTTTCCGAACCAGTTGCCCCTGGTAGGACTCTATTTTTGCGGCCCCGGAAAGTCTTTGCTCGATCGAATCGCGGAATTGTTCCCGATCCTGCGGCGCGGTCAGGTCCCAGACGAACTTCCCCGACAGCTCCCGCGTATCGTACCCGAGCATGACGCACTCGGCGCGATTCACGCGCCTGATTCTCCCAGTGCTGTCGATTTCGTGATAGGCGACCGGCGCGCCTTCAAACAGGCTCGAAGGATCGTCAAACTGGTTCATCTAATTTAGATTGGTTCTAAGTTGATTTTATCAGGAGCGGGAAAGCTTTACACTATTTGCTGATGCCAGAGATCGATCCGTGGAGCTCCAGCAGGAATCGCACCATGCGCGGCGGGCGCGCTGAACAGGCGGAGTTGCCGCGCGGCCCTGGAGGCCGGGTCCTGTGCCGCTGGTGCAGCCTGGAGGTCCCGCCAGGCCGCCGGACTTTCTGCTCCGATTGGTGTGTTCACGAGTGGCGC
>WNFJ01050544.1_pt1 | contig 29261 bp, 28 predicted proteins | sample 5400461 | NCBI WGS metagenome assembly WNFJ01 (sample SAMN13153349, study PRJNA577476) | soil metagenome | isolation source: 115 cm saprolite on Douglas fir-dominated hillslope | place: USA:California | collected 2013-09-17
TGCACAACCGCCGGGGATTCATTGCGCTTGCCACCCAGCAACTCACCTGGGCCCGCGACTCGGGGCAGCATATGGTGATGTTCTTCGCCGATTTGGATGGCCTCAAATGGATCAACGACCACTATGGCCACGGTGAGGGCGATCGAGCGATCTCGCTCGCGGCGGCGTGCATCAAGGAGACTTTTCGCAGGTTCGATGTGACTGCGCGTTTGAGCGGCGATGAATTCGTGGCGTTGATCATGGAGGAACCCGGACGCAGTGCGGAAACTCTCTGCCGCCGTCTGCAAAAGAATCTGGCCGCTTGCACCGGCGCCGAAAACCCGTATGAATTGTCGATGAGCATCGGCGTGGCGCACTTCGATCCCGACAGACCCGTGACCCTGCAAGAGCTGATGAAGCAGGCCGATGCCGAGTTATATGAGCACAAACGCAGGGACCGCTTCGCAGCCTCGAAGGGTCATCGGCTGTCGGCGGCGGCGCCCGAGGTGAAGAACCCATCCGGGAGTCTCGCATTGATGACGCCCGGACCTCTCATAGAGCCGACCATGCCAAGGGGGTGAAAGTGATGCAAACCGGACAAACCGGACGAGCCGAACCACGCATGACCACCAATACCGTAGCGAACCTCGAGGCAGCCGACGAGCCTTCGATCAACGAGACGGCGGTTTTTGCGAACATCAGCGAACACGGAGCGCGCCTCATTACAGGCCGCCGTTGGCCTCAGGGTAAAGAGGTCATCGTCAGCGATTCCTTGGTGAATTTTCGAACCCGCGCCCATGTCGTGTATTGCACACCGTATAGTGCGAGGCGCTTCGCCGTCGGTCTGAAATTCGATCTATCTCACGCCGTCGCGCAGCAACACTTCGACCAAAGGACCTCATAGTTCCGCCGGGAGGGCCTCATAGTTCCGCCGGGGTGGAGCGCTGCGCTTTACTTCGCGGGCGCAGCGCCCCGTGCGGGCTCTATTCCCTTGGAATAGATCACGGTGCCGTCGAGCTTGACGATGATCGCATCGATGTCGTCGATGCGATTGTAGATCTCCATGGCTTTCTCCGGACCCAGCACGAACGCGGTCTTGGATAAGCCGTCGGTGCGGGTCGCGTACGGCCCGATGATGGTGGCGCTGCGCACCTTGCTCGCCGAATGGCCGGTGCGCGGATCGATGATGTGGTGGTAGCGGACTCCGTTCTCCTCGAAGTACCGCTCGTAGTCGCCCGAAGTCGAGATCGCCGCGTCGACCAACGGAATCCGGGTGATCACCTCGCCCGCACCTTTTCTCGGGTCACGAATCCCCACCATCCAGGGCTTGCCGAATCGATCCCCGATGATGCGGCTGTCGCCTCCGGCGGAGACATAGGCGCGGGTGAACCCACGCGCTTTCAGTATCTCTATGCCGCGGTCCACCGAGTAGCCCTTGGCGATGCCGCCGAGATCGATGCGCACCCCCTTCTGCGAGAATTGCACCGTCTGATTCTTGGAATCGAGCAGCACATGGCGAAAGTTGACCGCGGGCAACGCCTTGCCGATTTGCGATTCGTCGGGATGGATGTGTTTGCGGAAGTCATACATATAGCCGACGCTGGCGTAAGTGATGTCGAACGCGCCGTCGGTGATGACGGAGTACTCCTTCGCGGTGGTCAGCAAATCGAATAGCTCCTTGCTGATCCGCATGGGGCCGTCCGCGGCCTTGGCGTTGACCAGGGAAACCTCGCTGGTGGGCTTGTAGGTGCTCATCGACTCATCGATGTGCCTCATTTCCCCGAGCACCGCATCGATCGCCGGATCGGCCTGCGTCTCATCGTCCGCCCATAGCTCGACGGTGATCCGCGTACCCATGATGCCGTCGGTGACCCGGCGCACCCAGTCTGCGTGCGCCGGCGCGGCCAGGCATAGAAATGCCGCCAAATAGGCGGCGCTCGTCAGTCTCTGCCGTTTCATGGGGTCGAAGCCTAGCGGTTTCCGGCGGCGCGCGGAATGGCGGCGCTCATCGGTATGCGGCGGGTCGCCGCCATTGCGTGATCACCAGGGCGCTGCCCACCATGCCGCCCAAGTGGGCAAAATGTGCGACCCCGGCCGCAGTCCCGGTAACCCCCAGGTAGAGCTCGATCGCTGCGTACAGAGTCGCGAACAGCCATACCGGCATCGGAATGAGAAAATACACGGCGACCTTGCGCTTCGGAAACATGACGGCATAGGCCAGGATCAAACCGAAGACTCCGCCGGAAGCGCCGATCGTAGGCGCCGGCGGCGCGCCGAACAGCACGGGCACGAACAATTGAGTGAGCGCGGCGGTGACCACCGACGCGAAATAGCACGCGAGCAGGCGGCGCGGCCCCACGTACTGTTCGATACCGGTACCGAACACCCACAACCCCAGCATGTTGAACACCAGATGCGCCATGTTGTGGGTATCATGCAGGAACGCATACGTAACGATCTGCCAGACCTGAAAATGCCACTGGGGGTCGATCGCCTGCAGCGGCCACAGAGCGAAGAGCCCTTCCAGCACTTCCTGCGACAGGCTCTGCAAGACGAACACCGCCGCGTTCGCAAAGATCAGGATTTTGACTGCGGAAGATTTCATAGGTAGGGACGCATTCTACCCGTCATGAAGGCCGACTCCTCGTGAAAGCGATATTTCTGGACTACGACACCGTGTCGAACGGCGATCTCGACGCATCCTCCTTGAGCGCAGCCGTCGACGATCTCGTGCTGTGCGCGTCGGACCCTGCGAAGACCGCCGAGCGCATTCGCGACGCGGAAATCGTGCTGTTGAACGGACTCGAATTGTCGCGCGAATCACTGCGCGGCGCCCCCCGCCTCAAATTGGTCGCGCTCGCGGCGACCGGTACCGACAATGTCGATCTGGCCGCGGCGCGGGAGCTGGGGATAGCCGTGTGCAATGTGCGCGGCTACTGTACGTCGTCGGTGGTACAGCACGTCTGGGGACTGATTTTGAGCCTCACCCAGCACGTCGCCGACTATGCGCGGCTTGCAACCGACGGCTCCTGGAGCCAACATGCGCCGCTCATTGAAATGCGCCACCCGATCCGCGAGCTCGACGGCCGCCTCTTCGGTGTGGTCGGCTGGGGCGAATTGGGCCGCGGCGCCGCGCGGGTAGCGGAAGCTTTCGGCATGCGGGTCGCCGTCGCCAACCGCCGTGGCGGGAGTCCAATGCCTGACCGGGTGGAACTCGAGCGGCTGCTGGCCATCTCGGACATCTTTTCCCTGCACTGCCTGCTGAATGATTCGACGCGCGGCCTGATCGGCGCGCGCGAGCTCGCGCTCATGAAGCCCGACGCCCTGCTGATCAACACGGCTCGGGGTGCATTGGTGGATGGCCGCGCGCTGGCCGCCGCGCTCCGAGCGGGCCGGCTCGGCGGCGCGGGAATCGACGTCCTGCCGCAAGAGCCGCCGCGGGACGACGACCCGTTGCTCGATCCGGATATACCGAATTTGATCCTGACTCCGCACGTGGCGTGGGCGGCGCGAGAAGCCCGGCAGCGCTGCCTCGACGAGATGGCCGCCAATATCGCCGATTTCGCAGGCGGCGGACGCCGCTCGCGGGTCGTCTGACGACCCGCGGATCCGGTCGCGGTCCAGACCTTTGGCGCCGCCGCGCGCACTAGGAGCCTAGCCCCGGGCTTGCTTCTTTTCTCTCTTCGCAGCCCGCTTTTCTTCCAGTGTCTTGGCCGGCTTCTTCTTGCCTTCTTTCTTTCGATCCATGCCCTTGCTCATGATTCACTCCTCTATGTCATTCCACCAAGGCAACATCATATCTTGGCATTGCGCCGGCTCAACATCTTGCGTCCCGCATGCCGGGCATCGGGGGCCGGACCGCTCGGCTTTCGGCCATGCCGGCCGACCGTATCACGCGGCGGCTTGGGCGGCTTCTCGCTGACCCGGCTGATGCGAAGCTCACGGCCCACGACACGCACCTTCTGCAAATCCTTGAATATCTGTTTCGGCATGCCTTCCGGCAAGTCGACGAAGCTGTGATCCTCCCGGATATCCACGCGGCCGATGTGTACGCCCTCGATCCCCGACTCGTTGGCAATCGCGCCGACGATGTTGCCGGGCTTGATTCCATGTACCGACCCTATTTCGATGCGAAAAGTTTCCATGAGGCTCGCGGCGGATTTCGCACGGGGCTTGCGGGCGCCTTCGGCCGGGGCCGCCGTATCCGATGCGTGCGGCCGGTCCGGCGCATGATCGCGTTGCGGCTCGCGTTCATGCTGCATCGTCCGAGGCGGCCGGTCGTCGCGCACTCCGGGTGCCCGCTCAGCCGGCGCTTGGGTCTGCGCTGCCCGCTCCGGTTTGCCGGTCAGCAGTAACGGCGTCGTACCCTGCGACAAGCTCGCCAGCGCGGCGGCGATGTCGATGAGCGGCATTCCGGTCTCCGCCTCCAATTGCTCCAGCACCGATCGAAATGCCCCGGCCGCCGCGGTGGGAACGGCCTCGGTAACCCGCTGTTTGAATTTGGCGATTCGCAGCGTGTTGACCGCGTCGACCGTCGGCAGGTTCATCGGCTCGATGACCTGCCGTGTGGCGCGCTCGATGGCGCGCAGCATGTTGCGTTCCCGGGGGGCGATGAACAGAATCGCCTCGCCCTTGCGCCCCGCCCGGCCGGTGCGGCCGATGCGATGTACGTAGGATTCGGTGTCATACGGCACGTCATAATTCACGACATGGCCAATGCGCTCGACGTCGAGGCCGCGCGCGGCCACATCGGTGGCTACCACGATATCGATTTGACCGGCTTTGAGCCGCGCAACCGTGCGCTCACGCTGGGGCTGGGGAATGTCGCCGTTGAGCGGAGCGGCGGCAAAGCCCCGTGCCTCGAGCTTTTCGGCCAGCTCGACCGTCGCCTGCTTGGTGCGGGTGAATACCAGCATGCCGTCGAAGGTCTCGGCCTCGAGTATCCGCGTGAGCGCATCCAGCTTGTGCATGCCGCTGACCATCCAGTACCGCTGACGGATGTTGGTCGCGGTGCTGGTCTTGCTCTTGATGGTGACTTCGATGGGCGAGTGGCGGAGAACAGCGCCACCTGGCGCTGGGGCGGCGTCTGTTCGAGGATGCTTTCGACGGCATCGACAAAGCCCATACGCAGCATTTCGTCGGCCTCGTCCAGCACCAGCAATGTCAATCCCGCGAGCTTCAAGGTGCCGCGGTTCATGTGATCGATGACGCGTCCGGGCGTTCCAACGACCACGTGCACGCCGCGCCGTAGGGCGTTGAGCTGCGGCTGGTAGCTTTGGCCGCCGTAGATGGGCAGCACGTGGAACCCTTTGAGATGCGCCGCGTACTTCAAGAACGCCTCGGCCACCTGCAGAGCGAGCTCGCGGGTGGGCACCAACACCAAGACCTGCGGTTCATGCTTGGATAGATCGATGCGCGTCAACGCGGGCAAGGCAAAGGCGGCGGTCTTGCCGGTGCCGGTCTGGGCCTGGCCCAGCATATCGGCCCCGGACAGGAGCACCGGAATCGTCGCGGCCTGAATCGGCGAGGGAGACTCGTAGCCCACGTCGGTCAAGGCACGGAGCACGGGCTCGGACAGCGCAAGATCGCGGAAGGTCGTCGCGCCAGGACTTTCGTCCGCAGGAACTGCACTCATAGGAATCGCCGAAGGAGTAAGGAGCAGCAAGTCTAGCGGTTTGACGGGGTATTGCTACCATGTGCGCCATGGGACGCATATTTGAAGTCAGAAAGCACGCGATGTTTGCGCGTTGGAACCGGATGGCAAAGCAGTTCACGCGCGTTGCCAAGGACATCGCTATTGCAGTGCACGCGGGCGGACCCGACCCCGCGGCAAACCCCACGCTGCGCCGGGTGTTGCAGAATGCACGCGCCGTCAACATGCCCAAGGACAAGACGGATGCGGCCATCCGCCGGGCCTCGGGCAAGGAGGCTGCGAACTATCAGGAAATCATCTACGAGGGCTACGCGCCGCATGGGGTTGCCTTGCTGGTCGAAACCGCGACCGATAATCCCACGCGCACCGTGGGCAGCGTGCGCAACATCTTCGCCAAGAGCGCCGGCAATCTCGGCACCACCGGCAGCGTCAGCTTCTTGTTCAAGAAAATGGGCGTGTTTCGCTTGGACCCGGGCAGCGTCAAGGACCAGGACGAACTCGAGTTGGATTTGATCGACTACGGCCTGGAAGAGATGGGCGACAGCACCGGAGACAAGGGCGAGCCGCAACTGGTGATTCGCGGCGCCTTCAATGATTTTGGAAGGCTGCAGGAAGCTCTCGAAAGGCGCGGCATTACGCCGCTGTCAGCCGAGCACGAGTACATCTGCTCCGTGCCGATCGAACTCCCTGAGGATCAGGCTGCCGAGGTTCTGAGCTTGATCGACAAACTCGAACAAGACGACGACGTGCAGAAGGTTTTCCACTCCCTGGCGTGATTCGGCAGTGCTCAGGGCGTACCGTTCATCCTGTCATCCCTCGACACCAGCTACTTAACTCATTGATTTAATTCAGTCTAATGGCGGTGGCCCTGTAGGTTTATCGGCCGGTTCGTGATTGATGATGGCGTAGGCCCATTGAACGACCGGCTGCAGGCGCGGCGACACCATGGAAAGCGCCTTGGCAAAATCGACCCAACGCGCTTCATGGTGCTCCGGCATGCCTAGATCGGGATTGACCGGCAGCAGGACCTGCGTCTTCTTGCTGCGTGCGATGTAATAGCGCGAAATCTTGCCCCTGTTGTAGGGGCCCGTTTCCATGAACGTCAGTCCCCAGTCGAAAGACAGGTCGTCGAGCGTCGTCTCTTCGCGAACTTCGCGAAGAGCAGCATCGATCGGCTCCTCGCCCGCCTCGACCAGGCCCTTGGGGAAATCCCAGTTGCGGTAAGCGCGCAGCAGCAGAAACTGAAGCTTCCGCTGCGCCACGTTCACCACCACGACACCCGAAGACAGTCGATGAGGTGGTGCAGCAGACGACATCGTTACTCTCCCAAGAGCGGTGCCCGCCGCCCGCGCCGGCGGCGCCAAGAGTACGCCTATGCGGCCGCGGAAATTGGCGAGCGGATCAGGTGGTCGAAGGCGCTGAGCGACGCCTTCGCCCCCTCGCCCACCGCAATGACGATTTGCTTGTAGGGTACTACGGTGCAATCTCCGGCGGCGAATACTCCCGGCACGGAGGTCTGGCCGCGGGCGTCTACCTCGACTTCCCCGCGCGGCGTGAGCTTGACGGTGCCCTTCAGCCAGTCGGTGTTCGGCACGAGGCCGATCTGGACGAATACGCCGGCGAGTTCCACGGTATGCAGGGCGCCGCTCTGCCTGTCCTTGTAGATGAGTCCGTTCACGCGCTCGCCGTCGCCGGTCACTTCGGTGGTTTGCGCACCGGTGATGATGGTCACATTGGGCAGGCTTCGCAGCCTGGCCTTGAGGACTGCGTCCGCACGCAGCTGCGCATCGAACTCGATGAGCGTGACATGGCTGACGAGCCCGGCGAGATCGATCGCCGCCTCGACGCCGGAATTGCCGCCGCCGATCACGGCCACTCGCTTGCCCTTGAACAGAGGACCATCGCAATGCGGACAGTAGGCGACTCCGCGGTTGCGGTATTCGCGCTCCCCCGGCACGTTGATTTCACGCCAGCGCGCGCCGGTCGCAACGATCACCGATCGCGCCTTTAAGATCCCGCCGCCGGCCAGTTTCACTTCGATCAACTCGCCGGGAATGAGCGCCTCTGCGCGCTGCATATTCATCACATCCACATCATAGGTGGTCACGTGCTGCTCCAGGCCGGTGGCCAGCTTGTGGCCTTCGGTCTCCCTCACCGAAATGAAATTTTCGATGCCGACGGTGTCCAGCAACTGCCCGCCGAGGCGCTCGGCTGCGATGCCGGTGCGAATCCCTTTGCGCGCCGCGTAGATCGCCGCCGCCGCACCGGCCGGACCGCCGCCGACCACCAATACGTCGAAGGGCGTCTTGGTGCGGAGGCGCGCACTCTCGCGCTCCGCGGAACCCGCGTCGAGCTTCGCTGCGATTTCCGCAAGCTCCATGCGGCCTTGTCCGAAGGGCTGGCCGTTCAGGAATACGGCCGGTACTGCCATCACTTGGCGCCGCTCCACCTCGTCCTGAAACACGGCGCCGTCAATCATGGTGTGGCGCACTTTTGGATTGAGCACCGCCATCAAGTTCAATGCCTGAACCACGTCGGGACAGCTTTGGCAGGTGAGCGAAACGAAGGTTTCGAAGTGGTAGTCGTCATCCAGGCTCCGGATCGTTTCGAGAACCGCGGGATCGGCCTTCGGCGGATAGCCGCCCGTCTGCAGCAAGGCGAGCACCAGGGAGGTGAATTCATGGCCCATCGGCAATCCGGCGAAGCGCACGCGGGGCTCGGTTCCGGGTCGACGCAGGGCGAACGACGGCTTCACTTGCGCATCGTCGCGGCGCACGTCGATCTTGATCAGATCGGACACCGATTCGATATCGTTCAACAATTCGAGCATTTCACGGGACTTCTCGCCGTCGTCCACCGACGCGACGATTTCCACCGGCTCCGAGATCCGCTCCAGGTAGCCCTTCAATTGCGTCTTCAAGTTGCTGTCGAGCATGGTTTCATCCAGAAGAATTGGCTTAAAGTCGGCGGCCTCGAATCGCGGTGCCAAGCATCGCAACTCGAGGTCGCCGGTTCTCAACGGTTTAGCGGCATCAAATTTTTCCGACCAAATCCAGGGACGGCGACAGGGTCTGCGCACCCGGAGTCCACTTCGCGGGGCACACTTCGCCCGGGTGAGCGGCGACGTACTGGGCGGCTTTTATCTTGCGCAGCAGTTCCTTCGCATCGCGGCCGATTCCATTGTCGTGCACTTCCATGATCTTGATCTTGCCGGCAGGGTCGATGACAAACGTACCGCGCAGCGCGAGCCCTTCTTCCTCGATCAGCACCTCGAAATTGCGCGCGAGCGTCGCGGTCGGGTCGCCGACCAGCGGGTACTGCACCTTCACGATGGTGTCGGAGGTGTCATGCCACGCCTTGTGCGCGAAATGGGTGTCCGTGGATACGCCGTAGATTTCTACGCCCAGTTTCTTGAATTCGGCGTAGTTGTCCGCCAGATCGCCGAGTTCGGTCGGGCAGACGAACGTGAAATCCGCCGGATAGAACACCACCACGGACCACTTGCCCTTGAGTGTTTCGTTCGTCACCGGCACGAACTTGCCGTTGTGATAGGCCGTGGCCTTGAAGGGTTTGATTTCAGTGTTGATCAGAGACATTGAATGGATCCTCGAACAGGTTTAGATACGGAGAGTTAAGCTAACAGCCGCGTACCTATTGGTGAATTGGATAATAACGATGATTTTGATAGAGTACGTCTATTGCTGTCTTCAGCTCAATTGGGACGAAGAAATGAATCTCAAGGATCTCAAGTACTTGGTGGCGCTGGCCGATACGGGCCATTTTGGCAAGGCGGCCGAACGTACCTTCGTGAGCCAGCCCACTCTGTCGGCGCAGCTCAAGAAGCTCGAGGACTACCTCGGAGTCAAGCTGGTGGAGCGTCAACCGAAGAATGTGCAGCTCACCGAAGTAGGCAAGCAAGTCGTGGTGCGCGCCCGCCGCATGCTCAACGAGAGCGACGAAATCGTCGCGCTCGCGCGCAACAATACCGATCCATTCGCCGGGAAGCTCAAGATGGCCTTGATCCCGACGATCGGACCCTATTTGCTGCCGCGGGTAATGCCGAAACTTCGCAAGGCGCTGCCGCAGTTGAGCCTCATGCTCTACGAGTACCAGACGGAATCGTTGCTGAAACGGTTGCGCGACGGCGAAATCGATCTTGGCCTGATGGCGCTCCCCGCCGATCAGGACGGCATCGAGTCGCGCGTGCTTTACGAAGAGGACTTTACGGTTGCGCTGCCGAACGATCACCCGCTCGTCGCCAAATCGACCATCAAGGTTCAGGATTTGAAAGGGCACACATTGCTGCTTCTGGAGGATGGCCACTGTCTGCGCGACCAGGCCTTGGAGGTCTGCAGTCGAGTCGACATCCGTGAACCCGAGGACTTTCGCGCGACCAGTCTCGAAACGCTGCGTCAAATGGTGGTCGCCGGACTCGGTATCACATTGCTGCCCGAACTCGCGGTGGATTCGCCGTTCGGCTCCCAGCGCGGCCTCGCCATTCGGCGATTCACCAATCCGGCGCCGTCCCGCACCGTCGGCGCCGTGTGGCGCAAGTCCAGCACCCGCGCCTCGGTCATCGGCGCGGTATGCGACGTCGTGGATCGGGTCATGGCGAGCAACTGATAGCTCGGTGTAAACCGACAAATCGTGACGGCCGTCTCAGCTTCCGTGCGGCTCAGCAGGCCTTTTCCGACCATTTGCCGATCATTTCACATATTCCGCCCGTGGGACGCGTCATGATGTGTTTCCATAGGAATGCCTCGGTATGAACGTTCGCCCCATTTCACAAGGTAATCCGCAGACTGCGCCGCCGCGCTTCGATCGCAAGTTCATCGAAGACCACCAGCTCGTCGAGCGCTATCTGGAGAACAAGCTACCGTTAAAAGGCGCCCGCGATCTCGAGAATTGGTGCCGCGCGAATCCTGACTATCTGACCGAACTCAAGTTGTCCGAGCGCGCCCAGACGAGCCTCAAGCTGCTCGAAGCCAGCGGCCGACTCGTCGATCTGCAGGAGCCTCAGCCGCCATGGTGGAAAACCATCCATGTGCTGATCGGCTTGACCGTGGTCGCCTTCTTGAGCCTGGTCGCGTTCTGGGCGCTGCTGGCGGCGAACTCGCGGACACGCGCACCTTGATGAACCAGGGTTCGTTGGTGCAACCGGCGACCAGCCGCGAAGTGCGGGTGAGCCCCGACCGCGCTCCGGGCGTCGACCATGCGCGGATCATCGTGACCCGCGCCGCGCCGCAGCTGATGGATGTGCATATCGACCTTGGCTACACGGACAAGCTGATGGAATTCCGCCTGTTCGTCGACAAAAAGGATCAGGGGCGCGCGCTGATATTGAATGATCTGCTCAAGGACTCGAACGGTGAATTGCGCATGACGCTCAATTCCTTGCGCATGACGCTCAATTCCAGCGGGCTTAGCGCAGGCATCTACGATGTGCGCATTGAAGCGCTGCCGTTTCGCGGCAGCCCCATTCCAATCGGCTGGCTGATACTCGACGTACGTTGAACACGGCGTACGTCGACACGGCGCTCAATCGTCGCGCAAAGTGTGAATGGGCGGCGTGTTGACCACGCGCCGCGTCGCGAGAGTGCCGCTCAGGCCCACGAGAATGGTGCCGCAGATCAAGCCGACCACCCACACCCAAGGGTCGAGGGTGTACTGCAGCGAAAACAGACGCCGCGCCAATACCCAGCCGATTCCCGTGGCGCCGAAGGCCGCCAGGGTGCCCGAAAGAAAGCCCAGCGCGGAAAATTCCGCGGCGACGCCCTGCAGCACCGTGCCGCGGCTGGCGCCCAAGGTGCGAAGCATGGCGCTTTCATAGCGGCGCTCGTCCCGTGTCGACTGCACCGCCGCCAGCAGCACGACGATTCCCGCGGCCAGAGTGAACAGAAAGACATACTGCACGGCCAGAGATGCGCGGTCCATGATGCTGCGTATCTGCTTCAGAATGGCATCGACGTCGAACACCGAGATCGTCGGGAACTGACGCACCAGATCGGCCAGCGCCGGCCGCTGTACCGGGGTCAGATACACGCTGGTCATATACGTGCCGGCGGCGCCGTCCAGGAGCCCGGGCGGAAATACCAGAAAGAAATTCGGCCGAAAGCTGTCCCAGCGAATCTTGCGGATGCTGGCCACTTCCACGGTCAACGGTTCCCCCGCGACATCGAAGCTCACCTTGTCGCCCAATTTCAACTGCAAGGCCTCTTGATATTCGGTCGATATGGATACCAAGGGCTTGCCCGCATCCGCGCGCGTCCACCACGACCCTGCGATCAATTGATTGTCTTCCATCAAGCCGGCCGACCAGGTGAGGTTTTGTTCCCGTTCCAAGAACCCGCGTGCGGCATCGCCCTGCAGCTTGATCGACTCGCTCGGCCGCGAATTGATCGCGGTAATGCGCGCACGCACCATCGGAAACATGGCCGGCTGCCCCAACCCGCGCGATTGCAGAAATTCCTGCAAGGATTGGCGCTCCTCCGGGCGGATGTTGATCAGAAAATTGTTGGGCACGTCCGCGGGCAGGCTGTGCCGCCAGTCGGCGAGCAGATCTCCGCGCACCACTGCCAGCAACAGCAGCACCATCAACCCTAAGCCGAACGCGACGATTTGCACGACGCTGCCCCCGCCGCGCCGCGAGACATTGGCAAGGCCGTAGCGCCAGGCGACTCCCACGCCGCCGCGCAGCCGGCCCGTGAGCCGCACCAGGCCGTAACCCGCCAAAGTGAGCACCAGACCGACCCCCAACACGCCTGCAAGGACGGAGAACACCAGTTCCGTGTCGCGCACCAAGCTCCATAGAATCGCGAACAAGGCGGCGAGCGCCAGCAAGTAGCTCAGGCCGTAACGCAGCGGCGGCGCGCTCATGCTCTTGCGCAGCACGCGGGCCGGGGGAGTGCTCTTCAATTGAAGCAGCGGCGGCAAGGCGAAGCCGATGAGCATGGCCAGCACGGTGACGAGCGCGATGGGCAGCGGCGCGAGCGACGCCGCGGGCAGTTCGGTTCGAATCAGATCCCGCAGGAGCCACGCAAGGCCCACTTGCGCGAGATAGCCCAGCAACGCCCCGATGGCCACCGCGAAGACCGCGAGCAAGGTGAGCTCGATGATGGAAATCGCCAGCACGAAGCCCTGCGAGGCTCCCATGCACTTCATCAATGCCACGGTATCGATGTGCCGGGCCGCATAGCGTCTGGCGCCCATCGCCACCGCCACGGCGGCAAGCAACACGGACGCGAGGCTGGCCAGATTGAGAAATCGGCTGGCACGGTCGATGGCGGAGTTGAGCTGTCGGCTCGACTCATCGACCTCGCGCAAACGCTCGCCCGGAGACTTGTGCGAAACCAAGTACTCGCGAAAATCGGCTATCGCGGCCGCGGGTCCCGCGAACAGGGCGGCGTAGGTCACGCGGCTGCCGGGCTGAATCAGCTCAGTCGATGCGACGTCGTCATAGTTGAGCAGCGCGGCGGGCGCGAGATTCACGAAGCCGGTGCCCTGATCCGGCCGGTAATCGAGCACCTGGGTCACCCGAAACGACGCGGCGCCGATCCTCAAAGGCGAGCCGAGCGTGATTTTCAATTGAGCGATGATGCGCGCGTCGATCCACACTTCGCCCCGGTTCGGTATGCGGTCGGTGGTGCGTGCGACACCGAAAGGCGCGTCCGCGATGCGTACGTGGCCGCGCAGCGGGTAGTTCGCCGTCACCGCGTTGAGCGCCGCGAGCTGGCTTAGGGGTCCGCTGAATATGGCGGTCGGAAAGGACAGAATTCGCGCGCTCCGCAGGCCCCTGGCCTCTGCCTCGGCGAAATAGCGAGCAGGGAGGGTACGGGGGGACTCCAGCCGCAGGTCGGCGGCGAGCACTTCGGCCGCCTGCGCACGCACTCCCTGAGAGATGCGGCTGGTGAAGAAACCCACGGCCGTCAGGGATAGAACCGCCACGGTCAGCGCCAGCAGCAACACCGAGAGCTCGCCGGATTTGAGGTCGCGCCAAAGGTTGCGCAATGCGAAGCGTGCGACTTGCATCAGTTCACCGTGTGGCCTGCGTCGAGCTCGAGAATGCGGTTGCAGCGGCCCGCCAACGCGCGATCATGCGTGACCAGCACCAAGGTGCTGCCCGTGCTGCGGTTGAGGTCGAACAACAGGTCCGTTATGCGTTGCCCGGTCGACGTGTCCAGATTGCCCGTGGGTTCGTCCGCAAACAGCACGGCCGGATGCGTCACGAAGGCGCGCGCGATCGCCACGCGCTGCTGCTCGCCGCCCGACAATTGCTTGGGGTAGTGCGCCAGGCGCGGCGTCAAACCGACCTGTGCAAGCGCGCTGACCGCCACCTGCCGCGCATCGCGGCTCTGCCGCAGCTCCAGCGGCAACATGACATTTTCAACGGCGGTGAGCGACGGGATCAAATGAAACGACTGAAAGACGAAGCCCACATGCCGGCCGCGGATGGCGGCTCGGCCGTCTTCGTCGAGGAGGGTAATGTCGACGCCGGCGATCGACACTCGGCCGGTGCTCGGAGAGTCGAGTCCCGCGAGCAAGGCCAATAAGGTGGACTTGCCCGCGCCGGAAGCGCCGACGATCGCCAGGGTTTCGCCGGTTCGCACACTGAGGCTCACATCGGCGAGAATGGTGAGCTGCCCCTCGGGGCTTGCGACGGTCTTGGATACATTTTTCGCCTCGAGAACGATTTGATCTTGCATTGAGGAGCGCCTGTGAAACGGCTTCTGGTCCTATTGATGTTGATTGCTGCGTCCGCGTCGGCCACAGCCGAAACACCGGTGATTCTCGTGTTTGGCGATAGCATCAGTGCCGGTTACGGGCTGGCGCGCGTAGAACAGGGCTGGGTGGCGTTGCTGCAGACGAGGCTCAAGGAACAAGAGTACGGTTACCAGGTCGTCAACGCCAGCGTCAGCGGCGAAACCACTGCCGGCGGACTCGCCCGCCTGCCGAGGGCGCTGATGCTGCATCAGCCCAAGATCGTCATTCTGGAATTGGGCGGAAACGATGGGCTACGCGCCCTGCCCATCGCACAAATGCGCGCCAATTTGGTGCGCATGATCGATCTGTCGGCGGCCGCCGGCGCCAAGGTCCTGCTGCTCGGTATGCGGATGCCGCCCAACTATGGCCCTGACTATACTGAACAATTTCGTATGTGCTACATGGAGGTGGCGCGCGACGAAAAGCTGCCGTTGGTGCCCTTTCTGCTGAACGACGTCGCCCTTTCCCCCAATCTCATGCAAGCCGATGGTGTACATCCCAACGAACTCGGGCAGCCCAAATTGCTGGCCAATGTCTGGCCCTCGTTGAAGCCGCTGTTGCACCACTAAGTCAATGGGATGGACGCCCACCCGGCTCCTCACCGCCCGGTAATTATTGAGCCTTCAGCCATTCGGCGACGCCGCCGTGGCTCGAACAGGTCCCGGAGTGGTGCTGCGACTTGGAATAAGTCCCGTCCTTGCACTTGGCGGTGGCTCCGGTGGGGTCCGTGTTGCTCGCCGTTGCGGTGGGCGCCGATTTCGACGCCGTCGACGACTTGGCGGCGGCCGGTGCTGCGGGGGCCGACGCCGCCGCGGCAGCGGGAGCGGCGGGCGCAGGCGCCGCAGTGGCCTTGGCGGCCTTCTGGACGCCGCCGTGCCCGCTGCACGCGCCCCGCCCCGTAGCGGTGGAAGTCGTACCGTCCTTGCAGGTGGTGGGGGCGCTCGAATCCGCTGCGCGCGTGGGCAGCGCCAAACTGAATACCATCAAGGGCACTGCCAGCAATCCGACAAGTGTCGTATTTTTCATGATGTTCACTCCCTGGTTTGTTTCGGGTGCACGCTTCAATTGTAGTCCGATTCGGCTCAAAACCAATGTCGAGCCTTGGCGCTCAGTGACCGGCGGAAATGGGCAAAATCGTAGTCACGTTCATTACAAACGGCGTGTGCTGGCGGCCGGACCCCGCCTGAAACAGGACCCCATCGACGCTGACATGCGAATTCTCGATCACGTTTTGCGGAAATTCCGACACGCCGACCAACTGCACGTCATTCGCCGGCAAGCAATGATGGCTCTGGGCCGGGGCGTATATATAGGCAGTCCGATCGAGCGCCAACACGGGCACATTGTCCACGCCATTGGCAGCCGGATAGTCCCGAAAATGAACACGCCCGGTCAGGTTGTTCTTGACCGGCTGCTGGAACAGGCAGGGACCGTAGCCTATGACGCAGCCCGACAGCCCAAGACACGCGCCAATGAAGACCCAACGCCAATTTCTCATGAATGCGGTTCCATACGATGCGGCTCCATACATGAGTGCGAGTTTACTCCCGCGGAACTGCAACATTGCCGCGGACCTACAACATTGCCCCGGAACTACAATATTGCAGCGGAACTACAATATTGCCGCGGAACTACAACATTGCTGGCATCGGCACCGAATGCTATACATCTGTTTTCTTAGTCTTCTTGCTCGCGCAGCGAGCAACTATCGGACGGGGTCGCTTCGACCCCGTTAATAACTGCGCGGAGCGCATAGACATGGATCGAAATTGGTTGCAGCAATACCCGCCCGGCGTGCCGGCGGACATCGACCCCGACCGATACGCCTCGCTGCGGGATATTGTCGAGGAGGCGTGCGCCGCTCATGGACACTCGCCCGCGTTCACCAACATGGGCGCGACGTTGAGCTATGTCCAGCTCGACGCGCTCAGCCGAGCGTTTGCGGCCTGGCTGCAGAAAAAGTCCGGTCTGGTACCGGGCGATCGTATCGCTTTGATGATGCCCAATATCCTGCAGTACCCGATCGCGCTGTTCGGCGCGCTGCGTGCCGGCATGGTGGTCGTCAACACCAACCCCCTCTACACGGCCCGCGAACTCGAGCATCAGCTGAAGGACTCCGGTGCGAAAGCCGTAGTCATCGTCGAGAACTTCATGCATGTGCTGCAACAAGTTCTGCCGCGGACGGATCTGAAGAAGGTGCTCGTCACGCGTGTCGGCGATTTGCTGGGAATCCCGCGCGGCTTCATCGTGAATTTCGTGCTGAAGTACGTACGGAAGCAGATTCCGGAATGGAAGATGCCGGGCACGACGACGTTCAAGAGCGCCTTGGGCAGCGGTCTCGGGCTCAAGCTCGAGCCGGTGCCGCTGGCCGGGGAGGACATAGCCTTTCTGCAATACACCGGCGGCACTACCGGCGTCTCCAAGGCCGCGGTTCTCACCCACCGCAACATGGTCGCGAATGTGCTGCAATCTGCCGCCTGGATAACTCCCTCGCTGAAGGCCAATGAAGCGCGCGTCATCGTCACCGCGCTGCCGCTGTACCACATCTTCGCGCTCACGACCAATTGCCTGGCCTTTCTCCCCTTGGGCGCCCGCAACGTGCTGATCACGAATCCGCGCGACTTCAAGGCGTTCGTGGCCGAACTGAGAAAATACAAGTTCAATTTCATCAGCGGCGTCAACACGCTCTTCAACGCGCTGCTGCACACGCCGGGCTTCGAGACCGTGGACTTCAAGGCGCTGCGCGTCACCTTCGCCGGCGGCATGGCCCTGCAGGCAGTGGTGGCCGCTCGTTGGAAACAAGTGACGGGTTGCATAGTGACCCAGGGCTGGGGATTGACCGAAACCTCCCCGGTCGCCACCGCCAATCCGGCCGGCTTGGATTTCAACGGGTCCATCGGCCTGCCCATTCCCTCGACCGACATTTCGATCCGCGACGACGCCGGCAAGGAACTGCCCGTGAACGGCATCGGGGAAATCTGCGTGTTCGGACCTCAGGTCATGCGCGGCTATTGGAATCGGCCGGACGAGACCGAGAAAGTGATGTTCGGCGACTGGCTGCGCACCGGCGACATCGGCCGCATGGACGCCGCCGGCTTTGTTTATATCGAGGATAGAAAAAAGGACATGATTCTCGTGTCCGGCTTCAATGTATACCCGAACGAGGTCGAGAGCGTCGCCGCCGAGCACCCGGGCGTGCTGGAAGTCGCCGCGGTCGCGCAGCCGGACGAGAATTCCGGCGAAGTGGTCGCGCTATTCGTGGTCAAGAAGGATCCCAGCCTGACCGCGGAAGCCTTGATTGCCTATTGCCGCACCGAATTGACGGGCTACAAGGTACCGAGGCACGTGTACTTTCGAAGCGAACTCCCCAAAACCAATGTCGGCAAGATCCTGCGCCGCGCGCTGCGCGACGAACTACGCGCCGCCGCCCACCCCACAAGAAGCTGCAAGGCAACGGGGGAGCGGAGCAGTTGCCTTGCAGCTTCTTCCCCCGCCCGGCGAGTGCTCGAACCGTCGAGCGGTCCGATGCCAGCAGCCTGGGGGGATAGGCAGCCGGAAGGCAACTGCTCCCCCCCGTTGCCTTCCGGCTGCCTATCCCCCCAGGCTGCTGTCCGAACCGGTCAGATTCACTGGACCGAGTGCTATCCGACGGAGTAGCTCTGTACCGTCTCGACCAGCACCGCGACGCGCTCAGGGTCGACGTCGGGCGTAATACCGTGACCTAAATTGAACACATGCCCGGCGCCTTCACCGTAGCTCGCGAGCACACGCAGAGTCTCCGCCCGCAATATCTCCGGTGACGCGAATAGAGCCGCCGGATCCAGATTCCCCTGCAGGGCCACGCGGCCATCGACCGCTTGCCGCGCGGCCGCGAGATCCGTCGTCCAATCGATGCCGACGGCATCGCAGCCGATGGCGGCGATTTTCTTGACCCAGGCGCCGCCGCCCTTGGTGAATACGATGTTGGGTACCCGGCGGCCCGCCGCGTTGCGAGTCAGTGCGTCGATCACCTCGGCCATGTAGCGCAGGGAGAACTCCTCGTATTGCGCCGGCGTGAGCACGCCGCCCCAAGTGTCGAACAGCATCACCGCCTGCGCCCCGGCGGCAATCTGCGCATTCAGGTACAGGATGGTGGCCTTGGCCAGCACTTCGAGCAGCCGATGAAGATCTCGCGGCGCCTCGTACATCATTCGCTTGATCTGACCGAAGGTCTTGCTGCCGCCCCCTTCCACCATGTAGGTCGCCACGGTCCACGGACTGCCTGCGAAACCGATGAGCGGTACTCTGCCGCCCAATTCGCGACGGACCAGCGCCACGGCGTCGATCACGTACCTGAGCTCCCGGCCCGGGTCCGGCACGCCGAGTTTGGCTATATCCGCCCCGGTGCGCACCGGATGCGCGAATGTAGGCCCCTCTCCAGCCTCGAATTCCAGCCCCAGGTTCATCGCGTGCGGAATCGTGAGGATGTCCGAGAACAGAATGGCGGCGTCCAGAGGATATCGATCGACGGGCTGCAGTGTGACTTCGCAGGCGATATCCGGATTGGTGCACATGGCCAGGAAGCTATTCCCGGCCCGCGCGCGCGTTGCGCGGTACTCAGGCAGATAACGGCCCGCCTGACGCATCAGCCAAATCGGCCGGCGCGGCGTCGGTTCCCGCAGCAGGGCGCGCAGCAACAAGTCGTTCTTGAGTGTCCCGCTCACGTCCGTTCACCCGGATCGAACAGCCGGCGATGTTCGAGAATCGCATAGCGATCGGTCATTCCCGCAATGTAGTCCGCCACCGCGCGCGCGCGTCCCGCCGGGCCCTGCACCAATTCCAGCCGCGAACCCGCCGCTTCGTGCTCGTCCGGCATCAAGGCGGCGTCGTTGAAAAACGCGTCGAAAAGCTCGCGTACGACGCGGCGCGCCTTGGCCGTCATGCGCCGCACCTTGTAGTGCTTGTACACGTGTTCGCGCAGGAATGTCTTCAGGGAGTAGTTCAATTCGCGAGTGGCGTCGCTGAAGCCGATCAGCGGCCCCGGGTACGATCTCACTTCGGCTATCGAGCGCACCCCGGACGCCTCGAGACGCGCCGCTGAAGAATCGATCAAATCGGCGGCGAGGTGATTGATCATGCGCCGCAGAATCTCGTACACCTGCCGGCGGCCCGCGAGCGCCGGGTACTTCGCCTGCACTTCCTCGTGGTATCGGCGGAACAGCGGCACGGCCAGCAGCTGCTCCACCGTGATGAGGCCGGCCCGAATGCCGTCTTCGACATCGTGATTGTTGTAGGCGATTTCGTCGGCGAAGTTTGCGAGCTGCGCCTCCAATCCGGGCTGTTGACGGTTGACGAAGCGCTCGCCCAATTCCCCGAGCAGAACCGCATTGTTGTACGAACAATGCTTCAGAATTCCCTCGCGGCATTCAAAGCTCAAGTTCAAGCCGTCGAAGTCCGCGTAGTGCTCCTCGAGCTCATCCACCACCCGCAGGGACTGCAGGTTGTGCTCGAAGCCGCCGAAATCAATCATGCATTCGTTCAATGCATCCTGTCCGGCATGCCCGAACGGCGTATGTCCCAGATCATGCGCGAGGCAAATCGCCTCGGACAACACCTCGTTGAGGCGCAGGGCGCGCGCTATGGTGCGCGCAATCTGCGCCACCTCGAGCGAATGCGTCAGCCGTGTCCTGTACAAGTCCCCCTCATGATTGACGAAAACCTGGGTTTTGTAGACCAGCCGGCGGAAAGCGGTCGAATGCACGATGCGATCGCGGTCCCGCTGATATTCCGAACGGTAGGCGGGTTTCGGCTCGGGATAACGGCGCCCGCGCGAGTGCTCGTCGAGAGCGGCGTAGGCGGCGAGAGCGTTCACGCGAAATACTCCGCCACCGTGGCATCGAGCGCGGCCTGGGTGTAGTCGCCCGTCACGATGGCCCGTCCCAATTTCTGCAGCAGTACCAGACGTACCGTGCCCGCGAGCACTTTCTTGTCCATGTGCATGAGATCGAGAGCCCTGGCGGCGCCGATGCGCGGCGCGTCGGTGGGCAAACCGGATTTTCTCAGAATCTCGCGCACGCGCTCCTTGATGCCTAAGTCGATCAGCCCGAGGCGGTGCGACAAATCGGCCGCGATCAGCATCCCCAGGCCCACCGCTTCGCCATGCAGGTAGGTCTCGTAGGCGGTGGCCGCCTCGATGGCGTGGCCGAAGGTATGGCCGAAGTTCAAGATGGCGCGCAAGTTCTGTTCGCGTTCGTCTCTGGCGACCACCGTCGCCTTGATCTCGCAGGACCTCGCGATGGCATAGGTCAGCGCATCGACGTCGCGCCCGAGCAGCTTAGGGATGTTGTTGTCCAGCCAATCGAACAGCAGCGGATCCCACACGCAGCCATACTTGATCACCTCTGCGAGGCCGGCGCGCAGTTCCCGGTCCGGGAGCGTGGCGAGCGTGTCGGTGTCGGTGATCACGGCGAGCGGCTGATAAAAGGCGCCGATCAAATTCTTGCCGCCCGCATGATTGACCCCGGTCTTGCCGCCGACGGACGAGTCGACTTGGGCGAGCAGCGTCGTGGGGATCTGCACATAACCCACGCCCCGCTGATAGCATGCCGCCGCGAAGCCCGCAATGTCGCCGACCACCCCGCCCCCCAGGGCCAGAACCGTGGCGTCGCGATTCATTTTCTTGGCGACCAGCGCATCCAACACCCATCCGGCGGTCTGCAGCGTCTTGTGCTGCTCGCCGTCCGGCAGTATGCATTCGGCGACCCTTTTTCCGGCAAGACTGCCCGTCAGCGTCGCGAGGTACAGGCGCGCGACCGTCGTATTGGTCACGATCAGCAAATCCCGGCCCCCCGAATGCGGGCTTCCAGCAGCTCGCGATTCGCCAGCAACCCCGAACCGATCGAGATGGAATAGCGCGAATGCCCGACGTCTACCTGAAGCGTTTGCACAACGTTGATTATACGAAGCATTGGGTCAGAGCGCCCGGGAATAGCCGCCCTGGGCTCAGCGCCCCTGTGCTCGCCGAAGCTCATGGTGAATCTCTTCCGCCACGAGCTGCACCCGCCGTCCATCCGTCGAAACGGTGATATCGGCTATCTGGGCGTAAAGAACGGCCCGGCGCTGCATCAGCTCATGGAGCTTTCGCTCCGGGTCGGTGCCGTTCAACAGGGGCCGGTGCCGCCCATGCCGGGTACGCTCGAGCTGCTGATCGATCGAGGTCGCAAGGTACACAACCACACCGCGCTCCGCGAGCACCCGGCGGTTGTCCTCTTCGATCACGGCGCCGCCCCCGGTCGCCAGCACGATCGAGTCCAAGCGCGTCAGGCGCTCGATGGACTGCTTTTCACGGACCCTGAAGCCGGCCTCGCCCTCCTTCTCGAAAATGAACGCGACGTCCACGCCGGTTTTAGCCTCGATGTCGGCGTCGCTGTCGTAAAAAGTAAAACGCAGCATACGCGCGAGATGCCGCCCCACGGCGGTCTTGCCCGAACCCATGGGTCCGATTAGGAAGACGTTTCCCTTGGTCAACATGAGCACATTTTGAATGAAAAAACCGCCCGAAGGCGGTTTTCTCAGCCGAGGGTCTTACGCCGGCGATCAGTAGAGATTCGACCCCTCGCGCAGGATCTTCGGCGTGATGAAGATGAGCAATTCAGTCTTGTTGTTGATGTTCGTCGTGCTCTTGAACAGGTTGCCGAGCACGGGGAGGTCGCCCAGCCAAGGGACTTTGTTGGCCGATCTCGATTTGGTCGTGTCGAGAATGCCGCCGAGCACCACGGTCTGGCCGTCGTTGACCAGCACTTGGGTGATGATTTGCCGGGTGTCGATCGACGGCACGCTGCCGCCGGTGGCGCTCGTCACCTGCTGGCCCACGGAGTCATCGGCCACGTCCAGATCGAGGACCACGCGGTTATCGGGTGTGATCAACGGCGTCACCTTGAGTGACAGCACGGCGTTCTTGAATTGAGTCGTCGTGGCGCCGCTCGAGGCCGATTCCTGATACGGGATCTCGACACCCTGCATGATGGTGGCTTGCTTCTGGTTGGCCGTGATGATGCGGGGCGAGGAAATCGTTTCGCTCTTGCCTTCGTTTTGGGCCGCCGACAGTTCCAGGTCGACGATAGTGTTGCCGGCCAACACCCCAATGCCGATGCTGCCATTGGTATGCGCCGCGGGCAGATTGACCTGGTAGCGGTTGTCGAGCGTGGGCGTGATCACCGGCGTGACGATACCGCCTTTTGCCAAATTGGCGATTCCGGACTGGGTCATGGTATCGACGCCGACACCGGTACCCGTGACGGAAATCAGGTTACTCTTGTTGTTCGTCGTCTGATAGTTGGTCACACCTAGGCGGACGCCCAAATCGCGTTCGAAGGTGTCGCTCACGATCACGATGCGCGCTTCGATCAGCACCTGCTTGACCGGCACGTCGAGGGTTTGCACCAGACGCCGGATGTCGGCCAATTTATCCGCCGTGTCCTGCACCAGCAAGGTATTGGTGCGCTCGTCGAGGGATAAGCTGCCGCGCGGAGACAACATGGAGTCCTTGGCATTCGTGGTCCTGATCAGCTTCGCCAGATCCGCGACCTTCGCATAATTGACTTGCATGAATTCGGTGTGCGTCGGCGAAAGCTCCTGCACCTCTTTGTGCGCGGCCAGCGCCGCTTTCTCGCGCGACGCGAGTTCTTCGGTCGGACCGATGATGATGACATTGTCCTGGCGGCGCTTGTCCAGCCCCTTGGTGCGCAACACGATGTCGAGCGCCTGATCCCAGGGGACGTTCTGAAGGCGCAGGGTCAGGTTTCCCGTGACCGAGTCGCTGACGACGATATTCTGGCCGCTGGTGTCGGCCAGCAGCTGCAACACCGACCGCACATCGATGTCCTGGAAATTCAACGTCAGACGCTCGCCGGTGTACTCCTTCTTTTCGTCGGCGGCGGCGGATCGCTTCGGCGAGGGCTTGATCTCGATGGTGTACTGATTGTCCGATTGGTAGGCCAGCTGTTCGAAGTCGCCCTGGGCGCTGATCACCAAGCGCGAGCTACCCTCCACCCGAAGCGCGTCGACGGTTTGCACCGGCGTCGCGAAATCCATGACGTCATAGCGGCGCATGAGATTCTTCGGCATCAGCGTGCCGGCGAAGTCGACGACGATCTGATTGCCTTCCTGGCGTACGTTGACCGGGGTGCGCGGATCCGTCAGTTGCACGATCACCCGGCCGGTGCCGTCGGCGCCGCGCCGGAAATCGATGGTGCGGATGGCGCGTTCGGCCGCCGCCGCTGCGCCTTGACCTGCACCCGCGCGAGCCGTGGCGGACTGCTTGGCTGCCTCTCCCGGCTGGCTGCCCAAAGTGACGATGATGGTATCGCCGTCGACCTTGGTGGTGTACGGCAGCAAGGTCTCCACGTTGACGACCAAGCGGGTGCGGCCGTTGGCCTCGGCCGCAAGCACGGTATCCACGCCGCCGGAGTGCACGTCGAACCGCCGCGACGCGAGACCCAGCGTCGTGTTCGGCAAGTCGAACGCGATGCGCGCCGGCTTGTCGATGGTGAACGGCAGCGGTTCGGGAGCCGGGCCGTTCAGGTGCAGTTTGAGCTGCACCTGTTGACCCGACAGGGTTTGAACGTCGATCGACTCGAGCTTGAGCGGATCCGCGGCTTGCACCGTGAAGCTGATTGCGCCCAATGCGAGGAGCGCCATCGCGCCGATCATCGCCGTTCGTATCTTGAATCTACTCATGCTTTCTTCTCCCTGTGGCCTCGATCGGGCAGTGTCAGTCGGACAATGCCAACGAGGCCGGTCGATGATTTCGCCGAGAGCAATTCTTCCGCCGGTAATTCCCGTCACTTTGCCGTCGTTCTGCCCGAGGTAGTTGCCCGGCTGGACCTTGTGCACGAGGCCGTCCTTGGATTGGACGAGCCCATAGAAGCTATTGCCCACCTTGAAGGTGCCGACCATTTTCAAGGTGTCGAGCGAGAAACCTTCGAGAAATTCGCGGTTGCGCCGAGAGCTCGGCCGAAGTCCCGCCTGGCCATTGGCCGAACCCGCGCCCTGCGGCTGGAACGGCGAGCGCGCCTTCGAGGCGCTGTACACATAGGTTTCGTAGGGCTTCACTTCCGGCAGCGCCTGAATGCGCCCGCCGGGCTTCTTCTTGGTGGCCTCGATCCATTTCTGCAGATCCGATTGGCCGCCGGAGCAGCCGGCCGCGACCAGGCCGGCAAGTACGACGCCAATGACGCCCGCGTTGCGTGTATTTCTCACGTCGCCCCTCCCGCCTTTTTCTTCGCCGGGCGCGCGCCGCCTTCATCTTCGATGTAGCGGTAGGTCTTGGCGGTAACGTCCATGGTCAAATTATCGTAACCGCCCTTGGCATCCACCGGCGCGATCTGGATATCGTGCAGCGTGACGATGCGCGGCAATGCGGCAATGCCGCTCACGAAATTGCCGAAGTCATGATACGTGCCCACCAGTTTGATTTTGATCGGCAGCTCGGCGTAAAAGCCGTTGCCTTTCTCGGGGCCCGGTTGAAAGAGCTTTTCCTGCAGCCCCGAGGCGAGGCCGGTTTGAGAGATATCCACCAGAAGATTCGGCACTTCGGTCTTGCCCGGCAATTGCCGCAGCATGGCGCCGAAGCTGCGCTCCATTTCCTGGAGCTGCGTCTTGTAGGCTTCGAGGTTGGCGGCGCGCTGCTGTTTGCTTTCGAATTGGCTGCGCAGATCCAGTTCGTCCGCTTCCGCTTTTTGCAGAATGGGGCGATCGTCGTTCCAGACGAACATGTACCAGCCAAACGCCGCGCATACGGCGAAAATGACCGCGACGAAGAACCCACGCACGGCCAGCGGCCAGCGGCCGACGTCGCGCGGATCGAGAGCACGGAGCTGATCGAAAAACTTCATTTCGCAGCCACCTTCTTGACCGTCGTTTCGCCGCCATGCTCGAGGTCCACGCCGACCACATCGCTGGTAAGCGTGAAATTCGAACCCGTCGAGGAGTCCTTGGCGGACTCGACCACCTGCAGCACCGGGTTGTCCATCCACACCGACGAATCGATATTGCGCATGAAGGTCGACACGCGCGTGCTCGACTGGGCGACGCCGTGAATCTCCAGCTTGTTGCCGCTCTGCTTGATCGCCGTCAGGTAGATCCCATCGGGGACTGTTTTCACGATTTCATCGAAGAGGTGCACGATCTCAGGCCGCTTGCGCTGCAGTTTCTCGATGATCTCCATGCGCGCGACCAGGCGTTGCTTGCGGGTCTCGAGATCCTGAATATCGGCAATCTGCGCGTCGAGCTTGACTATCTCTTTCTTGAGCAGATTGTTCTTCTCGTTCTGGGCATCCGTCCAGCTCGAGTAAAGAACCTTGCCGCCCAGAACAAAGATGATGGAGGCGAATATCGCGCCGCCGGCGGCGACCGTGAACTCGCGCCGCCGGATTTTGCGCTCTTGTTCGCGCCAGGGAAGTAGATTGATACGCGGCATGGCTGCTCTTTAGTCGAAGCTTCGCAGCGCGAGGCCGCAGGCTGTGAGTAAGGCGGTGGCATCCCGGCCCACTGCTTGCGCTTTGGCCTTGGACGACACCTTCATGTTGCCGAGCGGATCACCCTTGTCCGCAGGCACGCCGACGCGGCTCGAGATGACATCCGCCACGCCGGGTATGTTGGCGCAGCCGCCGCAGATCAATATCTGATCGGGCTGTGAACGCCCGCTGCCGGAAGCCAGGTAGAACTGCAGCGAACGGCTGACCTGCTGGGTCATGTCATCGATGAAAGGATCGAGCACTTCCGGCTGATAATTGCTGGGCAGGCCGCCTTCCTTCTTGGCGCGGCCGGCCTCTTCCATGGAAAGCCCGTAAGTGCGCATGATTTCTTCGGTGAGTTGCTGTCCGCCGAAGGCGAAGTCGCGCGTATAGATGACTCTCATGTCGCGCAGCACGCTGAATGTCGTGCTGCTGGCGCCGAAATCCACCACCGCGACCGTGCGGTCGAGCCCGCCGTCCGGCATCTGATGACGCATCAGCGCGCAGGCATTCTCGAGCGCGAAGGCCTCCACGTCGACGAGGTGAGCGGTCAGGCCCGAGGCCTGGACCGCCGCTTGGCGTTGCTCGACGTTTTCGGTGCGCGTGGCGACCAGCAGCACGTCCAGCATTTCCGGGTCCTTCTCCGACGGGCCCACGACCTGATAGTCGTAGCTGACTTCTTCCATCGGAAATGGAATGTACTGGTCGGCCTGCATCTCGACCTGACCCTCGAGTTCGTTGTCGCCGAGAGTCTTCGGCATTTGAATCACTTTCGTGATCGCTGCGTCGCCGCTGATGGCGATCGCGGCGAGCCGGCTCTTGGCGCCGGAGCGCTTCACTGCGCGCCGGATGGCCTCGCCGACCGCCTCCGCATCCACGATGGCCTTTTCATTGATCGCGTTGTGCGGCGTCGGCTCTGCTGCATAGGACTCAACGCGGTACTGACTGCCCGACATCGAGAGCTCGATGAGCTTCACCGATGAGGTGGTTATGTCAAGTCCCAAAAGCGGACGATATCTTTTGCCGAACGACCACACAGCGTTTTTTCCTTTTTCGCTCAGTATCTTGGAGGTCGAAACTGGTGCACGAGATTAACTTAGCCCACGCAAACTTAGCAAGAAACTGTTAAATAGAACGTGAAGCTACTCACGGTAATGAGCGGCGAACGGCTGCGGGTCCACAAAGTGGGATCTACGACAAATCGTAGCGATTGACGAAGGCGTCGAGTCATCCGTTCAGACCTCTGCGCCTATGCTCTCCATAGGCGATTGGTTAAGCTTGGTCTGGCAACCCCGCTGTCCTTGAGGCGAACCCCTTTGGGACCGGTGGCTTTGCGTCCTCATCTTTCGATGAGTATGCCCATGTAACCGGCGGTAATATGCATGCGCTATATCGCCGGTGCAATAAGTTAGAACGGTTTTCTGTGGCCAAACGTTACCCAGTTCTCATCTCGCGCATTTGATTTGTGCAGGTCTAGTTGGCGCAATAGCGTTAATTGCGTTCGCTAATGTCTGTGCTTATGTCTATTTGAAGCCCGCGCTACCCGACGTGGAAAGCCTGCGGGACGTCCAGCTGCAGGTTCCCTTGAGGGTTTACACCCGGGACGGGAAGCTGCTCGCTGCCATCGGTGAGCAGCGCCGGATCCCGGTCCGCTACGAACAGCTCCCCAAGAAGCTCATCCAGGCGTTTCTGGCCACCGAGGATGATCGCTTCTTCCGTCACCATGGCGTTGATTGGCAAGGGATTTTGAGGGCGGCGGTGGCCAACCTCAAAGCCGGCGGCATCCGCCAGGGGGCGAGCACGATCACCATGCAGGTCGCCCGCGACATGTTTCTGACGCCGCGGCGCGATATGAAGCGAAAAATGAGCGAAATCTACATTTCGCTCTTGATGGAGGCCGAGTTCACCAAGGAAGAGATTTTCTCGCTGTACGTCAACAAGATCTTCCTCGGCCAGCGCGCCTACGGGGTTGGCGCCGCGGCGGAGGTGTATTTCGGCAAGGGATTGGACCAATTGACCGTCGCTGAAATGGCCACCCTGGCGGGGATTCCGACCGCCCCCTCCGTGGTCAATCCCGTGGCCAATCCCGAGGCCGCCAGGGTCCGTCGCGCTCATGTGCTGGGTCGAATGCTCGAGCTCAGCTACATCACCCAGGCGGAATACGACGAGGCGAGGCTCTCCCCCATGGAATCGCGGCTGCACGGCTCCTCGATCGAGGCGGATGCCCCTTACTTGGCCGAGATGGTGCGCAATGAAATGCAGGCCAAGTACGGCGATGCCGTCTACACAGCCGGCTACAAGGTGTTTACCACCATCGATTCGCGCCTGCAGACGGCGGCTACCGTCGCGCTGCGCACGGGGCTGCTGGAATACGATCGCCGCCACGGCTTTCGCGGCGCGACCGCCAAGGTCGATCTCGCCAAGCTCGCGAGCCCGAAGGACCTCGACGCGCAGCTCGAGGAATTCCCCGTGATCGGCGGCCTGCGGCCCGCCATCGTTCAAAATGTCGAGGCCAAGAGCGCAAAGATCTACGTCCGGGATATGGGACCGGTGACGCTGCCCTGGGAGAAGCTCTCCTGGGCGCGGCGCGAATTGCCGGATGAGAAAGTCGACCGCGCGCCGACTCAGGCCTCGGAGATCCTGGCCCGGGGCGATGTGATCTATACGGTGGGAAGGACGGCCCAATCCCTGCTGTTCGTACAGGTGCCGGAGGCACAAAGTGCTCTCGTGTCGGTGGACCCGAAGGACGGCGCCGTGGTCGCCCTGGTCGGCGGCTTCGATTACTTTCAAAGCAAATTCAACCGGGTGACTCAGGCGCGGCGCCAGCCGGGTTCGGGTTTCAAACCCTTTGTCTACGCGGCCGCGTTCGACAAAGGATTCACGCCGGCGAGCATCGTCCTGGATGCGCCCATCGTCATCGACGAAGCAGGCATGGAGCAGGCGTGGAGACCGCATGAGGACACCAACAAGTTTTACGGCCCGATCCGATTGCGCGAGGCCCTGGTGTATTCCCGGAATCTGGTCTCGGTGCGCCTGATGCGCGCCATCGGCGGCGAGTACACCTGGAACTACGTGACTCGTTTCGGCTTCGATAAGTCCCAATTGCCGAACGACCTGACCCTGGCGCTGGGCACGGCGGAACTGAGTCCGCTGCAGATGGCCATCGGCTACTCCACCTTCGCCAACGGGGGTTATAAAGTGAGCCCCTACACCATCGACCGGGTCGAGGATGCGGGCGGGAAGGTGCTACAGGCGGCGACGCCGACCCTGGCGTGCTTCCAGTGCGATCGCGCGACCGACGATCCGCCCCCTCCAAAGACCGCCGCGACCCCGGCGGGCGCGCGCGCGGCCCAGCTCGACACGGCCCCGCACGA
>WNFJ01412953.1_pt1 | contig 29245 bp, 15 predicted proteins | sample 5400461 | NCBI WGS metagenome assembly WNFJ01 (sample SAMN13153349, study PRJNA577476) | soil metagenome | isolation source: 115 cm saprolite on Douglas fir-dominated hillslope | place: USA:California | collected 2013-09-17
GATCGTTCACCATGTCCACCACGTTCAGCTTGGCCTCCTGCCTGGCTGGGATCACCCAGGCGTTGATGTCGCCCGTCGTACCCTTCTCTACCGATCGCTTGTTCTTGATCCAGTAGTTCTCCAGGTACAGCTCATGCTCCGTCGCAACCTTGTGCAGCGCGAAAAGCAGTGCGGACTCCTGGATGTTGGTGTTGTTGCGTGGCCCCCAGTTGATCAAGGGCAGCGGTGGGTTAGGCCTGTACCATTCGCGGCTGGTCGTGGTGGACGGCAGCCTCAGGTCCTTGATGACATCGGGACCATAGCTCTGCACTTCATAGAAGCGCCCGAAGGAGTTGTGTGTCTCGGCAATCCAGAACAGGTAATTCGGCACCCAACCGTCGTAGAACCCGTAGGTCCACACGCCCGGCACACCGCGCTTGACCATCTCCATCACTTCCGTCTCGGCCAGCAGCCACCACTCGTCGGTCTGGATGGGATCCAGCGAATTGTTGTACGGGCCCGTCCCCGTCGACACATACAGGTACGACTGCGCCTCATGCAGATCGTGCAGTACGGTCGGGTGCCATTCCAGCACGCCCTTCGTTATGTTTTGCGTCAGCTGCAGGTATTGGCCCATGCCGTCGCGGTTGTTGTCGTGTGCCACGTACTTGCCCCAGTACATCAGCGGAGGCCGCGGCTTGCCCGTCTGCTTGCCGTAGTAGTACGTGTCCACTTCCTTTTCGCGCCCATCCACCTCCACCACCGGCGTAATGAACGTGATCATGTTGTTGCGTATCGACTGAATGAACGGCGTCTCTTCCACCGCCAGCCGATACGCCAGCTCAATCAGCATCTCAGGGCCGCCTGTCTCCGGCGAGTGGATACCACTGGTGACCCAGTAGATGGGCTTGCCGGTCTTGATGATGGCCTGCGCGTCGGCCTCCGTGGTTTTGCGCGGGTCACCCAGCGCAGCCAGTTGCGTCTTGTACCTGTCCAGGTTCTTCAGCGTCGCTTCATCGGCAATTGCGATCACTACTTGATCGCGCCCTTCCTCGGTTTGTCCGAGCTTCCAGAAGCGCACCCGTGGCGAGGTCTTTGCCAGCTCCTGATAATAGCGCTCAATGTCCTTGGCGTATGTCAGTTCGCCCGGCTTGCCCGGGATGCGTCCCAGGAACTTCAGCGGTGACGGTACCGACGCCGACGCCGGCATGTGGTCCACCAGCTCGGTCGTCACGCGAGAGTCCGTCAGGTATTCTTTGATCAGCTTCGTGTATTCCTCGTCCTGCTTCTTTTTTGTGTCCGAGGCAAACGCAGGCAGCATCGCGGCAGTCAGAGCAGCGGCTACCGTCAGGCCCTTGAGCCTATTCAAGTGGAGTCTCGTCATCATTTATCCTCTGTACAAAATTAAGTACTGCGGTTTTCAACCGGGGAATCAGGTGGAATCATGTGATCGGGCGGTGATGCCTTGTATAGTCGCGCAAAGCATGGCAGCCCGGCATCACCATCGACCCTAGTTCAGCAGGCTATTGAACAATAGTTTGAACGTGCCGTGCGTCTGCGCGCGGTGCTGGGCTCGGAAGCCAATCAGTATTACCTTGCCTTTGCCCATCTCGGCAGAGAGCATCGCCGCCTTCCCGGTGATGTTGCCCTCGCCTACCAGCCAGCCGCTCTGCAACAACTCGCGATCCTTGTAGCTCACTACCACGGAGTAGTGCTCGTTCGTCTGGCTTGGCAGCACCTCGAAGACTGGGTCACCCTGCAGGTAAAGAGCGAGCCCGTCCTTCGGCATGCCATAGGCCAGCGGGTTGGCCGTATTGAAGTTTACCTTCAGCGTCGAACCCGGGCACCAGAACTGCTTGGTCGTCGTCTTCTCCAGGATGTTGCGCGCGCGGACGCCCAGCTTGTCGATGGCGAAGCTGCTCGCCATTCCCAGCGTGACGATGGTTCCGCCGTTCTGCACAAACGTCTTCAGCGCCGCCACTCCGTCTGTGCCCAGCCCGCTGCGGTACTGCGGAGGATAGTCCATCGGGCTCCCGCGGAACGCTGCCTCCCGTCCACCCTCGCCCGGGCCGCTCTCGCCGGTCAGCATTGACGTCGAGTCGTCCGGAACAATGATCGTGTCATACTTCGCGTTCAGGTCGCCCTTCTTGATCTCCGGGTCAAGCACGTTTGTCGAGTTGTATCCGAACTGCTCCAGCAGCCAACGCGTCCAGCCCTCGTCCACGTTGCCGCCGTAGTAGCGCTGGTACAGACCGATGCGCAGTCGCTTCAGCTTGTGCGTTCCGATCACAGGAAGCGTAGCCACAGGGTTGAAGTCCACCCCCGTCGTCTTGGCGATCTCCTTGATCTCTGACTCTGAACCTTTCCCAACCACGAAGTCGCCCAGGTTCAGCCCGTCCGTTGCCTTGTCCACTCGGCTTACGACAACGCCCTTCGTCTGCAGCAGGTTAACCGCCATGAATGCGTTGTCCAGCTTCGCGCTCAACACGTAGCCGCTCGCACCCGCCGTCACCTTGCCCGGCGTCAGCGGAGCCTCGCTGATCAGCGTCATGTCCGCTTTGATTGGCCCTTCCACGGCGTCCACGCGCACGCCCATGAACTCGTCCATCGTGTCCGTCGACAGGTCATATGGCCGTATCGGCGCGCCTTCCTTATCGTGCGTCCAGTCGTTATCCGGGAAGAACGTCCGCCCCAGCAGATTGCGGATCAGCCCCATCTTCGGCTGCGCCAGGCTGATGACGTAAGTCCCCGCTGCATATGTATGTCCGTCCGCTGACGTGAACGGCTTCTCCGCCTTCTGTATGTCGATGCCCTGCACCAGTAGCTTCTGGATCATCAGGTTCGCCGTGATCGGGTCATGCTGTGTCGTCGGCACCACGTATGCGCTCAGCGAGCCCTCGGCGCCGCGCTTCGTCTGCCGCATGGCCTTCTGGTACGCGTTCCACAGTACCGTCTCGCGATTGCGCGCGGCTACGTCCATCGCCGCCCACGCGCTTATCTTCTGCATCTCGACGATCTGGCGCAGGTGCCACCAGCCGCCCGGCCACGGGTCCGGGAAGATCGTCTCTTCCTCATACTTGGGTAGGTTGCGCGCCCCGCCCTGCAACTGCTCCGGCAGGATGTACATCGGCGTTGCCAGCTTCGCGCTCGCCGACTCCGTCAGCATGCCGTCGATATTGTGAAACGGCGTGATCCAGTGGAAGCCGAAGTGTCCCCAACCCGAATAGATTGCGTTGTTGATCGCGCCCGTCTTGCCTGCCTCGGACTCCTTATACGCCATGTGTACGCCGTACCACGCCACCTCGCGCCATGTTAAAGGGTCGGCGTACGGCCGACCCGGCTCCGCGTAGGGCGGCAGCGAGATGCGCGGCCCGTAGCTGCCCATATGGTGGTGGTCCACATACACCTCAGGCCGCCAGTCCGTGAACAGGATGCTCGCCATGTACTGTGACTCCCGCATGTTCGTCTGAAATGCGTCGCGGTTGTCGTCATGGCCAATGTACTTCGCGTAGAGTGACGGATAGTTCACCCCCTCGTACGGCGTCCCAAGCGTGGTGTTGTACCAGTCCGTCACCATGAGTTCGCCGTCCGGGTTGAAGCACGGCACCTCGATGAATACAACATTGTCCAAAATCCGCTGTGCCTCTTCGTCCTTCCGGGTCAGCAGGTCGTAGGCCAGCTCCGGCGCCATCTGCGTCCCGCCGATCTCCGTCGCGTGCATGCTCATCGACTGCACGATCACGACCTTCCCATCGACCACCAGCTTTTTGATCTCCTTCTCCGGTGTGGTGTGCGGGTTCACGATCGTCAGGTTATTTTTCTTGATCGTCTCCAGGTTTGCCATGTTCTTCGCCGAAGAGATGATCACCATCAGGAAGGGGTTGTTGTTCATCGTCGGTCCCATGTTGATGACCTTCATCCGACCGCCGCTCTCCTTCTCGATCACACTGTAGTAGTCCACGATCTTGTCCCAGCGCGCCATTTTACGGTCCGAGCCAAGTTGGTAGCCGAAGAACTTCTCCGGCGACGTGACGGTCGACTGTGCAAACAGACCTGCAGTCATGACCACGATGAGGGCGAACAACGAACAAACCGTGCGGACAAGGCGCATAGGACGGCAAAGCCTCCAAACCGGCAAATTCTTAGTTGTAAGGATGTAACGCGATTCCCTGCCCCAGGCAGACCTGGGGCAGACTCGTTTAGAAACAGATTCGTTCAGAAATGGCGCACGGCCGCAGGAGAATCAGCGCCCGTGCACTTTCTACAGGTACTGCATACTGCTGGAAGGATGCCCGCAGTGTAACTGCCCTATAAGCTTAAAGTCCAGTTCCAGAATGGGTCTATGCCCGGCACGAGTGCGGCTTCTACTGTTACTTGTCTCTGTAGTTCAGTGGAGGTTTTTTTGTGGTGGGAATCGCAGAGTGGTAGGTCTTTCCCTTCATCTTCCGCTCGAAGTCTTCGTGCGCTGCCTCGACGACCTTAGGATCGGCAAAGAGGTCGGCACCCGTGATCGCCAGCGCCTTTGCGGCCACAACCATGCCATCCTGTCCGATGCTCATGCCGGCTGTCGCCGTGGCCTGCCAGGTATGTGGGGCGACACCCGGGACAAAGGTGGCTGCAACGAACCCGATGGTCGGTACCGTCCAGCTAACGTCTCCGACATCGGTCGAGGCACTGGGAGCATTGGGGTCGATGGGACGCAGAGGCTGGATCACCTGGGTCAGATCGAGGCTGCCCGCACCTCCCTCGGGGAGGCTCTTCTGCAACTCCAGGGCAAAGTCGGTCTCCTTAGGCGTCAACTTATAGCCACCGACTTCCTCCAGGTTCTTCTGGGCGAGAGGAGCAAGCACATCGTTCGTGATGATGTTGGAATCGCTGCTGACAAGGTTTACCTCAAGCTTGGTCTCAGTCATCAGTGCCGCGCCTTCAGCAATTTTCAGGACGCGACCCCAGGTGCCGTCGAGGGTTGTCATTGAGGGATTCCGCGCCATCAGGTAGAGTTCTGCCAGATCAGGAACGACATTCGGTGCAACGCCGCCCTTGGTGATGATGTAGTGAATGCGCGTGTTGCTGGGCACATGCTCACGCAGGAATTCAAGCCCGTTGCCCATCAGCATGACAGCATCGAGCGCTGAACGGCCACGGTCCGGAGCTGCTGCGGCATGCGCCGCCACGCCGTGAAAGGTGAACTTCGCCGAGGTAATGGCGAGCGCGCCACCATTCATAATGGCATTGCGATCCGCGGGATGCCAGTGCAGGACGACGTCGACGTCCTTAAAGAGTCCGTCACGCACCATGTACACCTTGCCCGAACCACCCTCTTCCGCGGGGGTGCCGTAGTAACGGAGGGTTCCTGCCACATGGTTCTTCTCCATGTAGTCCTTAAGCGCGACAGCGGCAAGCGCGGCTCCTGAGCCAAGTAGATTGTGGCCGCAGCCATGACCAGGCGCGCCGTCCACGAGCGCCTTGCGATCTGGGCTGGTGTCCTGGGATAAGCCGGGAAGCGCATCGAACTCGCCCAGTATTCCGATAACGGGCTTCCCCTGGCCATAACTCGCAATAAACGCCGTAGGTTCTTCCGCGACTCCAGACTTCACCGAGAAGCCTGCCTGCTTCAATTGATCCCGCAGCAGCGTAGAGCTCTTCTCTTCGTGATAGCCAAGCTCCGCGTAGTCCCATATCTGTTTCGAGATGGACTTATACTGCGGGGCGTTCGCATCGACTAACTGCTCGATCTGTGTGTGCGCAGGCATAGGCGCCTGACTCAATGCACTGGAACCGGCAGCGACCAACTGCGTAAGGAACCATGCAAAAAAACCTACTCTCAGGATATGTGTCACCGTACGTTCCCCCGTAGAACAACCGTTGCTCGAGTTACCGCGGTCGATAAATTTTCGACTTAGCTATCCATGCATCAGCGCGAAGTAGATCCTGGCTGGGTTCCATCAAGAACCACCTTCCCTTTGAAGACTACGGCTTTGGTCTTCTTGACGTCCGCGATATCGACGGTCGGATCGCCGTCCAGTGCTACGAAATCAGCCTCTTTGCCGACCTCTAGCGTGCCCAGGTCGTTCCAGCCTGCAAGCAGAGCCCCATTTTTTGTGGCGGCGATAAGTGCCTGCTGTGGGGTCGCACCGTACTTCGCCAGCGTGATCATCTCGTCTAGGACGGTTCCGGTCCCTGGCTCGTAGCCCATGTCCGATCCGGCTACCATCTGCGGCGCGAGGCCACCCGTAATGCCGAGCTTGAAGCTGTTGAAGTGAGTGGCGGCGAGCGCCTTGCCTTTGCGGATGCGGTGTTCCGGGCCCTTGTCGCCGCCGAGCACGATGTTATCACGATGTTATCGACGACATAGACGGTGGGGTCCCACCAGACGTGATGGAGTTTCATGTAGTCGACCGCTTCCTGATTCAGGTCCGAAGCGTGCTCGATCGAGTCGATGCCGGCGTGGAGCGCATCGAGGATCGTCTTTAGATTCTCATCGTGCGCGGAGACTTTGACATGCGCCATGTGCGCCTGCTCGACGATGACCTGCATCTCCTCGGGCGAGAGCTGCTCTGCTGTGGGCGAATCGAGGGGCGAGCCGACTCCACCGGAGGCCATGATCTTGATCACCTTGGCTCCGTACTTGATCTGCAGATGCACGGCCTTCTCGGCATCGGCAGGGGAGTTGATGAAGCCCTGCAGCGGAGTGTAGTAGGCGTCGAGGGGGATGTTTGCCGGATAGGTGAAGCCGTCGGAGTGGCCCGCCGGAATCGACATCGGGTGCCCCGCCGGGAGGATGTGCGGACCGAGGATCGTGCCTTCTTCGACGGCATCTCCCAGTGCGACATCGATGAAGCCGTCGGTTCCCAGAACCCGCACTCCGACGATACCCGACTTCAGCGCGTACTCCACGGCCTTTTGCGCGCGCAGCGTCTGCAGTCCGTAGGATGAACTGTTGCCCGGAACTCGCGGGCCCGTCCACAGGTGAATGTGCGAATCGATGAAGCCAGGTACCACCGTGTAGTGCGAGAGATCGATCTGTTCTGCCCCTGCTGGCACTGGCAAAGACTGTCCGATCGCGCTGATCTTGCCGTCAGTGACCACGATCGTAGTCGGTCCCCTAAGCGGATCAACGGCCGTCGTCATCAGCTTGCCGCAGCGTACATAGAGGATCTTCGATGCCGGATCGGCGGCACGTGCATGTGAGTGGAAAAAGGTAACGGCTACGACGAGTAGACCGACTGCACTCAACTTCATGGGGCAAGATCCTCTCACTGGAGCGAATTTATTTTCTAGTAAAGCCAAAAACACAGACGAAACCATCTTCCCCTAACAGGACATATCTGGGTCTTGTTTGGATAACGGGCAGTGAACGAAGGAGGGATACGTTGCCGCAACCGCCCGTTCTCATCCCGTTTGGGCAATGACTAATTTGCTGTTTCCCAAAGCATACTCCAGGAATGTCGTTGCAGCAGAGATGAAGAGCAACTTTGCACTGCGCTTATGCAGCGCTTCATCTAATTCCTATAGTGGTTGACATGACGTTCGATAAATATTAGAAGGAAGGCAAAGCTTCTAAAATTTTAGATACTTGCGGACCGATCCAGTAGCGCAATTTTGCCTATTCCAGTCGTTCCGCGAGTCGCCGTTTCGGACTAGAAGTCTTGATCTCCGTCTTGCCGATCGTTCGGCATGACTTATGATGTGCGCTTTGATATGCAAGTGAGTTGGCTTCCTGCCTATTCCGGCATGATTGCCGGTTAGTTCCAATGAATGTCCCGAAGTTCTTGCTCTTGCGACAGGGGGAATCTCACCGACCAACGATCCGGGATGTCACGAACTTCTTTCTTCCGCTCGAACGGTCCTCGAGTTGGCTCCCCTCCTTGTTCACCCAACCACAGCGTCTTCCAGGTGTCCACAAATCCATGTCTCCAATGCGTGTCGTGTTATCTTCTGTCCTCATTCTTGCGTTTGTCTCTAGTGCTGTTTCGTTGGGCAGGGCAGAGACGCCCGAGCAGATTCTCGCTAAGCCCGAGATTCAGGCCGCCATGCAGGCAATCAAGATCAACGAGCCTCACTTCATCGACGAACAGGTTCGCCTGTGCGAGATCGCTTCGCCCCCTTTCCACGAAGACAAGCGTGCGGCGGAACTCTCTCATCTCTTCAAAGAGGCAGGTCTCGAGAACGTCCGCATCGACCACGCGGGCAATGTGCTGGGTGATCGTCCCGGCGCCCAGCCGCATCCGCATCTCATCGTCGCAGCCCATCTTGATACCGTCTTCCCGCCGGAGACCGACGTGCATGTGACGCGCGTGGGCAATCTTCTCAAGGGCCCAGGCATTGGGGATGATTGCAGGGGGCTCGCCGCTCTGCTGGCCATCATCCGGGCGATGCAGGACGCGCACCTCAAGACGCGCGGCTCACTGACCTTTGTCGCGGATGTCGGCGAAGAGGGCCTCGGCGATCTCCGCGGTATGAAGGAGCTCTTCGGCGTCACGATGAAGGGGCAGATCGACGACTTCATCTCCATCGAGCCTGGCGAGGCGCAGCGCGTCTCCAACGGCGGGGTCGGCAGCTATCGCTACAAGGTCACCTTTACCGGCCCGGGCGGCCATAGCTACGGCGCGTTCGGAATTGCGAATCCCATTCATGCGCTCAGCCGCGCGGTTGCGCATATCGGCGACATCCAGGTGCCTACGGAACCGAAGACGACATTCAACACCGGACGCATCGGTGGTGGCACGTCCGTCAATTCGATTCCGTTCGAGGCCTGGTTCGAGTTCGATGAGCGGTCTCCGGATACCAAATCGCTCGATGCTGTCGACGCCAAGTTCAAGCAGGCTGTGCAGGCCGGGCTCGACGAGGAAAACGCCCGCTGGAACAATAAGGGCAAGCTGAGCGTCAAGATCGAGGAGATTGGGATTCGTCCGGCGGGCCAGACCGATTCCGCCTCTCCGATCGTGACCACGGCGACGGCCTCGATCAAAGCGCTAAAACTGGGTGAGCCCAGCTTCGGTTCCGGCTCCAGTGATTCGAATATCCCGATGCATATGAGTATTCCAGCCATTACCATTGGCGGGGCGGCAGGGATCGAGACGCTCACTCGCTGAACGAGTCGGATGACATCACCGACTCATGGAAAGGGCCGCAGAACGCGCTGCTCATCGTTCTATCGCTGCTCCAGTAATGCGCACGCAATCGGCAAGTGAACCGGTTTCAAGTGGCATGCGGCCAGTAACCTGCAGATCGCGATGAAGCCATTGAGTCGTCGTCACGAAACGCTTGATTCCAAACGCTTGATCACAGGAGGGCAGGATGGATTTGAAGAACAGTGTTCACGGTGCGAGCCGCCGCGATTTTATTCAGGGAGCCGTGGCGGGCGCGGCAATGGTTGCAGCAACGGGGGCAAAGGCATTCGCCGTCGATAGCCCAGACCAGGCCACGGTGATCGCCGAGATCGCGGCGCAGCACGACGCCACGGTGAAGATGCTCCAGGACTGGATTGCGCTGCCCTCAATTGCGGCTGAGAACAGGAACTACCCGCAAGGGCCGGAGTATATGGCGCAACTCGCACGGGACGCAGGGTTCCAACATGTGGAGGTCGTTCCCACGGCGGGCAAGTCCGGTGTCTTCGCGACGCTCGATTCCGGCGCGCTCACCTGGCTGGGCATCTACTTCATGTATGACGTCAAGCAGTTCGATCCCGCAGAGTGGTCGTCGCCGCCCCTTGAAGCGAAGCTGGTGGACAAGCCGGGGATCGGCAAGGTCATCGTGGGTCGTGGCGCGACAAACTCGAAGGGACCGCAGACAGCGGTGCTGGCTGCGCTGAAGGCCTTCAAGGCTTCGGGCAAGAAGCTTCCGGTGAATCTGGTGCTGGTATGCGAGGGCGAAGAGGAGATCGCTTCGCCGCACTTCCACGAGATCGTGTTCAAACCAGAGGTCGAGGCTGCGTTGAAGAAGTGTGTCGGCGTGATGATCCCGCTGGGTAGCCAGTCTCTTGATGGCTCGGTCGAGATCAATCTCGGGGCCAAAGGGGTGGTCGAGCTTGAACTGGTATCGAGTGGCGAAAAGTGGGGCCGCGGTCCAAAGCACGATGTTCACTCAAGCCTCGAGGCGCAGGTGGACAGCCCGGCCTGGCATCTGGTGCAGGCGCTCAATACCCTCGTCGGTCCAGATGGCCACACGCCGGCAGTTGAGGGCTTTTTCGACAAAGTCAAGCCGCTGACCCCGGCACAGAAGAAGATCCTTGAGGATGCCATCCCGAAGCGCAACGAAACAGCTATCAAGAAGGCGCTCGGCGTGGAGCACTGGGTCAAGGATGAGAACTGGCACGACTCGTTGATTCGCCTGGCATCGCAACCGACGATCAACATAGAAGGGCTGGTCGCAGGCTATACCGGGCCGGGCGGCAAGACGATTCTGCCGCATCGCGCCGTCGCAAAGATCGACATGCGCCTCGTGCCGGACATGACAGCAAAGGGAACGTTGGAGTTGCTCAAGGCTCATCTCGGAAAGCACGGATTCGGCGACATCGAGGTCAACATGAGCGGCGGCTATGACCCTACCGAGACATCGCCAGACTCGAAGCTGATCCAGGCGCAGATCGCGACATACCGCAAGGAAGGAATAAATCCTCTGCTCTGGCCCAGGCTTGCCGGGTCTTGGCCGGGCGTCACCTTTACCGGAGAGCCTTTGAAGCTGGCGGCCGGTCAGTTTGGTCTTGGTCATGGAGACGGCGCTCATGCTCCCGACGAGTATTGGATTATCGACTCCGCCAACCCCAAAGTTGCCGGCATGGATGGAGCCGTCCGTTCCTACGTCGAATTCTTCTACGCGCTCGCCTAAATGAGGATCCATTTTGCGCCGGCAACTTCGTAGATTGCCGGTGCTTTCACATGCTTTGAATAAAGGACCCTGCCCCATGAAAAAGATCGTCTCGTCTCTTACCTTGATCGCCAGTACCGCCTTTGGTTTCGATGGCGGCCAGGTCTCACTCCGGGGATACACGCCTGAGCACTCCGCAGCCGAGGTGCAATGGGAGCAGAAGTTCCGCCAGATGCCTGATACGGCTCGCCTGCGCGAGAACATGCGCCGTCTCTCCGCACGTCCGCATCATGTCGGATCGCCGTACGACAAGGACAACGCCGAGTGGTTGCTCGCACAGCTGAAGTCCTACGGACTTGATGCCAGTATCGAGGTCTTCGACACGCTGTTCCCCACACCCAAATCGCGCAAGCTTGAGCTGTTAGGACCGGTGAAGTTCGAGGCCAAGCTAGAGGAACCCGTCCTGAAGGTCGATGCCACCTCGGATCAGAAGAAGGAACAGCTGCCCACCTACAATGCCTATTCGAAAGATGGTGATGTGACTGCGCCTGTTGTGTATGTCAACTACGGCGCCCCGGCTGACTACGAGCAGCTCGCGGCGATGGGTGTCTCGGTGAAGGGTGCCATCGTGCTCGCCCGCTACGGGCAAACCTGGCGCGGAATCAAGCCAAAGCTTGCGGCTGAGCACGGGGCCGTCGGCTGCCTGATCTTCTCCGATCCGAAGGATGATGGCTATAACCGTGGCGAGACCTACCCGGATGGTCCGATGCGTCCGGCCAATGGCGCGCAGCGGGGAAGCGTGATGGACATGCCTGTCTATCCGGGCGACCCGCAGACTCCCGGCATCGGTGCTGTGCCTGGCGCGAAGCTGATTCCTCTCGACCAGGTGCAGACCATCACCAAGATTCCTGTGATGCCGATCTCGTATGAGGACGCCAAACCCTTTCTCCTGGCGCTTGGAGGCGCGGTGGTCCCCGAGGCCTGGCGCGGTGGTCTACCCATCACCTACAAGACTGGCCCCAGCGTGGTGAAGGCGCATCTCGCGCTCTCTTTCAACTGGGATCGTAAGCCGCTGTACAACGTGATCGCGAAGATCCCGGGCTCCACGTACCCTGATCAGTGGGTCATCCGAGGCAACCATCACGATGCCTGGGTCAACGGTGCAGGCGATCCTGTCTCCGGCGCGAGCCCCGAGTTGGAAGAGGCGCGTGGTCTTGGAGAGTTGCTCAAGCAGGGCTGGCATCCGCAGCGCACCATCATTTACTGCTTCTGGGATGGGGAAGAGCCGGCGCTACTGGGCTCAACCGAGTGGGTCGAGAGCCATGCCGATGAGCTAAGCAAGCACGCTGTCGCCTACTTCAACTCCGACGGCAACGGGCGCGGTTACTTCCGGGCCGAGGGCTCGCATTCGCTCGAGAACTTCATCAACAGCGTCACAAAAGATATTCAGGATCCCGAAACAGGGATGACGGTCTGGAAGCGTGAGCGTCTGGTCGACATCTCCCGCGCCACGCCCGACGTCCGCGCCGAACTGCGCGCACGTCCCGACCTTCGCATCGGTGCACTCGGCTCCGGATCGGACTATACCGCCTTCATCGACCACCTCGGCATCGCAAGCGTTAACCTGGGCTACGGCGGTGAAGACCAGGGTGGGGGACAGTATCACTCCATCTACGACGACTTCTACTGGTACACGCACTTTCAGGACACGGACTTCGTCTACGGTCGTGCTCTCGCGCAAACCGCCGGATCGATGGTGATGCGCATGGCCGATGCCGATGTCGTCCCGTTCCAGTATGCGGACTTTGCGGATACCATCCACACGTATGTGGTTGAAGTGAAGAAGCTCGCGGATGGTATGCGCGCTCAGACTAAGGAGCGCAATGCGGAGATCACCGACGGCGTCTACAAGGCTCTCGAAGATCCGAAGAAGAAGAGCGTGGCCCCGACGATTGAAGCATTGCCACCGTATTTCAACTTCGCGCCACTCGATCAGGCCTCGGACGATCTTACAGCGGCAGCCACGGAGTACGAAAAGACCTTCACCGCCAATGCAGGCAAAGGCCAGGGAGCGGTCAATCTTCAACTCATACGGGCGGAACGGGCGCTGCTGGACTCTGTCGGTCTTCCCAACCGTCCCTGGTTCCAGAACATGATCTACGCGCCAGGATTCTATACAGGCTACGGTGTCAAGACCTTACCCGCGGTCCGCGAAGCGGTTGAGCAGAAGCAATGGGGCGATGTCGACAAGGAAATCATCCGTACTGCGGCTGCTATCGAACGGGAGGCGGAATTGCTGAAGAGCGCCACGCAGACTCTAACAACGAACCAGTAATCTCTCTTCGCTGAAATGGACTGCTGCCCTGTCTCACAGGTACCGACGGGGCAGCACTTCTTAATCCGGTCCCGAACTGCAGCAGTTCGCCTCACCCAAACGGAGGAGCGTTCACCATGAGTCCCCGCAAATTCCTTGCCACGATGTGTATGCTCTCTGCGCTTGCGACCCAGTCGATAGGCCAGACGCCCGCAATAACTCCTGAGAAGAATACCGAACTCAAGCAGCAGATTATCAAAGAGGTGGACGGGAACGCGAAGCTTGTCCAAGTGATGATCGACACTATCTACAGCTACGGCGAGCTTGGCTTTCAGGAGTTCGAAACGTCGAAGTACCTTACTGGGCTTCTCGAGAAGAATGGCTTCAAGGTAGAACGCGGCATCTCCGGCATCCCCACCGCGTGGATGGCGACGTGGGGCAGTGGTGAGCCTGTGATCGCCCTCGGCTCCGATCTGGACTGCATCCCGCAGGCATCGCAGAAGCCCGGCGTCGCATACCACGAGCCCATCATTCCAGGTGCGCCGGGCCATGGCGAGGGACACAACTCTGGCCAGGCCGTCAACATCGTCGCTGCGCTTGCGGTTAAGGATGTGATGATCAAGAACCATCTTCCCGGCACGATCAAGATCTGGCCCGGAGTCGCCGAGGAGCTGGTGGGAACCAAGGCATACTACGTACGCGACGGTTACTTCAAAGGTGTCGACGCCGTTCTGTTTTCACATGTGGGCGACAGCCTTGGGTCCTCCTATGGAGGAAACTCCACCAGTGGCCTCGTCTCCGTCCAGTACAACTTTCATGGAGAGAGCGCGCACGCAGCAGCCGCTCCGTGGCGTGGGCGCAGTGCGCTCGATGCCGTCGAGTTGATGGATGTGGGCTGGAACTTTCGCCGTGAGCACCTTCGCCTGCAGCAGCGTTCCCACTATGTGATCGCGAACGGCGGCGACCAGCCGAACGTCGTGCCGCAGAACGCGTCTGTCTGGTACTACTTCCGCGAGACTGACTATCCGCACATCAAGGACCTATGGACGACCGGCGACCACATGGCGACGGGGGCAGCAACGATGACTGATACCAAGTGGGACTCTACGCTGATTGGCGCCGCGTGGCAGGGCTTCTTCAACAAGCCAATTGCGGAAGAAGTCACTGCGAATGCGAAGATCGTGGGCCTGCCCACCTGGTCCGATGCAGATCAGAAACTCGCCAAAGCCCTGCAGCACGAGCTGAAAGTTCCTGAAAAGGGGCTGAACACCAGCCTCGATGGATTGAAGGAGCCGCTTGAAGCTGAGAAGTACTACGGCGGGGGCTCCGACGATATCGGCGACGTCTCTTGGAACGTGCCGACGATTGTTCTCCGCTATCCTTCGAACATCCCCAACCTTCCTGGCCACAACTGGGCAAATGGCATCGCCATGGCTACGCCGATTGCCCATAAAGGTGCCGTCGCTGGAGCAAAGGTTCAGGCACTCACACTGTTCGACCTCATGACAGAGCCGAAGCTGGTCGATAGCGCGAAGGCCTACTTCAACGACGTCGAGACGAAGGACGTGAAGTATCAGACCTTCCTTCGCCCATCCGACAAACCATCCATCTGGCTCAACAAGGCCATCATGGAGAAGTATCGCCCGGAGATGAAGAAGTATTATTATGACGCCGCCAAGTACCCCACGTACCTGGATCAGCTGGGCATCAAGTATCCGACGGTCCGCACCGACAGCACCCCTACCGCTAAGCCCGATGCCACTGCATCGGACGAGGCAGACGACGATAGCTCGGTCCGGTAGTTTCCAATGGCAAACAGGAAGAAAGGGTGAGATGCTTCGAGCATCTCACCCTTTCTTCCTGGATAGAGCTGTTACTTCAGGGTCGTTGTCGTGGCCGGCCCGTACAGTAGGCCGTTGAAGAGAAATTTGAACGTGGCATGGGGCTGTCCGCGGAACGTGACCTCCGGACCATAGAGCAGAACCCGTCCCTTCCCAAAATTCGCCTGTGCCACGGCGATGCTGTTGTTCAGGTACTGCTGCCCCCAGGCCCAACCACTGTCCAGCAGGTCTCCATCGGCGTACCATGCCACGGTCTGCAAGCCACGCATGCTTGCATCCGGATCGGCGCGGAAGGCCGGGCTCCGATCGAAGAACACGTCGACTTTGCCTGGCATTCCATAGGCCACGGGATTGCTCGTGTTGACCTGAGTCCGCATCAGCGAACCGGGAATATACAACTTCTCCGATGACACCGCCGCAGCCTTTCCCTTCACGACCTCCGTCTCAGCACTCTGCAGCGGCAGATGAAGATACTCATAGATACTGGTGGAACTACCGATGGCCAGCAGAGTCCCGCCGTCCTCGACAAACTTCTGCAACTGCGGGATTGTCTTCTCCGCTGTAATCGTACCCAGCCACGGACGGAACTCCGCAGGAATCGTCTCCGGCTTCGGCTGGGTGGAGGCCAGCCGCGCACCCGCCAAGCTATCCCTTCCTGGCGCCGAGATCGCGCCATCGCTGAAGAGGATGTCGTCAAACTTCTGCTTCAAGTTCCCGGCATTGAGTGTCTGCGGATAGATGACGGTGAACGGGAACTCGAACTGTTCCATAAGCCAGCGTATCCAGCCCGAAGGCATCAGCCCGCCGTATTGGTCATAGAGTGCTATCCGCGGTTGGTGCAGTTGCAGCGCATCGCCCGCCGGCTTCTTAGTCACTGCAAACGCGTTGATGCCAAGCTCCTGCGTCGCTTTCTCGAGCAGCTTCCGCGTCTCGGCGGAGTAAGGCAGCCACAGCGTTCCCGCTCCGAGTTCTCTGCTCCCCAGCGTCGTCTTCGACGTAAGCCAGTACACCGGCTGGTGAGCCTTCAGCAGCCGATTCGTTAGTGTAAACGCGTCGTTATACTCATGGCTCACAAGATAGCCGGCATACTTCGCCGGACCTGAGATCGTGCCAGGCAGCGGTGGAGCCAGCTCCGTCGTGATCTTGGCAAACGGTCCGGTAAAGGCCTCCAACTCGCGATCGAACTGCACTCCCATCTGAAACGCGAGGGTCCATCCGGTCGCATCGTAGGGACGAACAGGCGGCCCACCCGGATACGCAAAGTCATTCGGGTGATCCTGTGGTTCAAAGAGGTCAAGCACATGTGGACGGTACGCCTGCGCGGTCATCACCACATAGGACCCTTTTGGATAATGCTTGCCTGCCACCGTGAAATCCGCAGTTGCCTGCTCGATAGTCACACCGCTCTTCAGCAGGGCATTCACGAACTTGGTTGCCGTGGGAAAATCCGGCTGCTCGGCCGAAAGTATGTAACCGCGTGGGTCGCGCTTTGCTGGGTCGTGCAGAACCTTCCCATACAGGTCCGAGGGCGCAATCTTTGAATCATCAAACGATGAGGCGAACGGAGCCGGTTTGCCGCTTGGCTTGGCCGCGGCCGCCGCAGCATCGAGCGCTTCGATCCGCTTCGGTGTAACTGTCCAGGAGTCATGGCTGCCCCGTTCGATCGAATTCTTGCCCATCCTATAGGTGTCGTAGAGCAGATGCTCCCGCTCGCGCGAGGCGTAGTCCAGAATCGCGCGGTTGTTCGTTTGCTCGTAGTCGATAGACTGACGATAGTGCCAGGTCTGTGGCGCGACCGGGTAAGGAAGATCGTCCGTCGGAAGCTGCCGTGCACTCACTAGGGGAAGCTCCATCGGAGTCGGGCTTCCAATGATCTCGGTCAGAATTCCAGTCATATTGTGAAAATACGTTACCGTACGCAGGCCACCGTTGTACCAGGTAGAGTAATTTGCAGCACTGCGCATTCCGGATCCGGGCTTGCCCTCCTCCACTAGCCGTTCGTGCATCGCCGTACCTACCGCCTGAATCTTCAACGTGACCAGCGGGTCGTAGTGATAGTTGGAGGGGTCGCGGAATGGGGGCATGAAGATCACAGCACCAAGCGGACCGGTCTGGTGGTGGTTGTACATGATCTGTGGATACCAATCCCGGAAGAGCACCCGGCTGATATTTGTTGTCTCCGGCATGTTGTTCATATAGAAGTCGCGATTGTTGTCGTGACCAATGTACTTGTGCCAAAGCCGCGGCAGTCCTCCCGTGTACCCGTCGAACGTACGCTTCTCAGGTACTGGCTCGCGCATGTACCAGTTCGCGACCAGATCCATCCCATCGGGATTATCCAGGACACAGAGCGCGATATCGTCATGCAGTAGCCGCATCGTCTCCGGGTCTGTGAGGGAATTGAGCTGAAATACCGTCTCGATCAGCTGCTGCGACCCGACGGTCTCACTCGCATGGAGACCACCGTCGATCCACACCACCGCGCGCCCTTCCTCCGCGAGTGCATGCGCCTCCTGATCGGTCAAACCTTCCGCATGCGCAAGCTTCGCGGAGATCTCTTTGTAATGATCGAGCTTTGCAATGTTCTCCGGGGAGGAGATGATGGCCATGTACTGCGTGCGTCCCTCTGCCGTGGGCCCGATGTCGACCAGTTTCATCCGGTCGGACTCCTTCGCAAGAGTCTGCCAGTACGACGTTAGTTGCGCATAGTTCGCCATGTGGTAGTCGTCACCCACATTGAACCCGAAGGCTTCTTTGGGAGTTGTGATCTTGCGGGGTGCGTCAGCAGCTTGGCTGAAACAGGGAAGCGCGGCAAACAGAGTGCACCCAATCATGGACAACGACAGGTTACGCATAGTCATACGGGCAAAGCTCCTCTGAGAATGGAAATGTTTTTTGGAATGCGAAATGACTACAGGTTGCGTGCGCCGTTATTTGGGTGGAGTATCCGGTTGAAGGTACTTCGCAAGGAAGAGATATATCTCGTGACGTGACTCGAGTGCCAGCGGGGTATCCATCCGGTTGAAGTAGTGGCCGCCGGGCGCATTCTCATACACCTTGTATTCAAATTTCTTGCCCTCTGCCTTGAACGCCTGGATCAGGTGCTCGACCTCCAGGTAGTTCACATCTTCATCGTTGGTATTTGTGTGCAGCAGCAGCGGGGTATTCAACTCTTTCGCGTGCGTCACGGGCGAGCGCTTGCGGTACTCCTCGATATCGTCATGCACGCTTTCGCCAAGATGGTAGGGCGCCGAGTAGAGCTGCCGGTACGTCTCCGGCTCATAGCCCATCCGCGCCACCAGGTCGCTGACCGGGACGCCGGCGTACGCCACCGCATACTCCTTGGGGTGCGAAAAGATGTTCATCAGAGTGATGAGCCCCCCGTGACTCCATCCCACGATGCCAACGCGTTTGGGATCGAGGAAGCTATAGCGCTCAAGCATCCACTTCATGCCCATGTACACGTCGTCGACCTCAAGCCCGCCATAGTCGATGTTCTCGTACAGTCCTTTGCCATAACCGGTGCTGCCGCGACAGTCCGTGGCAACGACGGTATATCCCTGCTCGATTAACTCCCGCACCAGATGCGCATCGATCGACGTATCGAGGCTCGAATGAACTCCCTGGTGCACAAAGACGATCAGCGGCTGCTTCCGAGAGCGGTCGAGGCGCTTCGGAATAAACGTGTAGGCGTGGAGGATCAGCGGATTTATGGCTCCAGGAGCCTTCTTGTTCTTGACGTGTGCCGATGGTGGCCCAGAATACTCAGATTTATCGATATCGGCGATGTCGCCCAGCTTTTGATACCAGAGCAGATCATCGATCTTCTTCATCACCTGGTCTGTGCCGAAGTTTGGAGAAGCAAAGACTCCGCTGGCGTCGGCTGGACTTTGAGACGCAGGCTTCGGCTGAGTGTCTTTTGTCGACTCCTGGCTCCATCCTGTGCTGAAGACCAGCATCGAAAAGACAGCGACACCCAGGGTCAGGCGGGTAAGGAAGCTATGGGAAGGGTGCATCTTCCAGTCAGATACGGATCGAGTGAAGAGCAACAGGAAAACTCCTTGACTGGCCTCATTAAAATCTTTGCGAGACTCGAACTATAACCTATCGACGGGGGTGAGCGGTACGATAAAACATCGCTATAAGAGCACCTATGCACTCTGTATAAGTCACCTGTATAGCAGCAGGAAAGACTCTGTTCTTGTGTTTGGTAGAAATCACTGAAAAGTAGCATTCGAAATATTGTCCTCGTCGCGTAGACTCCGATTATCCGTTGCGATGGATAAAGCACACGACCAAAAACCCACAACTGAGGTGGTTCAAGGCATGGCAGAGATGCACAGGCGCGATTTCATTCAAATGGGTATGGCTCTCGCTGCATTCACAACCTTCGGAAGCAGTTCTATTGCATTCGGAGCGAATAACGACGGCACCTCCGCTGGTCTGGTGGGACTTACCATCGCCGAGGCCTCGCGCCGGATTCATGCGCATCAACTTACCTCGACGGAGCTGACGCAGGCATTTCTGGACCGGATTGCAATTTACAATCCAAAGCTCAACGCCTTCATTACAGTGATGCGGGACGAAGCCCTCGCGCAGGCTCAGGTCCTGGACAAGGAAGCGAAGGCAGAACAGTTTCGCGGCCCACTCCATGGCTTACCCATTGTGCTCAAAGACAACATCGACACGGCAGGCACGAGGACCACAGCCGCCAGTCAAGTCTTCGACGACCGCATTCCTGCCGAAGACTCCTTCGTCACCGGGAAGCTGAAGCTGGCCGGTGCAGTTATTCTTGGCAAAGCCAATATGCACGAGTTTGCGATGGGGCACACTTCTTCGGCGACTTACTTTGGCCCAGTGCGCAACCCGTGGAGCCCGGATCGCACCCCGGCAGGATCGTCGGGCGGCTCTGCGGTCGCCGTCATCGCGGACATGTGCGTTGCAGCACTGGGAACCGACACCGGGGGCTCAGTGCGCATGCCCGCTGCATATTGCAGCATGGTCGGATTGAAGCCGACTTATGGTCTTGTGTCAATTCGCGGTATCGTGCCGCTCACCTACTCTCTCGACCACTGCGGACCCATGACCAAGACCGTCGAGGATGCGGCTATCCTGCTGAACGTGATGGCGGGCTACGACAAGCTGGATGTCGCAAGCGTTGAGCACGCAAAGGAGGACTATACCCAATCCATGAAGCAGCCAGTCGCGAAGATTCGCGTCGGCATACCCCGCACACCATACTTCGACAGGCTCGACGAGGAGACAGCCTCTGCGGTGGAGGCGGCGATTGCCGTCCTGTCAAAGCTGACGGCGAGCACGAAAGATGTGCATCTACCGACTACCGGGGGATTCTCCTCACTCGCGTTGAACGCCGAGACCCAGGCTTACCATCTGCAGCTCTATCGGCGCGATAAGCAGGGATATTCGATGAGCATTCGGCGCTCGCTCGAGATGGGTCTGAAGTCACTGAACGATGTCGCGGACGAGCCCTGCTCTGAAAAGGTGACCGACTACATCCAGTCGAACTGGTACCTTATCAAGCTGCGCAGAACCATAAACGACGCCTTCACCGACTTCGATCTGGTTGCGCTTCCAACGATGCGCCTGCTGCCTCCGACGATCAATGAATCGCTGAGCCGTGAAGAAGATCCGAAGCCTAGAGAGCCCGAGGTCGACAGTAACTGCCGCCCCTTCGATGTCTTCGGTATTCCTGCCATCTCAATTCCATGTGGATTCTCGAAGACCGGTCTGCCCATCGGTCTGATGATCGCCGGTCCGCGCTTTTCGGAAGGAAGAGTGCTCGCCCTTGCCCACGCCTACGAACAGGCAACACAATGGCACCTGCGCAAGCCCCTGCTCACACCCGCTATGACGATCCCGCCCGTGACCCGGAAAGCGTAACGAGCAAGGCGCATACTCTTCGTCAAAATCAAAATCACCGTAAGACATAAACAAAGAAACGCCGGGTTGTAGATCGTCCTGGCGTTTCTTTGCTTTTATCCGCGCTACGATCGGTCGTGACTGAGGATTTAGAACAGCACCTTCATACTGAACTGCATCGAACGTGGATCGTTTGCCGCTGTCAGTGCACCGAAGGCTGCGTTGCTGTTGGCTGGGTTTGTGGCCGAAGTTGGAATGTATTGTCCGGTACCAGTTCCCAGAGGATTCAGGAAGTTAGCTTTGTTAGCAACGTTGAACGACTCTGCGCGGAACTGCATCGAATAGCGCTCCGAGAAGTTGAACGCACGTTGTACTGCCATATCCAGATTCACGAGACCTGGGCCGATCACGATGTTTCGTCCTGCATTTCCGAACGTACCGAAAGAGGTTGCAGTGAACGCTGAAGTGTTGAACCAGGCCGCGACTGTCTTCGGACCGTTGTTCGGGTTGCCGATCAGGTTGGGGCGATCGGTTGCGTTATTGGATCCGGATCGGTTGCCTGATTGCCCAATGGTGAAGGGCCGGCCCGTATCAAGTGTGAAGATCCCGGACAACTGCCATCCTCCGGCAAGTTCACCGGCGATACCATGTGTCAGATAGGGCCTACCCTTTCCGAACGGAAGTTCATAAACAGGGCTGATGACGATGCGATGGGCCACGTTGAAGTCCGACAAACCCCGCTCGCCCCTTAGGTCGAGCGAATTCTGCGGAGTACCCGACGACGCTTGGCTGCTGCTCGCATAACCCGGAGCATTATCGATTGACTTAGCCCAGGTATAAGCAAGGATGAAGGAAAGCCCCTTGCTGTAGTTCTTCTGCGCTTTCACTGTCATTGCGTTGAAACTCGAATGTCCCGAAGTTTTGTAATAGGAGACGCTGTTCAATTGGTAGTAGAGACCGTTCGAGCCCACAGGTCCAAGAGGCGGTAAGGCCACTCCAGCTGCGGTTGTAGTCAGTGGCCTGTACGAAGTTACGCTTGAGGTGGTGGCCGACGTTACAATTCCCTGGTTCGGGAGCGTGAGGCGTGGAATCTTGACCCCCTGATTGCCGATGTAGCCGATCGTAATGGCCATCGTCGGTGTGATCTGCTGCTGGATGTCGGCACCATACTCGTCCATGTACAGCGTCCGGAAGTTCGGTTCGGCACCGGTTACCGATACATTCTGATATGGAAAGGCTTGCGTGCCATTCGGCAAAGTACCTGTCGCGGGGTTTGGGAACGGGGCCGTGTCGAGTTGGACCTGCGCACCCGTTGCGCTGGTGAAGCTCTGTGAGAGGCGGAACGGCGGGTTGATAGCCATGGAGAGGTTGACACCATTCCCAATGGCGGGTGAGTTATAAAAGATTCCATACGAAGCGTGAATGACGGTCTTCTCGTTTCCGTACGGTTGCCAGGCGAGTCCGACTCGTGGGGCAAAATTATTCAGATCGTCGTTATAGAGCTTCTTGCCAACTCCGTTGACTCCGGCAACAATGATCGAACCTGAACTGCCTGAGGCTGACGGCAGAACATAGTTTGAAAGAATGTCATGCTGGTCGACTGTTGGCGGGAAATACTCATAACGCAGGCCGAGATTGAAGGTTAGATTGGGAGTCACCTTCCAGTCATCCTGGGCATAACCGGCGTAAGCGGTATAACGAACCTGGAAGTTCGGCGCTGTCGGACTGCGAGTAGAAGTGGTTGCATACCCGAGCAGAAGGTCGGCCGCCGAATTTCCGGTAGTTTGCGCACCGTTGGTACCGCTTGCAGTAAATGTAAATTGACCTGTGCCACTAGAAACGAAGATGTCAGCATACCGCGCCTGCAGCAGGTTCACGCCAAACTTCAGATTATGTTTCCCGTGAGACCAACTGGTGTTGTTCACGATGTTGTAGTGGTTGTCCCAACGATGTTGCGGAAGGTTTGTGTAAGGGTGGATCGTCGCATAACCCGAAACGGTAGTAACCGGTGCACCTCCGTTGATCGAACTCGGGATGGTCGGATCGTTGAATGCGCCAGGAACCTTGGGGAATCCGTTCGTAACGTCCTCACCAGTACGTGGTTGCTCAAGCCGGTCGTAACCGACTCGAAACTCGTTTAGCCAATGGTCATTGATGATCCGTGTGTAGTTGATGCCAGCCAGGGTAGATATCTGGTTTGTGGTGCAGCCGAACCCAGGAATAAGTGCGGCTCCGCACAGTGAGTTCGAAGGCTCGAAGGCAGGATCGTTGAAGTAGTTGTACTGGACGAGGATGGAGTCTTTCTCTGAAAATTTATGGTCGATACGTGCAGAGCCTTCGTCCATATTCTCGACGCGCTTCTTATTGAACGTATAGCCAGGCCTGGGGTTCGAAGTCAGGTACCCTGCATTGGGACTAGGGTAAAGCTTGAGCAATTGAAGACCCAGCGCGCTAAACTGCGATGTAGGAATTTGATTATTTATATATGCCACTTTGGTTTGCGGATTCACCAGTTGCGTTGCAACCGAGCTGAAGTCGCCCTTCAGAAACGCTGGGTTCGGCACTGTTGTCGTTCCGACTACTGGTTGCGCCAGGCGCAAGCCTTCATAGCTCAGAAAGAAAAAGGTGCGGTCTTTGATAATCGGACCACCAATTGTGCCACCAAACTGGTTCCGGCGGAAGGTTGTCGGCGTACCCGCAAGGGTGAAGTAGTTTTTTGCGTCAAACTGCGAGTTCCTAAGAAACTCGAACAGATCCCCATGAAACCGGTTGCTGCCTGTCTTTGTGATCACCACGACCTGGCCGCCCGATGTACGTCCATACTCTGCCGAATAAACGCCAGTGAGAAGCTTGAACTCCTGGATGCCTTCTACCGAAGGCCGGAAGGACGGCGCCATGACGTTCTGGTCGTTATCGTCGATACCGTTGATGGTAAAAGTATTCGCCGTCTCATTGTTACCCGCTACGTTGAACCCGCCGCGAAACCCAAGGGTTGAACTCTGCCCCGGAATGTAAGCTGCGGGAGAAAGGAGAGCCAGGCCATAGAAAGTACGTTGGTTAAGAGGCAGTCCCACCACTTTCTGGTTGTCGATCACCGTCCCCTGCGAAGAACTCTCCGTATCGGTCACCGCTGCCGAGGCGCTTACCGTGACCACTTCACTCGTAGAACCGAGCGACAGGGGCACGTCGAGCGAGCCGTCCTGGCCCACGGCCAGCACAATGCCAGTCAACACCTTCTCCGTGAAACCGGCTAGCTTCACCGAGACCGAATACCTGCCGGGATTCAGACTCGTCACGGTATATCGGCCGGACGCATCCGACTTGGTATTACGCGTAATGTTTGTATCGAGGTTCTTGATAGTGACGTCGGCGCCCGAAATTTCCGCTCCCTGGGGGTCCAGCACCTGACCCGTCAGCGAAGCCTGTGTCTGTTGAGCGAAACCGGTGTTCGTCCAGACAAAGACACACGCAAGGAGAAGGAAAGAAAGTAATTTGTGTGTAACAGTCTTCATGAGAAAGGGTCCCCTGAACGTAAAAGTGGTTGCACTGTGATGTGTTCTGCGAAAAATCGGGAATACTGCGATTGCGCGAGATGCGTCACGAAAGGAGCGAATACCGATCGGTGTTCGTCCCTTGCATGCAAAGACTACGACTGACGCACACCGACAGATCAGAGATCTATGAGGTACGTGGCTGGTGACATTTCAACGGGCAAGAAAAAGAAGGTCTGTTCGTGTAAAAACGTCGTCCAGAATCGATATGAGGCGTATGGATAGGTTATGAATAACAGGGTTGCAAAAAAAAAACAATAAATTAATCAAGAAGGGCAGTTGCGTTTCAGTAGTGCAAGACTCTCTTGCGAATCAAGGGTTATCTGGCGGAACCCGCAAGCCACGCGGTTAAAATTCAAGGGCGTTAATAATTCCAGCGCCGTCGTCTTTACGTTCGAGTGCTCCCGAGGATACTTGCGTGCCGTTTTGCTTGTAGACAGTTCCTGCCTTCATCACGAAATCAACCTTGCCCATCAGTTCAATGTCTTCCAGCGGATTTCCGGGGACGGCAACCACATCGGCATATTTTCCGGCGGCAATGCTACCCAGGTCCTTCTCTTTCTTGAGAAGTTGGGCGGCGTTGATCGTGGCCATCTGGATGGTGTACATCGGGGGGATTCCTGCTTGAACCAGAAGTGGGAAATCGCGCCAGTTCTGTCCATGCGGAAAGACACCAGAATCGGTCCCGTACGCGAACTTCACACCCGCCTTGTACGCCTTTGCGACCGTAATCATGATCTGCGGGCCAATCACCAGTGCCTTTGCCGCAACCTGTGGAGGATAAGCGCCCGGAATTTTTGCATGCTCGGTAACATAGTTTGCGGTGTAGACCGTCGGCACATAGAAGGTGCCGTGCTCCTTCATCAGCCGCATATCTTCGTCATTCATCCAGGTTCCGTGCTCAATGGAGTCGACACCGCCCACAACAGCCCGGCGAATGCCCTCGGCTCCATGCGCGTGGGCAGCCACTGTGAACCCGTAGTCGTGCGCGGCAGCAACGATGGCCTGCATCTCCTCCATCGTCATTTGCGGATTTTCCCCGCTGTTGCTGATATCCATCACGCCGCCCGAGGCCATGATCTTGATAAGATCCGCGCCTTCCTTGTAGTGCTGGCGCACGGCCTTCCATGCATCGGTCGAACTGTTGATGATTGATTGCTTTGGCCCTAGATCTCCCTGTAGATCCATGCGAAGCCCATTGCTTGGATCCACATGCCCGCCTGTGGTTCCAATTCCCTCACCAGCGGAGTAGATGCGCGGTCCCGGAACCCATCCGGCATTGATCTGATCCCGAAGACTCACCGAGGTGTAGTTGCGGTCGGACAGATCGCGGATCGTCGTGAAACCTCCCATCAGCGTTCGCTTTGCCCAGACGGTGCTGCGAACCACCCAGGCAGCCTCGTTCAGACGGAGCTGGTCGCTGTAAATGCTGGGGCTGAACTCCATCGTGATGTGTGTGTGCGCATCAATCAGCCCGGGCAGACATGTCGCTCCTCTGGGAAGTTCGACTGCGGTAGCCGGCGGACGTGTCACAAAGCCTGGCACGACTTCCTCGATGCGCTCTCCCTTGATGACAATACTTGTCTGTCCCAGCAGCTTTCCTTCGACCGGATCGATGAGGCTGGGACAGTGCAAGACACTCGTAGCAGGTACCGGAGGAGCGTCTACCGCGAAAGACACAGTTGCAGAACAAGCGAGGAAGGCTGTCCATAGGAAAATCCTGGCGCTTTGACACTTCGGTACGGTCATCTTAAAGGCTCTCCTGGAAAAAATTCGTTGCGGCGGTTGAATATGCTCCGACCCACCGCTGGATACAAGATCACTACGGGCAAAATAGTTTGCCGCTTGTCTACTCCGTAGTTGCGATGGGAATTTCTACAAGCGAGGGGCCATCCTTACGCATGGCCATTGAGATATAACTGCTGATATCAGCTGGATCCGTCAGACGTACAGCATCGATTCCAAGAGATCCTGCCAAACTGCAATAGTCGATCTTCGGCTGATTCAGATCCATACCGACAAAGCGGCCAGATTGTGCATTGTAGCCCTTTCGAGAACGCATGAAGTTTTTCAAAATATTGTATTCACTGTTGTTGAACACGACAAAAGTGATCGGCAGATTTTCATGAGCAGCGCTCCACAATGCTTGGGGTGAGTACATCGCAGCGCCATCGCCGACCAGACAGACAAGCGGTTGACGTCGCAGACCCAGGCAAACTCCAACCGCCGCAGGCATACCCCACCCAAGTCCAGCTCCCCTGAAGTAGTAGTACTGTCCTGGCTGCCATGCAGGATAAAGCTGCCGCACATACTTATTCGTTGCGAGAGACTCATCTACCACCACGGTGCCTCGGGGAAGGCCGCGTATTACCGCTTCTGCGGCAACAATGGGATACAACGGACGGGAGAGGCTTAACGCAGAGACCTCAAGCTCCAGCTTCTTGTCCCATTGGAGCCTCCATTCGCGAGCGAACTTCAGCTTATCCGCACTACTTGAACACAGCGCCTCCTCCTGCGATAGAGCGGTTCCCACCGCATCCAGAATGTATGCCGGATTGCCGTAGAGGCCGAGGCGCACTGCGTGGCAGCGCCCCAGGCTATGCTTGTCGACTGCAATCTGAAGAAGCTCGGAGTTCGGTGAGAATGGAAGCTCATCGGAATAGGTATAGGACATAAAGGCCCTATCGCCTACAAGCAGGATGCGGTCGTATTCATGCAACGCCTTTCTCATTTCGCCGCTGTTCGGAGGAAGCGTAAAGCGCCACAAAGGGTGTTCGGTTGAAAACGGAACATTGGAATGGAATGGAGATCCGTAAACATCTGCTCCGAGTAGTTCGGCCACGCGCACTGCCGCATCCGTAGCTCCATATCGGCCGACTTCGTCACCCACTACAAGACAAACCGTCTTGCCCGATTCAGTAAGCAATTGGACCAACTCTGAAACATCCCCCACTTCTGCTTCTGAGATCTTCGATCGAGGGGGAATGCTGACGCTGCCAATCTCGTCGATGATGTTCATCGGAAGAGAAACGAAGACCGGACCACAGGGCTCCGTGTTCGCATCGCGGAACGCCCGCCGCATAATGATGGGAAGCTCCTGAAGGGAACGAACTTCATGCGCCCATTTCACAGTGGATCGCGCAAGCCCCACAAGATCGCCCGAAAGGAGTGGATCGTAAACGAGATGCCGGCTGTCCTGTTGCCCGGACATAACGACCATGGGCACATTGGTCGCATACGCATTCGTCAAATTCCCCAGACCGTTCCCTAAGCCCGCCGTCGTGTGAAGATTGACAAACGACGGGCGGCCGGTAGCCTGCGCATAGCCGTCCGCCATGCCAACAACGGTTGCCTCTTGAAGGCCGAGAATGAACTGGAAGTCGTCGGTGCCTGCCAGCGCATCGATCAGCGGCAATTCAGTGGTTCCCGGGTTGCCGAAGATATGTGTCACGCCTTCGTCTCGGAGAACTTCGAGAAGGCACTCTCTTCCACTCGCAGCTTTTAGATCTTCAGTTTCGTAACAGACGCTCAACGCTTCAATCCAGCGGCTCAATATGATCGCTGCTGCCTGCATCTGCGGCGATCTTTAGATGTTATGCTCGCTCCTAAGTGGTTATTGGGCAAATATTCGATCAAGATGCCTTCATCTTGCAGTAAATAGCCACTTTAAATGTAAAATATGAATTCATTCTCTCTTCCAAGGTGGGAAAAGTAAAGGCCTATGACCTCTGTTTTTGGATTAGATGAAATTGATCTGAACATCCTGGATGTTCTCCAACAAGATGGCCGCATCACTGTCCTCGACCTGGCAGAAAAGGTGGGTTTGTCCCCAACTCCCTGCGGCCGCAGGCTGCGGGCACTGGAGGAAAAAGGCTTCATAGAAAAGTATGTGGCTCTGCTCCAGCCCAAGAGCCTTGGGATCGTCTTCAATGCGTTCATCAAGTACGGCTCAACAGCTCACAGCGGGAGGCGATCAATAGCTTCCTACGTGCAGTGAAAAAGATGACTGAAGTCCAGGAAGCATACTTCGTAACCGGTGACCGAAAGTGCGGAGGCGTTCAAGGTTTTCCTGGTAGAGCGGCTCCTCAACCTGCCCGTGGTACACACCCAGAGTTACATCGTGCTCGAGCAGGTGAAGCACACCACTGCCCTACCTATACCGCGTCCAACCAAATCCTGAGTACATCGTCGGGTCCCAAAAGGGGCCAATAAGAGAAATCCTCTCATTCGGCCCCTTAAGCCGCAATATTCAGTCGTGGGTTCAAGGCAATTCCGCTTGCCGATACCCGAAATGGAGTGTGTAGCACTGACCAAAGCCGTCTCCCGCCACCAGAGCGGATACTCACTTTGGAGAGCCGTGACGGGTTTAATTGCATGAGCGCGACGGATGGTCTGCTGCTCGTAGCCCACGTTACCTGCTGTGATGCTAATCGCCTCCACCTTCAGGTTCGGGGCATTCATTGCAAGCAGAATCGCCAGAGCATCATCGGGGGCCGTATCGCTTTTGATGATGATCCGCTGGCGGCTCTGTCCTGCGTGGCTCTCTCGATCCGAAGCCGATGCCGGCAACGTCGAACCAGAAGAGATTATTGAAGACGTGGCTCCCCACCGCGATCGACTGCATAAATCCTCTATGTGTTGTCTTCATAACTTCCCCATTCTGCAGACGTGCGGGACGTTGCGCATGATGAGTAGATGGCTGCTGCGCAGAAGCCACAGCAGCCATTAGAAACCGCAAAGCGCATCGAAGGTATAGCAAAAGGTCCTGTTACATCTAGGGCGTGTTCACACTATTGCAAGGTTCTTCTGTTAATCTTAGGACAAGATGGAGATCACAGAAGCGCAGTATGAGCGGATCAAGGATGCGTTGC
>WNFJ01480988.1_pt1 | contig 29242 bp, 21 predicted proteins | sample 5400461 | NCBI WGS metagenome assembly WNFJ01 (sample SAMN13153349, study PRJNA577476) | soil metagenome | isolation source: 115 cm saprolite on Douglas fir-dominated hillslope | place: USA:California | collected 2013-09-17
CACCATCGGCAGCCCGCAAGTCATACTGCTTCACAACGCCGCGGGCCAGTGGAACTATTCCTCACTCGGCGGTTCCGCGGCGAAATCCAAGGCGAAGGAGCCCGCAAAATCAACCGGGATGGCCGAAGCCGCCGACATTTCCATCAAGAAGCTCACGCTGAAGGACGGCAGCATCATCATCGGCTCCGCGAATTCGCAGAAGCGCAGCACTTACGATCACGTCAACGTCACCGCTTCTAATGTTTCCATCACCTCGAAATTTCCCGTCACCGTCACCGCCGACCTTCCCGGTGGCGGCAAGTTCAAGCTGGACGGTACTCTCGGTCCCGTAGACCAAGAAGACACCGCGCTCACTCCGCTCGAAGCCAAACTCAATGTCAATTCCTTGAATCTCGCTTCCACCGGTTTGCTCGATCCTTCGCTGGGACTCGGAGGCCTTCTCGATCTCGAAGGCAATGTCTCCTCAAAGGTCTGCTGATTGCCGGAGGTTCGCCCGCCAGCGTCCCGGTCACCGTCAATTTCAATACCAAATACAATCTCCACAAAAACGCCGGCGTGCTCCATCCTTCGACTCTCAATATCGGCAGCGCCGCCGCGCATCTCAATGGCACTTACGAAACTGCCGGCGAAGCCACCGTCGTCAACATCAAACTCGACGCCAAGGACATGCCCGCGAAAGATCTGGAAGCTTTTCTTCCCGCGCTTGGCATCCATCTTCCGAAGGGCGCGTCGCTGGCTGCAGGCACACTCAACACAGATCTCAACATAACCGGGCCAACCAACAAACTGATCACCAAGGGGACCGTCGGACTCTATAAAGCGAAACTCGCTGGTTTCGACCTCGGATCCAGGATGTCCACGATTTCCGCGTTGACGGGCTTGAAAACCGGCCAGGATCTGGACATCGAAAAAATCACTACGAATTTGCATATGGCCCCTACCGGCCTTCAAGCCGAGAATTTCCTGGCGGCTATTCCCGCGCTCGGCACGCTTGTTGGCGCGGGGACCGTCGATTCCAGGAACAATCTGGACTTCAAAATGGCCGCCACGCTTGCAAACTCCGCGACCTATTCCTCCTCGGGCGGCGCGCCAGCGTCGGGAATCGGGGGCATCCTGGGCGCGATTGGCGGAGGCAAAGGCAACTGCAAAGGAGCTACCATTCCTTTTCAGATCCACGGCACAACCGCCGATCCGAAATTCGTCCCCGACATCGGTGGTACTGCCGCCAGCCTGCTCACGTCCCAGCTTGGCTGCGCCGGCGCTACTGCACCTGGAGCCAAGGCGCAGGGACAGGGACAAACTCCCGCCGACGCCATCGACGCTCTCGGCGGCCTCTTCAAAAAGAAAAAGCCTTAGGGCAAAACTAGAAATTAGAAAGTAGAAACTGAAAACTAAAAACTAAAAACTAATTCTTCATTCATACCGAAGGGCGACAATGGGATCGACGCGCATCGCGCGCCTCGCCGGAATGCAGCAGGCTGCCAATGCGACTCCGAGAAGAAGTGCGGCGACAGTCACAAATGTCTCTGGATCCGTGGCTTGCACTCCAAACAACAGGCCGGCCAAAGTGCGCGACAATGCCAGCGCCACGAAGAAGCCGATGGCCACGCCGAGAAGAGCAAGACCGGCGCCTTCGCGCAGAATCGTCCGCAAGATGTTCATGCGGTGCGCTCCCAGAGCCATGCGGATTCCGATTTCATGCGTACGCTGGCTGACGGCGTAGGCCATTACTCCGTAAATTCCAATCATGGCCAAAACGAGAGCGAGAGCGGCAAAGACACCGAACAAAACCGCGCGGAAACGCGAGCCGGCCACGGAGTCATACATCAACTGATCCATCGTGCGCACGTGAGCTAACGCAAGCTGGTTGTCCAGCGACCACGCTGCGGATTGGAGAACGGAAACAACCTTTTCCGGCGCGGACGCACTGCGGACGACGACGTACATCTCTCGAGTAAACCACGGGCACCAGCCGGAATCGAAATAGGGGACGTACATTGCCGGTTGATCTTTTTCGCCCAGACCTTCGTATTTCACATTGCCGACGACGCCGACAATCGTGTACCAGTCCCCTTTGGGGTTGTATTCACCAGTTTGGACTCTTGTTCCCACCGGATCTCGATCCGGGAAATAACGCCGCGCCATGACTTCGTTGATGACAAGTACGTGCGTGGCAGGGGAACGATCCTGGTCCGAAAAAAGACGGCCGCGAAAGAGCGGGATGCCGAGAGTGGCGAAGTAGTCCGTGCCGACGGGAATCTCGGCGATAGCCGGAGCAGGCTGGCCGGGAATGTCCGGCTTGCCTTCGATGTGAAAGGGGTTCGTAAGTTCGAGCAGGTTGGGAGGCAGGCTCATGGCCATGCTCACAGCTTCAACTCCGGGAGAATTCTTGACGCGCTCAAAGAGTTGCTCGTAAAACGAAGTAACCTGCGGCGCCTTCGCGTAGCGCTCTTGCGGCAGAGTGAGCAGTGCGGTCACGAGGTGAGAGGAATTGAAGCCTGGATTCACGGCTTCCAACTGCGACAAAGATCGAATCAGCAGGCCGGCCCCGGTCAAGACGACAAGCGCCAAGGAGAATTCGGCCACAACTAGTGCGCCGTGCAAGCGGCGGGCGCTCCGGCCTGAAGTTGCTGTCCGACTTCCTTCCTTGAGCGACTCGCCGACGGGGGAACCCGCGGAACGCAGCGCGGGAACCAATCCAAATAGAATTCCGGTCACGATCGCAATGATCGAAGTGAACGCGAGAACGCGGCCATCAACAGTGATTTCCTCGATCCGGGGGAGCGTATCCGGGCTGAGGGCAAGGATGGTGCGGACGCCTCCATAGGCAACGGCAAGGCCGAGCACGCCTCCCAAAGCGGCCAATATAAGGCTCTCCGTCAGAAGCTGGCAGATCAATCTGCGACGGCCAGCGCCGAGCGCTGAACGGATGGCGAATTCGCGGACGCGCGAGCCGGAACGTGACAAATGCAAATTGGCGACGTTGACGACAGCGATTAACAGGACAAAACCCACGGCACCCAGAAGAATCAGCAGGGCCTCGCTTGAGTTTCCGACCATGAGGTCCTTCAGAGGCACGACGATGGTGCTCGCGTCGTCCGAAAGAGGAAACTGTTCGTGAACCTGTTTTGCGATGAGGGAAGCATCCGCAGCGGCCTGTGTTTCTGAAATGCCTGACTTGAGGCGGCCAACGGTGAGCAACCAGTACGGCGGGCGCTGCGTGGCCGGTTGTAATTGCACGATGGGCCACAATTCATTATGCGGACCAAAGTGAAAACCCAATGGTAGAACACCGATTACTGTGTAGCTTTTTCCGTCGAGCTTGATAGTGCTGCCGACGGCTGCAGGATTGGCGTGAAGGAACTGTTCCCAGAAGCGATGACTGACGACAACGGAAAGGTTTCCACCGGGCCGCCCCTCCGCAGGAAGAAACGAACGGCCCAGAACAGCCTGGATACGAAGAACGGAAAAGAAGTCCGATGTGACGGACGTCCCTGGAATCATTTGAGGACTGCCGAGGCCCGTAAGTGTGAATCCAATGGGAGACGGAGAAAAGGCGGCGACGTGATCGAATACCTGCTGGCGCTCGTGGAGAGCCAGAAAATCGGCTGCGCCCATCACGCCACGATCCAATCCCCGCCCGTGAAGAAAGAGCGACACCAGGCGATCGGGCTGGCGATAGGGGAGAGGCTTCAGTAAGACGCCGTTCACAACGGAGAAAATAGCGGTGTTGGCGCCAATGCCGAGGGCGAGGGTGAGCACGGCCACAGCAGTAAATCCGGGATTTTTAGCCAGCATCCGAGCAGCAAATCGTAAATCCTGGAACAGCGTTTCAAGAAGCGGAAGCCCCCGCCGGTCGCGGTAGTTTTCCTTGGTCTGCTCGAGGCCGCCGAGCTTGATCAACGCCTTGCGCCGCGCTTCTGCAGCGTTCATTCCCGCGCGCAGATTGTCTTCGATGTGCATCTGGAGATGGCTTTCCATCTCCGCGGTGAGTTCGCGTTCGCTACGGTTCCTGCGGAAGAATCCGCCAAGTCGCACAAACCAAGCACGCATTTGCCTCATAACCGTACCTCGCGACATGGACCGGTCTGAAGACCGGCCACTACAAAAATCATTCGTAGCGTAGCGCCACCATGGGATCGACACGCGTGGCACGCCGGGCCGGAATGTAGCCGGCCATAAGCACGGCGGCGAACAAAACGATGGGGACTCCTGCAAAAACTGCAGGGTCACCCGGGCTCGTGCCGTAGATCAGACCGGCGAGCAGGCGGGCGCTGGCGATCGCGGCCGGCAAGCCAATGGCAAAGGCCACGGTAGAAATGAGCAAGCCGTGCCGTGACGCCAACCACAAGCTATCTTTTCCCCGCGCGCCCCTGGCGATGATTACTCCATAGATGCCGACGGCGGCGAGAAACAGCGCCAAACTCGCAAACGCAGTGAGCAACGCCATGTTGAAGCGATGGGGCGCAAAGGCATGCCCAAGCCGCTGCTCCATCGTCTCCGGCCCTAGAAGCGCCATGTGGTTATCGATCGAGGCCATGACGCTGCGAACCGGGGGAAGGAAGGACAAGGGCTGTGAATTAGTGCGCAGGGTGATCGCGGCGTCGTAGTCAGGCCAGTTGTCCTGCAGAATTTGCGAGACTGGCAGGTATGCGGTAGGAGTGCGATCGCTGTCCCATCCGAAATATTTTTCATCGGCAACCACGCCAACGACGGTCCACCACGCGGCCAGATTGTCCGCCCCAAGTTTGACTCGTAGGCCAACGGCGTTCTCGCCAGGGAAAAGCGAGCGCGCAGCGGCTTCATTCAGAATGACCGCCGGACTCGCACCGCGAACATCCGCACTGGAGAATTCGCGGCCCGCAAGCAGGGGAAGGCGCATGGTCCTAAAATAATTGGGGCTGATGGGGTTGAAGATAATGTCCGGAGCGCGGTTCGGATCAATGTCAGGATGTTCAGAGGTGATGACGGGACCGTCGACCTCTCCGCCGCCTGGAGGGATGGAGCGGGACGTGGCGACCGAATGCACGCCGGGAATAGCGCTCATGCGCTCGAGCACCTGGCGGTAGAAGTCTTCGGCTTGCGCTGCTTTCCGTATTTGGGGCGACAGGTAGAAGGTGAGGAGATTTCGCGAATCGTAGCCGGGATCAGCGGAGAGGAGATTCATAAAACTGCGCACGGCAAGCCCCGCACCGGCAAGCAATACGAGAGACAGCGCGACCTCGGCCACCACAAGAGCCTGGCGCAGCAAACCGCGCACGGCTCCGAAAGTCGAACGCGTACTTCCTTCCTTCAAGCAGTCCGCCAGGTTCAAGCCGGAGATCCGCGTAGCGGGAACCAAGCCAAAAAGAACGCTTGCGGAGATCGAAATACCGAGCGAAAACAGCAGCACGGGAAGATTAATTTGAACTTCTTCCAGCCGCGGCACATTGCCGGGACTAAGAACCCGGAACGCTTGCAATCCGAAATGGCCGGCCAGCAAACCGAGGGAGCATCCGAGAAAACCAAGCAGGACACTTTCGATCAAGCACTGCCGTATCAACCGGCCCGTACTGGCACCAAGAGCGCTGCGCACGGCAATTTCACCGCGACGCCGCACCCCCTGAGCCAGGAGCAGGTTGCCGACATTCGCACAAGCGATCAGAAGCACCAGGCCGACCGCCGCAAGCATGATCAAAAGCGCCTCGCGAACCCGATGGCCAACCCTGCTGAGCATGGGGATTACGATGGCGCCTTGCTCGGCGTCGTCCGCGGGGTATTCCTTTTCAAGAGCGCGGGCGATGGAGTCCATTTCGCTTTGCGCCTGCCGGAGGGACACGCCTGGTTTAATTCGGCCAATGACCGACATGAAATTTTCACCGCGCGAGGTCTTCTCAAGATTCAGTGGAATGAAAATCTGCGCGTCCCCCATTAAAACGTAACGAAAATTGGCTGGCAGAATGCCTACAATGACGAACGGATGGCCGTTTAGGGTAAGCGTCTGGCCGACGCATCCCGCGTCACCGCCGAGGCGCTCCTTCCAGAATGAGTGAGTAATCAGCGCAACGTGGTCACTGCCCGTGTGTTCTTCCAGTTCGAGGAAATTGCGGCCGAGAATTGGCGCGACTTGCAGAACCGATAGAAAATTGGGTGATACAGCGGCGCCCAAAATGTTCTCCGGCTCGTTACCGAACATGACGGTGAAGCCGCGTCCATCGAATCCTGCGAGAAATTGAAACTGCCTGGCGCGCGTCCGCCAATCGAGGAAGTTCGGCCCGGAAACGGGCACGGGATGATCGAACCTTGGCGCCGTTCGCGCGACGACCGCAAGTTGTTCAGGGTGCGGATAGGGCAGCGGCTGCAAGAGCACGCCGTTCACGATGCTGAAAATGGCGGTGTTCGCTCCGATGCCGAGAGCGAGAGTAAGAACGGCAACAGCGGTAAAGCCGGGATTCTTGCGCAGCATGCGCGCACCGAAACGGACATCCTGAAGCAGCACTTCCAGTACGGACAGCCCCCTTCGCTCTCGAAGCAACTCTTTGGTTTGCTCGACGCCGCCTAATTTCATAAGCGCTTCCCGTCTAGCTTCCGCCGCGGTCATGCCGGCGCGCAGATTGTCTTCGATGTGCATTTGGAGATGGCTTTCCAGCTCGGCGGCAACTTCGCGCTCGTGGCGGTTTTTGCGCAACGAGCTGGCCAGGCGGATGAGCAGCGCGCGGAGGCGTCTCATACGGATTCCTTTCCGGGAGCCAGGAAGCGCGCCAGAATTTCGGTGGTCTGCTCCCACTCGCGTGCTTCTCTCTCCAATTGCCTGCGGCCCGCGCGCGTCAGTTTGTAATACTTGGCTTTGCGATTGTTGTCCGAGGTGCCCCACTCGGAGGAGATGTAGCCTTCCTGCTCCAGCTTCAGCAGGGCGGGATAGAGCGTTCCGTAGTTCACTGCCAACAGGTCGCCGCTAGTCTGTTCGATGCGCCGCGCAATCCCGTACCCGTGCAATGGCCCCAGCGCTTGCAGCGTCTTCAGCACCATCAAAGCCAGCGTTCCCTGCCAGACGTCTTTTTTCTCGCCCATCGTGTTCTCCTGTAGCTCCTATGGGTTGCCAATACCTATATGCTACAAGTCCCTATGGGAATGCAATAGAAGAAACGCAAGACCCTGGCATTTTGTTTCCGGTTTTTTTTAATTTTTCAGGGCTGGCTGGCGCGGCGGGAGGCATTTTGCCTATTTCCTAATCCCTCTCGCCTAACCCCTTCCAGTTCTTGACTCTTCGGAAACTTCCCACTAGCCTCATGCGTCTAGTCCTACAGTTGCATTGCCGAGAGACGGTCTCTTTCCAACGCTCTTGCAAGGAGTTCTTTGCATGCGATTCAACCTGATTCTCAGGTGTATGTCGGCAGTTTGCCTCACCATGTTTCTCATTCTTGGCTACGCTGCGCCAACTCTTCGTGCCCAAGGTGGCGAGCCACAGTATTTCGCCATTCGCGGCGCAAAAATTGTCCCCGTTTCCAGTCCGCCCGTGGAGAACGCCACGATTGTCATCTCGCGTGGCCTCATCACGGCGGTCGGCAAAGACGCTAGCGTTCCGCCCGAGGCGTGGGTCATCGACGGCAAAGGATTGATCGTGTACCCCGGTTTGTTTGATTCCTTCACCGACGTAGGGATTCCCGCGGCCCCGCCTGCGAGTGGCGAAGGCGGCCCGCGTCGCTCGCAAGAGGCAGCGCGTGGTCCCGAGGACCGGCCCTTGTCCATGCCGTGGCGCAACGCTGCCGACGAAGTGAGTCTCAGCGATAAGCGCATTGAAACGTGGCGCAGCGCGGGATTCACCACCGTTGTATCCGCGCCAAAAGGGGGAATCTTCCCGGGGCAGGCCGCTGTGCTGGATCTCGCCGGCGAACGCGCGGGAGATCTGGTAGTGAAATCGCCGGTCGCGATTCCGCTGGGATTCCAGACATCGGGGGGATTCGGCAGCGGTTTCCCCGACTCGATCCTGGGTGTACTTGCGTACATTCACCAGGTCTGGCTGGACACGGAGTGGAGCATCAAGGCGCAAGCCATTTACGAAAAGAATCCGCGCAGCACAGCGCGGCCCCGTTACGACCGTACCGAAGCGGCGCTCGCCGAAGCGCTGGAAGATCACGCGTTTGTTTTGATTCCGGCGAACAATTCCGTTCAACTGCGCCGCGCGCTCGAACTGGTGGATCGCTGGCACGTCAGCGGCGCCATCTACGGCGGCCAGATGGCTTATGAAGTCGCGCCTGAAATCGCCGCGAAAAAATTGTCCGTGCTCGTGAATCTCAAGTGGCCGGAAGCCGAGAAAGACGCCGATCCCGAGGACAAGCCTTCGCTGCGAACGCTGCACTTCCGCGACCGCGCACCGTCTTCGCCGGCGGCGCTTGCCAAAGCGGGCGTGAAATTTGCGCTTTATTCCGGCGGCATCACTCCGCCGAAGGACATACTCAAGGCCGCGAAGAAATCGATTGAAGCTGGGCTCGCGCCGGACGCAGCGCTGCGCGCGCTGACGCTGTCGGTCGCGGAAATTTTCGGCGTCGCCGACCGCCTGGGCTCGATTGAAAACGGGAAAATCGCCAATCTCGTGGTTACCGATGGCGATCTCTTCGAGGAAAAAACGAAGATCAAAATGGTTTTTGTCGACGGACCCAGATTTGAGATTCGCGAACCGGAGAAACCCAAAGACCCGCCAAAAGGCGACATCACCGGGAAATGGAAACTTTCCTACACCACGCCCGAAGGCCCGGAAGAATCTACCGCTGACCTCGCCATGGAAAAGGATGGCACCATCTCGGGCAGCATCACCAGCAAGCGCGGGACAGGCTCGATCATTAGCGGTTATCTGAGCGTCGACAAATTCAGCTTCACCATCAACTTTGTGCTCGAAGGATCTCCCGTGGATGCCATCTTTTCAGGCACGTTTGATGGAACTTCGTTGAAGGGTCGTATTAGCGTGCAGGGCTTCTCGCTCGAGTTTACCGGCGTCAAGCCCGGCGCGGCTTCATCGACGATGGTCTACCTCGGGGGTGCACAGTGAGAATTTCGAATTTGCCGAACGCAGAACGGCTGCGCGCTCCGTTCCTTTTCTTCCTTTGCGTCCTTTACCTCATTTACTTCCCGGTTCTGGAGCACGCCGCCACGCCGCCGGACGCACCCGCCGTCATTCTGATTCAGAACGCCACGATCATGACCGTCTCGCATGGCACCATCGAGCACGGCTCCATCCTTATTAAGGATGGCAAAATTGCAGAAGTCGGCCAGTCCATCAAGGCTCCGAAGGACGCACAAGTGATTGACGCCGCGGGACAATTCGTCATTCCCGGCATCATCGATTGCCATTCGCACATCGCGGCGGAAAGCATCAACGAAGGCAGCGTTTCCGTTTCCTCGATGGTGAACATGGCGGAGATTTTGGATCCGGAAGACATTGACATCTATCGGGATCTCGCGGGAGGAGTTACCGCGGCCAATATCCTTCACGGGTCGGCTAATGCGATTGGCGGTCAGACGCTGGTCATCAAGCTCCGTTGGGGCCAGCCGGCGGCGAAGCTCCCCTTTGAAGGCGCGCTGCCTGGCATCAAATTCGCCCTCGGCGAAAATCCCAAGCGTTCGAACTTCAGTATCCCCGGCCAGCCCAAGCGTTACCCGGCTACGCGCATGGGTGTGGAAGAGACCATTCGCGGCGCCTTCAGCGAGGCGCGTGATTACAAAAAAGCCTGGGAGCAGTACAACAAGCGCGCCGCTGCCGGTGAAAAGAATCTTATTCCGCCGCGCCGCGATCTGCGTCTCGAACCGCTCGTCGAAGTGCTGGAAGGCAAGCGTTACGTGCACTCGCACTGCTACCGCGAGGATGAAATCCTGATGCTCTTGCGCGTCGCGAAAGAGTTCGGCTTCAAGGTCCGCACCTTCCAGCACGTTCTGGAGGGTTACAAAGTCGCCGACGAACTGGCGGCGGCCGGCGTCGGCGCTTCCACTTTTTCCGATTGGTGGGCCTACAAAGTGGAGGCTTATGACGCGATTCCGTACAACGCCGCGCTGATGACTCGCCGCGGCGTGAACGTCTCCATCAATTCCGACAGCGCCGAAGAAGCCACGCACTTGAATCAGGAAGCCGCCAAAAGCATGAAGTTTGGCGGCATGTCGCACGACGAAGCGCTCAAGATGGTCACACTGAATCCCGCGATGCAGCTGGGCATCGACAAGCGCGTTGGCACGATTGACGTCGGCAAAGACGCTGACCTCGCGATTTACAATCACGATCCGCTCAGCGCCTACGCCGTGGTGCAAAAAACCATCATCGATGGCCGCGTGTACTTCGATCGCCAGCGCGACATCGCCGAACGCCCCGAGCGCGAAAGAGAAAAGAAGGCGCTCGTCGAAAAATTCAAGAAAGCCGCTGAAAAAAAGCCTGAAGAGAAAAAACCCGATGGTACTCCCCCTACCGGTCAAAAACCGGCCGAAAAGAAACCCGAGGAGAAAAAACCGGAAGAAAAGAAACCGGAAGAAAAACCCAAGCCACCGCAGCCTCCCCAGGACTCCATTTCGAGCGATCGTGCACGGTTCGGCGCGGCCTCCACTGATTTTGGGGGGCCGCAGTGAGCCACGAGCCAATTCGCAGACATCTCCTTTACCTGGTTTACTTCATCAATTTCCTTTATCTCCTCGCCCCTCCGAACGCTGGTGCGCAATCGCAGCCATCCGGGACCTACGCCATTACCAACGCCAAAATATTCACGCTGGCGGGGAACACCATTGAAGACGGCACGATCGTTATTCGTGACGGAAAAATTGCCGCAGTGGGCGCCACCGTCGAAGTTCCGCCCGGAGCGCAAGTGATCGATGCAAAAGGACTGCAAGTCTATCCGGGAATTTTCGACGCGATCACTCAGATGGGGCTGCAGGAAATCGGCGCAGTCAGCGCCACCGTCGATTCGACGGAAACAGGAGGCTACAACCCGGACGTAGTCGCGGCCACGGCCGTGTCTCCTTCGAGCGAGCACATTCCCGTCACGCGCGCGGCGGGCATCACGGAAGTTCTTGCCGTTCCCGGCAGCAGCGGCGGATTTGATTTCGGCGGCGGAGGCAGTGTAATCGGCGGCCAAGCCTCCGCGATTCATCTTGCCGGCTGGGCCATCGATGAAATGCTTATCAAGAAAAGCGCGGCGATGGTGCTCAATTGGCCGGCGATCGAAACGCAAACTTTCGATTTCTCTACCTTCTCGCGAAAAGAAAAACCCTACACCGAGGCCAAGCAGGAGTACGACAAACAGGTGAACGAACTCACCGACTGGCTGGAGCGCGCGCGGCATTATTCGCAGGCCATGGAGAAGGGCTCTGGCGCCAAGTACGATCGCGACCTGAAGCTTGAAGCACTCGCGCCAGTCATTCGCGGCGAACTCCCCCTCCTGGTTTTTGCCGATCGCTCGCGCGAAATCCGCAATGCCGTGGAGTTTTGCGACAAGCAGAATCTAAGGATGATCCTCGCCGGCGGGGAAGAGGCATACAAGGTTAAGGATTTGCTCCGCTCGAAAGGCGTTCCGGTCATTCTCCGGCCTACGCTTTCGCTTCCGCCCGAGGAGGACGATCCCTACGACCGCTTGCTCTCGCAACCCGCGGAGCTTGCCGCTGCCGGCGTGAAGTTTGCCTTCGCCAGCTTCGACAATTCCTTCGCGCGCCGCCTGGGGCAAAACGCGGCGAATGCCGTGGCGTACGGCCTGCCGTATGAAGAAGCCCTGAAAGCCGTTACGATTTATCCGGCGCAAATTTTGGGCCTCGATGACCGGATTGGAACCCTCGAGCGGGGCAAACTCGCCAATCTGATTGTGACCAACGGCGACCCACTCGAACTCACGACCGACGTGAAGTACCTGTTCATCAAGGGCCAGCTCACGTCCCTGGATAACCGGCATCTGCGCCTTTACGAGAAATACTCGAAACGGCCGAAAGTGCGATAGTTCCACTCAGGATTACACCTGAATGGGCGCAGCAATGAATGGGCGCAGCAAACTGCGCCACTACAAACGCTGGGTGATGCTTCTCGTCCGCGCAGGATAACCCGCGCGAATAAACGAAAATTCCAAGAAACTTTTTGAGCTCGATTGCGTTCATACAGTTGAACTCCATGCGCACACGCCTGCTCACGACACTCACCGCTTTGATACTCGTTGGTGCAGTCTCGCCTGCTCCCGCGCAGGAGGCGCGGAAGATTGTGGAACAGTACGTGAAGGCGGCAGGCGGCGGCAGGGCGTTGGCGAAGATCCAGACGTTGACGCTCGAAGGGACGTTTACGACGGACGACGGGAAGAGCGGGACGTACACGCTGGATACCAAGCTGCCGAATCGCTACTACTCGGAGTTGCTGGTCGGCGAAAGGAATGTAATCGAGGCGTACAACGGGAAGTCGGCGTGGCACGAAAGCGCCGCGGGGGAATTGGGAACGCTCGTGGGAGCCGAAGGCATGCAAGTGGAAGCGGCGGCGCAGTATTACAACTCGCGGCTGATCAATCTGAAGAAAAGCAAGATCGCGTTGGCGCTGGTGGGGCATGCTCAGGTGCGCGGGAAAGATGCGCTGCAATTGGAAGTGACCACCGCCACGGGGATGAAGCGGGAAGTCTTTTTCGATGCGCAGACGCACCTGATCGTGAAGGAGGCGGCGACGGTTGGCGGAGTTGCAGAGGAGATTTTGTACGACGATTATCGAACGGTCGACGGCGTGAAGTTGCCGCACAAAATCGAGCTGCACCGAGGCAGCGACAAATACGATATCAGCGTGACACGCTCGGCCATCAACGGAACGGTGGGCGAGCGGGTCTTTGATTTCCCGATCAAGTCGCAAGTCAAATTGCCGGACCTGAAAGCCTTGTTCAAAGAGATTGACGACAACCAGAAAGCCATCGACAAGATTCGAGAAAACTATGCCGGCTCGCAATCGGAGGAAGAGACCGAGTTCGAGGGCGACGGCAAAGTGAAGAAGCATGAAATCAATGAGTACACGTTTTTCTATCTCAACGGGAATGAGATCACCACGCTGGTGAAAAAAGACGGCAAGCCGCTGAGCGACGCGGAGCAGAAAAAGGAAAACGAGAAGACGCAGAAACGCATCGAGGAGCACCAGAAGCGCGCCGCGAAGAAAGAAGCTAAAGAAGAGAAAGCCAAAGAAGAAGGGAAGACCGAGGAAAAGGATGAGCCCGGGATTGAAATATTCCTGCGCGCCTGCCAGTTTGTGAATCCGCGGCGAGAGCGTTTCCGCGGGCAGGACGTATTGGTCTTCGATTTCGAGCCGAATCCGGAATTCAAGCCGCACAAGCTGGTTGAAAAAGTGGTGCAGAAACTCGCCGGGGTCGTTTGGGTGGACGAGAAAGCGCACGACGTGGCGCGGCTGGAAGCGTACTTTACGGGCGACATGAAAATCGGTGGCGGCTTGCTCGCGAATCTGCAGAAAGGCACCAGCCTCGTTTTCGAGCAATCGTTTGTGAATAACGAAGTGTGGCTGCCGACGTACATGGAGGCGCACGTGGGAGTACGCTTCCTGCTGGTGAAAGGGATCAAGGCCAGTATCGTGACGCGCTATTGGGACTACCAGAAGTTCAACGTGGAGACGCTTTCGACGATCGCCAAGCCAAAAGGGGCGGCGGAGACGCCTGTCGATCCTCCGACGAAGCCCTAGGGAGTGAACAAGTTGAAAGTTGACAGTTAATGCGGCAGCTTGGCGCCAAGCCTGTGGCCACGGACTTCCATGTGTTTCTGGTGGAAGGCGCCGTGAGGCTAGGGCTGCACAGTAGTCTGCTAAAAGTAGAGCTGGATGGAGGCTGGCCCACCCGCCCCAAGAAGAACCCGAAAGCCCTGCTGGTTGCGTGAGAGATCAGAAAAAGTCAGCGGACCACTGCTAGAGAAAACTAGAAACTAGAATTCAGAAACTAGAAATCGGAAACTGGAAAAGCGAAAAGCTTGCACGGGTTCGTCCTAGCAACGTTGGTACAGCATCGCCAGGACCATCAGGTCCGACCGCGTAAACAGCCACTGTTCTGCCTGCTTACCTGCCGCTTCCGCCGCGCGCGCGATAAAGCCGATGCGCCGGGTGCGCGCCAGGTGGCGCAGACGCTCGAGGCCGATGCCCGTCAGGGTGGCAGTCTCCGTGTCTGTAAAGATCTTCTGGCTGGCCTTGACCTTGATCATGCTTTTGTCCTCAATCATTGATCTGAAGAGCGGCCTACGGTTCGGCGTTGGGCGGGGTTACAGCGCGGGCCGCTGGTCCTGTATTCGTGGCCCTTCTCCTCCTGGTTCGCACTATAGCTGTTGTGTGCGGGCTTTCAATCGAGTGAGGATTGCAATTTTTGGGCGGAAGAATCCGAGTTCTACGGTCCGGTAAAGCCCTGAGGGGACGCGAAAAGACAAACTAGAAAGCACAAGGTAGAGACTAGAAATTGAAAAGCGAAGAGAGATTTCTCCGCGCAAGAATCGCGCGGAGAGGCAGAGAGCTCCTTACGCAGGCCGACGCTTTCGCAGGAGCGAAAGCGGAAGAAAAAGTCCGCCTGCTTCGGTCGGTCCCGTAACACCATTTGGGATGCAAAAGACGCAAATGACGGGTGTGGGCCAGTGCCAGATGCCGCGGGACGTGTCGCATGTCGAAGCGCTTGAACGATTGAGAACAAGCAACGTCAAAGTCCCCACCCTTACAAGCCAAGGGTGGGGCACCCGCGCCGGGCGGGCGGGGGCAGGCTTTTAAGTTGGGTGGGGCACCTGCACTCTTTAACACGGACAGGCAAGAATGCCTGTCCCACCGGCCCAAGAATCAAATTCAAAATCCCCACCCTTACAAACCAAGTGTAGGGCGCCTGCACAACTGAGGTAGAATCTGGCGCGAGGAGGAATATGCGACGAACTTGTTCTACGGTTTTTTTCTTGGTGATGGTTGTGGTGCTGGCGGGCGCGAGCGCGGATTTGCGCGCGCAAGACAAGCCGGAGATGAAGAGCGAAGAGATGCCGCTGCGCGTGGCGGTGGCGGGGCTGGTGCATGGGCATGCGTTTGGATTCTTCTACGAGTTTCAGAAAAGGGCGGACCTGCAGGTGGTGGGCATCGCCGAAGCCGATGGGCAGCTGGTGGCGCAGTTCGAAAAGAGATTTAGCCTGGCACACAATCTCTTCTATGCGGACCTGGAAGACATGTTGAAGAAAACCAAGCCGCAAGGCGTGCTCGCTTACACCAATACCTACGATCACCGGCGCGTAGTGGAAATCTGCGCGCGGTACGGCGTTCCGGTGATGATGGAAAAGCCGCTGGCGGTTAGCACGGAGGATGCGCGCGCTATCGAGAAGGCGGCGCGCGAGGGCAAGATCCAGGTGTTGGTGAACTACGAGACGACCTGGTATCGCAGCAATCAAGCGGCTTACGAGCTGGTACACGAAAACGCGCTTGGAGAAATTCGAAAGATTGTCGTGCACATGGGGCACAGCGGGCCGAAAGAGATCGGCGTTGGGCCGGAGTTTCTTGCGTGGCTGACCGATCCGAAACTAAACGGAGGCGGCGCGCTCTTTGATTTTGGCTGCTACGGCGCGGATTTGGCGACCTGGCTGATGGAAGGACGCAGGCCGGAATCGGCGACCGCGGTCACGCAACAAATCAAGCCGGACGTTTATCCGCGAGTGGATGATGAGGCGACGATTGTCCTGAAATATCCAAAGGCGCAGGTAATCGTGCAAGCTTCTTGGAATTGGCCGTTCTCGAGAAAGGACATGGAGGTGTACGGGCAAAAGGGCTACGCCATCACGGTTGGGCGCGATCAAGTGCGCGTGCGGCTTTCTGAAAAAGAGGAGAAACTGATAGAGGCCAAGCCGCTGGCGGCGTCGAACAGCGATTCGGTTTCCTATCTGCGCGCGGTGCTTCTGGGAGGGATGAAGGCGGAGGGATTGTCTTCTCTGGAAACGAATGTGATCGTAACGGAGATCCTGGATGCGGCGCGGCGGTCCGCGGCGACGGGGAAAACGATTTCCCTGGGCGGCGCTCGCTGATCGGGCGAAGTTGCGCTGCGCAATCAGGCTGACGGATGCACGGCAAGGAAGAGCCAAGCAGACTTAGGTTAATGAAACATTTGAGGCTGAGATTCTTCGGGCCCGATCGTGTCGGGCCCTCAGAATGACAAGTTCAGCTTTTTTGGCAGCCAGTTAACAGACGTGTCTACAGTTTTACGGGGACGGGGCGGTCGAGGACTTCGCGGACCTTTACCGCGAGGGCGCGGGGAGTGAATGGTTTTTGAAGGAAGGCCACGCCGGTTTCCAGTACGCCACCATGAGCGATGACGTTGTCGGTGTATCCGGACATAAACAGGACCTGCGTTCTACCCTGTTTGGCGGTGATGCGGCGGGCGAGTTCACGGCCGCTGGTACCCGGCATCACCACGTCGGTGAGCAAGAGGTGAATCTCGCGTGAGCCGGTGGCGGCAAGCTGTTCGGCGTGCAGAGCGCTTTCCGCTACCAGGACGGAATAGCCCTGAGCGGCGAGAATCGTGCGTGCAAGCTCGCGGACGGCTTCATCATCCTCGACGAGGAGGATGGTTTCCGTTCCTTTGCGATCGACGGACTCCTCCGTTTTGATCGATGGAGCGGCCACGGGTTCCTCGACGCGCGGGAGATAGACCTTGAAGGTCGTGCCTTTGCCGGGTTCGCTGTAAACCCAAATATACCCACCGCTTTGCTTGACGATGCCGTAGACGGTGGAGAGGCCTAGGCCGGTGCCGCGGCCGCTTCCCTTGGTGGTGTAGAAAGGCTCGAAGATGTGCGCCTGGGTATCGGAGTCCATGCCGATGCCGGTGTCCGAGACGGCCAGCATGACGTAAGGGCCGGGCCTGACGGAAACGTGGTCGCGCGCGTAGTTGGCATCGAGGTCGACGTTGGCGGTTTCGATGGTGAGGCGTCCGCCCGTGGGCATGGCGTCGCGGGCGTTTACGACCAGGTTCATAATGACTTGTTCGATTTGGGCGGGGTCGGCCTTCACCGTCCCGATATGCGGGCTGCAGGCGGTTCTCATCTGAATGTCCGCGCCCATCAGGCGGTTGAGAAGTTTGTCGAGGCTTTCCACTATGTAGTTTAGGTCCAGCGACTTGGGCTGCAAAACCTGTTTGCGGCTGAAGGCCAGCAATTGGCGAATGAGGGTTGCGGCGCGCTCGGCGGCGTTGCCGATCTGCTGAACGTCTTTGGTGAACTCCGGCGGAATGCCGGGACGGTTGAGGGCCAGCTCGGCATAGCCTTTGATGATGGTAAGAAGATTGTTGAAGTCGTGAGCGATGCCGCCCGCGAGACGTCCGACGGCTTCCATGCGGTGCGATTGCTGCAATTGATTTTCGAGCAGCTTGCGATCGGTGATGTCGACGATCAAGCCTTCCATCACTGGGTGGCTGTCGCTGCCGCGGACCACCACGGCGTTGTCACTGACCCATATAATCTTGCCGTCTTTACGAGTGATGCGGTATTCCGCCTGGAACGGTTGGCCGCGCTTGCTGGTTTCCTCCGCGGTTTGAACGACATGGTGGTCTTCGGGGAGGACGTGGCGCAGCCAATTGCGCGAATCAGCGAGCCATTCATCGGGAGAGTAACCGAGAATCGCTTGGACCTGCGGGCTGACATAGAACCATTGGCCATCAAGGCCAAGTTCCGCAATATAACTGATGGCGGCGACTTGCTCGACGAGTGTGCGATATTTGATTTCAGCTTCGTCGCGAGCGCGCTGCGCGCTTATTCTTTCGGTGATGTCGCGAGTGACGCAGATGGTGCCGCCGTCGGGCAGCGAGGTAATGGCCGCTTCCAGGGGAACGACCGTTCCGTCTTTGCGGTGCACGGTGACCGGACCGAACCACTTGCCGTGATCCTTCAAGCCCTTGCGAATGTCGGTCTGCACGGGCGTGACGTCCTGGGGATTGGACATCTTGTCCCACCGTTTCCCGATGAACAGCCCGGGATCGGGATCCCCCATCATGTTTGCGTAGGCGGGGTTGACGTAGAGGTAGCGCCCGTCGGGGTCGAGAATGGCCATGCCATTAATGGCCGACTCCATCGCCAGAGTATGCGTGTGCACAGCGCCGGCGCTTTTTGCCTCATGAGACTGGCTGATGCCGAGGCGCGCGGCGAAGCAGACAATGGAAACGGCAAGCAGCGAGAAACGTACGGCGCGCCATTCGGGGCCAAACTGCGCAATCTGCAGGAGAACGAGCAAGGGCGCAATGGCTAAGGTCGCGTTGGTGAGCATCAGATGTGTGAAAGTCTCTCGCTTGCGTTGAGGAGAAACTGCCATGGCAGCCGGGGGCTGCCAGCTGGCGGCCCACACGGCGGCGGCGAGAAGGGGAAGAGTCCAAGCCAGGTCGAGGATGGTTCCGGCGGGGATCTGTTCGGCGCTCTGCACATAGTCCGCGCGAGCCGTACACAACGTGTAGAAAAGCATATACAAAGACAGGCCGGCAAAGAGTTTGCGGATATGCGGAAGGCGCGCGCGCAGCGCTTGAATGGCAGCGAGAATCACGAGAAGCAGGTTTTCTCCCGTTTCCATGCGGATCTCCCGCAGCAAGGCTTCCCGGTCGCTAACGTGATGGGCAGGCAGGTAATAGAAGCTGACGAAGATAAAAAAGAAAACGATGGCAATCTGGATGAAGTCGAGCATTGACTCCACGTCGAGCCGGGGGGAATCCTTTTCGTGGTCCAGAAAGATGGCCATCGCGAAGGGTACGCTTTGCAAGCCGAATAGAAACCGCACGGCGGAGCCCGTCGGAGGCTCGGCGTGGAGTACCACTTCGTAGTACGTCCAGCCAAAATTCGCGATGCCCCACATGGCGATGCCGGCGGCGAAAAGCAGCCAGAAAGGGCGGCTCAGGCCCTGTCCCCGGCGGTACGCCGCAAAGGCCATCACCACGGCAAAGCCGCAAGCGAAGTTCTGCAGCGTGTTGGCCAGAAGAGATCCGAGCGTGGAGGTGCTTAGCGTCAGCGTGATGCACACGTGCAAGGCGACGACAACTAGCGCAACAATGAGGGGCTTCCGGGGCATCCCACGCTGCTCCTTCGGCGTTCCGTCGTGATTCATAGCTTATTTTTAGTTTAGGAGGAGGCGCGCCTGGCGGCTAAAAAATCGCCGGGGACGTACCGAAGACTAAACGCCTTGTATTCGGGGGATACGCGCAGACAAGGTATGCGGCCGTGGGTTAGCGCCCCTCGAAGGGGTAGCGGTCTTGCGACTGGACGGCGGCGGCGACGCGGCGTCGAATGGCGATGGTATCGACAGGAGCGCGCTTGGCGAAGCGCTTCAGCACGGCCATTTGCGTTGTGAGCATGTCACCTTCGTGGACGGCGGCGATGGCGCGTTTGGCTTCGTGCTCAACGCGCTCGGCGGCATCGCTGATAAAAACGCGCGCGGCATCGATCATGGTTTGCGCCGCGGACGCGCCCTTCGCGGCGGCGGCCTTTTGCGCGCGGAGCAGACAGGACTCCATGGCGTAGATTTCCATCACCACGTTGGAGAGCGCGCCGATCAATTCCTGTTCTTCGGCAAGCTTTTCGCGGAATTTCTGGACAGCGCCACCGGCCGCTTGCAGAAACATTTTCTTGGCGTTGGCAACGACACGAGCTTCATCCGCGAGCACGCCTTCCGGGGCTTCCTCGAAGGAGGGCCCGGCAAGGATTTCATCCGCCAGCTTCATAGCTGCGGGAATCAGTGCGAGCTGGCCGCCCATGGCGCGCTTCATCAGCATCTGGATGATGAGCATGCGGTTGATTTCGTTGGTACCTTCAAAGATGCGATTGATGCGCGAGTCGCGATAGGCGCGGCAAACAGGGTACTCTTCATGGAAACCGTAGCCGCCGAAGATCTGTACTCCTTCATCGACTACGAAATCGAGCATCTCGCTGCCGTAGACCTTGGCGATGGAGCTCTCGATGGCGTATTCCTCGAGCACTCGCATCGTGTTCTGGGTCTTTTCAACTTCGCTCCTTCCGGAGCGGTCGCCGGAGCCGGAAGCCGCGGCCATAGCCGCTTCGATGTTTCCCGCCGAGCGGTATACCATCGATTCCACCGCAAAAATCTGAATGGCCATCTCCGCGAGTTTTTCCTTCATCAAGCCGAAATCGCCAATCTGCTTTCCGAACGCTTTGCGCTCTTTGCAATACTTCGCGGAAGTCATTAGGACGTGCTTCGAGCCGCCGACGGCGGAGGCGCCCAGCGTGAAGCGCCCGGCATTCAGAATATTGAAGGCCACAATGTGCCCGCGGCCGATTTCGTGCAGCAGGTTTTCCTTGGGGACCTTGCAATTTTCCAGGAAAATGGGCGTCGTCGAACTCCCGTGGATGCCCATCTTGTGCTCTTCGTTGCCCGGCTTGAAGCCAGGGAAGGTGCGTTCGACGATGAAGGCCGTGAATTTTTCGCCGCCGACCTTCGCAAAAACAATGTAGACGTCCGCGAAGCCGCCATTGGTGATCCACATCTTCTGCCCATTCAGGATGTAGTGCGTGCCCTCGGTGTTGAGCTCCGCGCGAGTCAGAGAATTCTGAGCGTCGGACCCGGCTTGCGGTTCGGAAAGGCAGTAGGCGCCAATCCATTCGCCGGTGGCGAGCTTGGGCAAGTACTTTTTCTTTTGCGCTTCCGTGCCGAAATAAACGATCGGCAGCGTGCCGATCCCTGCGTGTGCGCCATGCGTGACCGCAAAGCCGCCGTAAATCGAAAGCTTTTCCGTGAGCACCGTGGTGGAAATTTTGTCGAGGCCAGCGCCGCCGAATTCCTCCGGCACTCCGCCGCCCATCAAACCGACTTCGCCGCCCTTTTTCACCAACTCGGCCATCAACCCGGGCTTCTTGTTTTCGAGTTCTTTTATAAGAGGAAAAACTTCCTTGAGGACGAATTCCTCCGCCGTTTGGCCGATGAGTTTTTGATCGTCGGTAAGGTCCGCGGGCGTGAACACATCGCCAGGCTGCGGCGATTCCAAGAGAAAGCTGCCTCCCTTTGCTGCCGGCTTCGTCAGAGTGGCGGTGGCCATATTGGTCGCTCCTAGCAGGAAGTGTCTGTAACTGGGTTTCACTCTATTGGATGCATGAGGCGTACAACGCAATCAATTCAATCCATTTTACTCCCGCAAAACGGTCCAGTAAACATCGTTAAGTTCCAACGTGCCGCATCAGTTTCCGGTCCGCAGAATTCTCAAGCATTACTCTTGAGCGGCTTTTTGAGTTTTCGCTGCGGCCCAATTCATTTGCGCGATATAACTCAGGAATGTCAGATTTGCCAGTAACGACTCTTGAGATTCCTCTTAAGACCGAAATGCCAGCAAGTGAGAGACGGAAGCGTTGGTTCGAGGTTTGGCTTGTGTTGCTGGCCGCCTGCGGGAGTTCCTTTCTGAACGCTCTGTTTATTTTGAGGAACGGCCCGAATGCAGTTCCAACTAATACAAGCCAAAGATGGTTGATGGGGATCTTTCAGGAAGTCATCGCTTTAGTCTTGCTTGCATACGTATTGTCGCGACGAAATCTCCGTTTCAAGAACATCGGTCTGATGTGGCGTTTGAGAGATGTGGGTGTGGGGCTCTTAGTCGCAGGTATTTCCTATGTTGCATATGCGCTAGGCTCAATGCTGGTTCAATCTGTCCATTACGGGATGTATGGGGCTCTCGCGAAGTCTGTTGGCGGCAGAGATTTCTACTCACATCCGCCTATTGCGGCTATTCCATTTTCCCTCCTAAACCCGTTCTTCGAAGAATTGATAGTGCGAGCGTACTTGATGACAGAGCTCTTGGACCTAACTGGTTCGTCAGCGCTGGCCATCATTGTCAGCGTTGCTGTTCAGTTCTCCTACCATCTTTACTACGGGTGGGCAGCAGCGATTTCGCTCTCTTTTCAGTTTCTCATCTTCGCGGTCTATTACGCACGCACGCGACGCATTCTTCCAGTCATCGTTGCGCATGGATTGTTTGATATTTATGGCATAGCCCGTCTGTGGTAGGACATAGACCGGTCATTTTGGGCGATGAGCGGGCAAATAAGAATCATAATCCCAGCACAGACCAGCCCTTCGCGTGGCTCATCTGCTTCGGACCGGCACTCCTATACAACTTAGGAGAGTTGTGGTATGCTTCCTAAGCTATTTAGGAGAGTGAAGTGTCCGAACAAGCGCAACTCCTTCCTGGGACGCTGGACCTGCTGATCCTCAAAGCCGTCTCGCTTGGTCCTTTGCACGGCTATGGTGTGCTCTTGCGCATCGAACAAATCACGCGCGGTGCACTGCTGGCGGAACAGGGCGCGTTGTATCCCGCGCTTTCGCGACTCGAGCACCAGGGGCTGCTCGAATCCGAGTGGGGCACCTCCGAAAACAATCGCCGCGCCAAGTTTTACCGGCTGACTGCCGCGGGGCGAAAAAGATTCCGCGAAGAAACCGCAAGCTGGAACCGTTTGTCCGTCGCGATCGGCGCCGCACTAAGCGCCAAGCCGCAGGAGGATTGAACATGCTTCCGAGACTGCGTTCGTTCTGGCAGGCGATCTGGAACCGTTCTCGATTCGAGCGCGAATTGGACGACGAGATGCGCTTCCATCTCGAAGCTCGAACGGAAGACCTGGTTCGCTCAGGCCTTCCCAGCGAGGAAGCTCGGCGCCGCGCGCAGATCGAGTTCGGAAGCACGGAAGCTTATCAGGACCGCGTCCGCGAAACGCGCCGCGTCAATTGGTTCGAAGACTTGGCACAAGATCTGCGCTACGGCCTGCGTGGCTTACGGAAGAGTCCTGGGTTGATGCTGGTAGGGGTGCTTACACTCGCACTCGGCGTGGGCGCGAGCAGCTGGCTGTTCAGCATGCTGCGGCAATGGGTGATTGACGCTGTATCGTTCCCTAATCCAGATCGCTTGGAGGTGCTCTGGAAACTCGAAACGAAGAAGGGATGGAATGGGCCAATCTCCGTGCCGGACTTGCTGGATTGGCGCGCGCAGAATCATGTTTTTGAAAACTTATCTGCTTGGACGTCGGAGGAATTTAACCTCACCGGCGGCACAATCCCGGAGCGTATTGAAGGCGCGCGAGTCACAGCGGAGTTTTTCCGGACGCTCGGTGTGAAACCGGCGGCAGGCCGCGATTTCCTGAGCAGCGAGGACCAGCCGGGAGCGGCCCAAGTGGCCATCATCAGTTATGGGTTGTGGCGAGAGCGGTTCAAAACGGAATTAAACAACTCTGTTTTGAAGCTGGACGGTGAGACCTATACCATCGTCGGCGTTGTGTCGGAAGATTTCCATTTCCCGTTGATGGGCCGCGCCAATATCTGGATTCCGCTCGTCTTTACAGAAAAAGAGCGCACCGACCGCGGGACGGGCTGGCTCAATGTCATCGCCAGGCGCAAACCGGAAGTGGCGCAGGCAGCCCTGGAGCCTTCCATGAGCGTCATCGCGCGCAACATTGAAAAGCAGTACCCGGATACCAACACGAATGCGGGGGTTCTGATCAACACTCTCTCCAAGGAAATTGGAAAGCACGTCGGGGACCAGGCCATTTACACCGCATTCATCGTGGGGATCTGCATCGCGCTGATCGCCTGTTCCAATCTGGCGGGCATTTATCTTGCCCGGGCATGGACTCGACGCAGGGAGATGGCCGTGAGGCTGGCTCTTGGAGCGAAGAAAAGCCGGCTGGCACGGCAGCTTTTGTCAGAAAACGCTCTACTGATGCCTGCCGCCATCGGACTAGGACTGCTCATCGCCAACCTGGGCGGAAAATGGACCACCAACACTATTCCTTACGAGAACCGCGGCTACTTGCCAAACTATGGCCGCGTTGACATCGACACCACGACGGTGTTGTATGCCATCGCCATTGCCGTTCTGAGCGTGCTGCTTTTTTCGATTTCGCCCGTACTCGAGGGATATCGGCTAAACCTGACCGGCGCTCTCAAAGAATCGGGCAACGCCACTTCCGCGGTGGGGAGCCAGCGTTTGAGAAAGCTTCTGGTCATTTGTCAGATCGTCCTCGCGCTGATGGTGCTGGTGCCCGCGGGCTTGACGTCGAAGTCCCTCTCCGTCATCCTGCAGACCGATCTCGGCTTTCGCGCGGACCACGTGCTCACCGCGCAAATGAGCTTGCCGGCTGTTAAATACGCAACGACCGCGCAGCGCCTGACTTTCTACAATCAACTGCTCGAGCGCCTGAAAAGTCTGCCGCAAGTGGAATCGGTGGGAGCGAGCCAGCATATTCCGTTCGGCCATAGTTCAAGTTGGCTGGAGTTCCGGGTTAACGGCCGCCCCGAGCCCGCACCAGGTGAAGTACCTTCGACCCTGATTACAGCGGTCACTCCGGGATACTCTGCCGCTATTGGACTTTCTCTCGTTCACGGACGATTTATCAGCGAGCAGGACGGTTCAAGTACGCTTCCCGTCGTCGTGATCAATCAAACTCTAGCTGGGCGATTTTTTGCTCATGAGGATGCTTTGAGCCGCAAGATTCGTTTGGGACGCGACGATGCGACTTGGTACACCATCGTTGGTATCGTCAAAGACGTTAAGTTTTACTGGCCGGGCGATGACCCCATGAACGAAAGCTACGTTGCTTTTGCGCAGGCGCCCAGTCCGGTCATGCATTTGGTCCTGCGTACTACCACTGATCCCATGGCCCTCAGCACGGCTTTGCAGAGCGCTGTGTGGGGTATGGACAAGGAGCAGCCCATCTCCGGCGTGCAGGCTCTCGAGACGCGCATCAGCAACCAGGAAGCGCCGGTTCGTAGCATCACTCAGTTCTCCGTTTACTTTGCACTGCTGGCGTTGTTCCTCGCGGCCATCGGCATTTACGGAGTGATGGCCTATTTGGTCGAAAGCCGCGCGCGAGAGATCGGCATTCGCATTGCGTGTGGCGCCGAGCGCCGTAATATTTTGTGGCTGGTGCTCACGGGCAGCCTGAGGTTGACAATGACGGGAATATCCGCAGGATTGCTGGGAGCCTGGGTTATTGCACGTGTGCTAATGAACAATGTGTTTGGCGTGACCACAAACACCTTGGATGTTTACGCCGTCTCCGTGGCGGTTCTGTGCGCAGCAGTTCTACTTGCCACTGTGGTTCCTGTCCGACGCGCCACTCGTGTGGATCCGTTAATTGTGCTGCGCTGCGAATAGTCAAACGCGACATAAATAATCGTTCGGAGAACTCTGGTGTCTGCTGCTCCTTTCGATCACAGCCGCACGTGACTCCTCCCCGTCGTCCCTGCTATCCTCTAGCTCCCCATTTCTTTCAGGGGGCAAATCCATGCGCAACACTCTCTCTGTGATTCTCTTGCTCGTTTGTGCCGCAAGTTCGCCGGCCCAGCAGACTGGGCCAGACTCCCACTTAGTGGGGCACTTCGACGGGAACTCCTGGTGGTCGCACGTTAAATTTCTTGCCGATGATTCTCTCGAAGGCCGCGACACGGGCAGCGAAGGACTTCGCAAAGCACAGGCTTATGCCGTCGAGCAACTGCACAAAGCCGGCCTAGAGCCTGCCGGCGCCAACGGCTTCTATCAGCCTGTCCGTTTCGGTCAATATGAAGTCGACGAATCCAAGTCCTCTCTCAGTCTAGTAGCGGGGGATAAGTCCACGTCTCTCTCCTTCGCGGACGATGCTTTTATTAGCTCACGCGCCACACGCACTTCCACAGCACTGTCCGCGCCGTTGGTTTTTGTGGGCTACGGGCTGCAAATCCCCGAGAAAAATCTCGATGAGCTTGCGGGCCTCGACGTGAAAGGCAAGATCGTCGTGTACCTCGCCGGATCCCCATCGGACATTCCTACGGCGCTCGCGTCGCATTATCAAACTGCCGGCGAGCGATGGAAATCGCTGCATGCTGCCGGCGTCATCGGCACGATTACGATTTTCAATCCCGCGTCTATGGATATTCCGTGGTCTCGCATCTCCGTCAACCGCAATCACCCCTCGATGGATCTCGCCGATCCGGAGTTCAATGAAACTCCCGGCCTGCAATTGGGCGTGGCCTTCAACCCGGCCTCAGCTGAGCAACTTCTCGCCGGTTCCGGTCACACGTTCGCGGAAATCGCCGCCCTCGGCAAAGATCGCAAGCCTCTCCCCCGTTTCCCCTTAGCGGTCTCGCTCAAAGCCAATGCTGTCATCCAAACCACGACGGTCGAATCCGCCAACATCGTCGCAAAACTTCCCGGTTCCGATCCTGCCCTCAAAAATGAATTCGTCGTGCTCTCCGCGCACATCGACCATATCGGCATTGGCGCGCCAATCAACGGCGACCGCATCTACAACGGCGCCATGGATAACGGCTCGGGTAGCGCCCTGGTCATGGACATCGCCGCGAGCTTGAAGTCACATCCTGAAAAATTGCAACGCTCCATCCTTTTCCTGCTCGTCACCGGCGAAGAGAAGGGCCTGCTCGGCTCCAAATATTTTGCCGCACATCCCACCGTCGCGCCGAAATCCATCGTGGCCGACGTTAATGTGGACATGTTTCTGCCCATCGTCCCGCTAAAGATTTTGAAAATCGAAGGCATCGAGGAGTCCGACCTGGGGACGCGCGCCGCCGCCATCGCGCAATCCATGGGCGTGAAACCCATCGCCGATCCCGAGCCGCTGCGCAACGCGTTCATCCGCAGCGATCAGTACAGCTTCATCAAGAAAGGCGTTCCCTCTGTAAAAATCGACGTGGGCTTCGAGCTTGGCACGCCCGAACAAAAAATCTTCAAGGATTGGCTTACCAACCGCTATCACGCGCCATCTGACGATGTGAACCAGCCGGTCGATCTGCAGGCCGCCGCGGCCTACGAGGAGTTCACACGGCGCTTGCTTCTGGACGCCGCTAATACTCCCGCGCGTCCGCGCTGGAAGCCCGAGTCCTTCTTTCGCCGCTACGCCGCCGACTAAACGCAGCTAGCTGTCTCTACAGACTCGACTCCCTTCGCAGGAGAACCAGTCTGTTCACTTAGTGGAGCGCTGGCCAGCCGGGGGATTCATTGCGGAAAGTTGTTGGACACCTGAGCGGTGCATCGCAAAGAGAATAGTCCAGCCTATCACTCCGGCCACAGCGGTCCCAATCAAGACCACCAAAAGTGTGGGCACAATCGTGAATTGCACCTGAATGGGACCGACCGGCAGATTCGCATGAGGCACAGAGGCCGAGATGGCCTTTGCTTTTTCAATCGTAAAGACAACTGCTGCCAGGATGACGGTCATCAGCGCCACAGTAGCTTTCGGAAACCGGAATTCAGATCGCATCGCGAACCTCCTTGATAAGAACATAAATGAAAATCTACTTCTTTCATGGGAACCCGTGATGCTGCGGAAATGTTCGCGCAGCGCGCCATACAGCAAGCCACAGGTCTCATGCGCTTCGCAGGAGGCCCGTGCCAGTGCACTTTTCTTACGAGTCTCCGCCTCCACTTCCGCGAGAACCTCCATCATCTCCTTGCCATACTCGCAACGGTAAGCTGTGGGATAGATGTATAAAAGTGACCGATAGAGCGCGAGCATGAACTAAGCCCCCTTCCGCGCCACACGCAGGGCAGCCACGCGGGTCAGATGCTTCAACCGAGTCACTTCCATTTGCAGGTTCCGTCGCCCTGTGGCAGTGAGCCGGTAAGCTTGCCTGCCGCGCGAGGTGTCCTGTTCCTCAAAACGCTCGATCCACCTGTCGTCGAGCAACCGGCGCAGCGCGCCATATAAAGTGCCGGTGCTGAGCCGTACGCGCCCTTCGCTCATGCTCTCGGTGTCTTGGAGGATCGCGTAGCCGTGGCGGGGTCGCTCAGCAAGGCTGAGAAGGATCAGCAGGACCGGCTCGCTAACCTCCATATGTCCTCCAGCGACATGTCACCTCACGCCATATTGCCAAATTGTTGGGCGCTCGTCAAGGGGAAAATGGAACAGATTGGTATTGCCTCCTGCTGGTTAGACGAACGGGGACGCCCCGAATCGACAATCCTAGCCGTGGGCGGCCTGCTTCAAGAATGTCCCTTTTTCCAATTCGTTGAATGCCTGGCGGAGCTGCTCCTGCGTGTTCATCACGATGGGGCCATACCACGCCACGGGCTCTTCGAGCGGCTTGCCCGAAACCAGCAGAAAGCGGATGCCTTCGTCGCCTGCCTGTACCATCAACTCGTCGCCGCGATCGAATAGCACCAGCGAACGGTTGTCCGCCTCTGCGGGGGGCTTCGTGTCTGCCCAGCTCACTGGCTCGGTCGGCACGGAGAGCGGCTCGGAAGCGTTGCAAAATTTCCCATTCCCCGCAAAAACGTACGCAAACGCGTGCCGCGTGATCCCCACCGGCAGCGTTTTTCTGTGTCCCGGCGGAACGGATACATCCAGATAAATAGGATCGGCGGCGATGCCGTCCACCGGTCCGCTCTTCCCCCAGAATTTTCCGCAGACCACGCGCACGTGCGTCCCATCGTCGTCCTTGATCTCCGGAATATCCAGCGCCTTCACTTCTTGATACCGTGGCGCCGTCATCTTCAGCGCCGACGGCAGGTTCGCCCATAACTGAAAACCGTGCATCCTCCCGGCTTGGTCGCCCTTGGGCATCTCCTGATGAATGATCCCGCTCCCCGCCGTCATCCATTGGACGTCGCCCGCGGCGATCGCTCCGTGATTCCCCATGCTGTCGCCGTGCTCCACCGTTCCTGCGAGCACGTACGTAATCGTCTCGATCCCGCGGTGCGGATGCCACGGGAATCCCGCCAGGTAATCCTCCGGCACATCATTGCGAAAATCATCGAGCAGCAAGAACGGATCGAAGTCCGTCGTGTTGCCAAAACCAAATGCACGCCGCAGGTGTACTCCCGCTCCTTCTGTAGTCGGCTTGGACTTGATCAACCTCTTGACCGGTCGTATGGACATAGCTGCCTCCCTCCCGAGAGTGTACCCATTCGATGCGCGACCGCCAACGTGGATGCAAGATCCCGAAGGCAAATACCGTCGGACTCTGGAGGGCAAAGAAGTGACTGGAGATTTGTGATCACCATGGCTACTTTGTAACGCCTCAGTCCTTGAATCGGATCAGGAGAAAGCGAGTGAGCTTATGCGGCCCGGGAGTGACAATCGTCCACTTTTTTCCCGCTTCGAGCCACAAAACTTCGCCAGCATGAAGAGGTTTGGAAGTTTCTCCCGGGCTCACCACTTGCAAGTCTGAGTTGTCATCTGCGACCAGGAAACGCGGGGACTGCGAATCCGACTCGTTGTAATTCATTTTCAATGCGATCGAGAAGGAAGTCACAACGATCTCGTCAGTCTCAAGCTGCCCCCTCTGGCGCATTGCTTGAGCAAGTGCGATAAG
>WNFJ01668437.1_pt4 | contig 29229 bp, 24 predicted proteins | sample 5400461 | NCBI WGS metagenome assembly WNFJ01 (sample SAMN13153349, study PRJNA577476) | soil metagenome | isolation source: 115 cm saprolite on Douglas fir-dominated hillslope | place: USA:California | collected 2013-09-17
CAGGAGAAAGTAAGTTTTGCCCGCCACAGTCATGGTTGCGCGCGGGCGAAGCGGTGGGCGGGTGCTGGGCGAAGGCAGATGCGCGTCGGTGAGTGAGATTTTTGGCGGACCGTCACCCGGCGGCACCTTCGCGATGTAGACGTTGTAGTGCGGCGAGTGAACCGGGTCGGTAATTTCGACGTCCGGACCGCGGCCATCGCTCGAATAGGCTGTCCATAACTCGCCGTTCGGCGCTACGGCGAGAGATGCGTGTTGCGTGTTCTGGCCCGAACTGTCGGTGAACTTGAGCGGCTGCGACCATTTGTCGCCGCTCAAGCGCGTGGCATAAAAATGATAGATCTCGTGCGGCTGCGGCAGGGTCCAGTGCCGGAAGATCATCCACAGCGAGCCGCGGCCGTCGATCGTCAAGTGCGGCAATTCGGCATAGCGCGTCATTCGACCGGTGAGGGCGGCGGCGAGGTCGCCCGAAGGATTCTGAACGCGGCCGTTAGCATACACACGCACACCCAGACGGCGCGAGTAATGCAGACCGCGGCTGCCCGGGGCGGCGCTCACTTCCGAAAAATCCTTGCCCCAGTTCTGGTCGGCTTCGTCCCAGGCGACCCAGACACGGCCCTCGCGGTCGACGGCGAGTGACGTGTGGAACTGCGCGGTTGGCTCCGTGGTGATCGGAATCACGTTGCCGAGCTTCGCGCCATCGAATGAGCGCAGGTAAACATCGTAGTTGCCGGCGGCATATCCGTCCCAGGAGATCCAGGCGACGCCGTTCGGATCGAGTGCCACGGCTGGTTCCCAGTCGTTGCTATCGCTGACCGAGACGCGCGTCTCCGGACCCCAGGATTCCTTCGCGAAGCGGCGGGCATAAATGTCGCCGTTGCCGTTGCGGAACGACTGCCAGACTACGGTGACGCTGCCGGCGGCGTCGGAAACCGCGCGCGCGTTGAAATCGCTGAACACAGCCGTAGTCAAGCGCTGGGGCTTCGAGACTCTTCCCGCGTCGGAGATTGTCGCGGCATACAAATCGTAATTGCCATCGGATTGGCCGGACCAGATGGCCATCGCGCCGTTGGGGCGCGCGACAATCGCGGGCGAGTAGTGATCCCAGTTGCCGTCTTCAATCGGAATCTCGTTGCCCCAGCGGCCTTGGGGATCGCGGCGCCGGATCAGAACGCGGTCGGCGTCTTTGTCGTTCCACTCGATCCAGAATGCCCATAGCGAGCCATCTTTCCCGTAGGCGATGGCCGGCCAGTCGCCCTGTTTGCCGGGGTTGCTGATGCGCTCGCCCGAGATTTCACCAGCGATTTGCGCAGGCGGAAGATTCGCGCCACCGCGCCCTTCCTGACCTGACGCGCCTGAGAGCGCAAGTAGAAATGCACAAACGAAATTGGCCCGGTTCATCGCAGACCATCATAATTGAAAATATGGCCCGTTGGACACGCCGACAGTTTCTGTGGAGCGCACCGGCACTAGCCGCCGCCAGGCCCGTGCGCCCGCCGAATTTCGTCTTCATCCTGATTGACGACTTGGGCGCAACGGATCTCGGTTGCTACGGGAGCCGCTTCTACGAGACTCCGCACATCGACTCGCTGGCGAGCCAGAGCGTGCGCTTCACGCAAGCCTATTCGGCGTGCACGGTCTGTTCGCCGTCTCGTGCGGCGATTCTCACGGGCAAGTACCCGGCCCGGCTGCACATCACGGACTTCATTCCGGGGACGCCTTATCCGCACGCAAAGCTGAAGCCGCCCGATTGGATGCAGCGCCTTCCGCTCGAAGAGATCAGCATTGCGAAAGCACTGAAGCCGGCGGGATACACCAGCGCGAGCATCGGAAAGTGGCATCTTGGCGGCGTGGATACGTATCCCGAGAAGCACGGATTCGATCGCAATGTCGGCGGCACGCATATCGGCCAGCCGCCGAGCTATTTCTCGCCGTATCGCATCCCGACGTTGCCGGACGGGCCTCCGCGCGAATACCTGACGGACCGGCTGGGCGCGGAAGCGATTCGATTTATCGAGCAAAGCAAGGACCGGCCGTTTCTGCTGTATCTTCCTCACTACGCCGTCCACACGCCGCTGCAAGCGAAGCAGGAAGTAATCGCGCCCTACCAGGCGAAGGCGAATGCGCAGGGTAGTCCGGTTTATGCCGCCATGATCGACGCGGTCGACGAAAGCGTTGGAAGTTTGCTCAAGACGCTGGATCGGTTGAACCTCGCGGATCGCACCGTGGTGGTTTTCACTTCAGACAATGGCGGATTGCTCGGCAGCACTTCCAACATCGGCATGCGAGCGGGGAAAGGCGCCGCTTATGAGGGCGGGATCCGGATACCGCTTCTGGTGCGCTGGCCGGGGGTCACGCGGGCGGGCAGCGTGTGCAATGTGCCCGTATCCGGAATCGATTTTTATCCGACGTTACTGGAAATGGCGCGACTTCGGCCGGCCCCCGGACAGATTGTGGACGGCGAGAGCATTGCGCCATTGCTGCGCGGCGCGCGCAAGCTCCGGCGCGACACGCTGTACTGGCATTACCCGCACTACCATCCCGGCGGCGCGACTCCGTATAGCGCGATTCGCAAGGCGAACATGAAGCTGATCGAGTTCCAGGAAGACGACCGCGTGGAACTCTACGATCTCGGACACGATCCGCTGGAAAAGAGCGACCTCGCTTCAAGCGACTCGCGTCAAACGGATGCTCTGCGCCGGCAGTTGCACAAGTGGCGGCAGCAGGTGGGTGCGCAAATGGCGGTTCCCAATCCGGACTACGATCCTGCGCGGGCGGGAGCGCGCGGGCGCAGCAGTTAACCGGAGTGTCACCGTGGCGCAGGCTCTCAGCCTGCCGACTCGACACTCGTGTCGAGTCTTGTGCTCGGCTCGGCACGAAGCGTCGAGACGAGTCTCGACACGGCAGCCTGAGAGGCTGCGCCACGCGAACATCGGATTAACCGGTTTGCGTTGGGAAGTCCTTCGAATCGGTCCTGGCCGATGAGAACAGTTTCTGCATGCTCGCGACGATATCGGGGTGTTGGGCGGCGACATCGTGCGTCTCCGAGAGGTCGTCTTTCAGGTTGAACAGTTCCGTCTTGAAGTTTGGTATCTGGCGTACCAGCTTCCAGTCGCTTTGCCTCGCTGCCTGTTGAAATCCCTTCTCGAAGAATTCCCAATACAGATAGTCGTGCGCCGGCTGCTTTTTTCCCAGCAGCGTGGGGACAATGGAAATTCCGTCCAGGCCGGACGGCGCGCGAACGCCCGCGAGTTCGGCCGCGGTCGGCAGAAAATCCCAGAAGGCCCACGGGAGCTCGCTCACTTGTCCCGGCGCGATGGTCTTCGTCCAGCGCGCGATGGTTGGGACCCGGATTCCGCCTTCGTAGAGATCGCGCTTGATGCCGCGCAGCGGGCCAGAACTGCGGAAGAAATCGGGATCGTGGCCGCCTTCTTTGTGCGCGCCGTTGTCGCTGGTGAAGATGACGAGCGTGTTCTCGTCGATGCCTTTGCGCTTGAGAAGCTGCATCAGGCGTCCGACGTCGGAATCCATGCGCGTGATGATGGATGCAAAGTTTTTCTCCACGTCAGGCCAAGATTCCTTGGCGTAGATGCCTTGATCCGGCGCGTCGATTCCGTTCTTCTGCAAGGCGCCGAGTTCGTTGTCGGCGTGTGGAACGGTGTAAGCCAGATACAGGAAAAACGGGTCCTTTTGCTGCTTCTCGATGAATGCGAGCGACCGTTGGGTGAACAGGTCCGGAGCGAACTGCTTTCGCTGGTTGAACCAGTTCCCTCGAAGCAGGAACTCACTCTGGTTTTCCCAAAGATGCTCGGGGAACGAGTTATGCGCGTGCGTCTGATTCAGGTAGCCGAAGAATTCGTCGAATCCGCGCGTGTTCGGGACGCTGCCGGACTGTGGACCGCCAAGTCCCCACTTGCCGAAAAGAGCCGTGCGGTAACCGGCCGTCTTCAGCAACGCCGCGACCGTCGTCTCGTCCGGTTTGATGCCGAGCTCATCTCCCTTATTCCCGCGCACGGTGGCATGACCGGTGTGTTTGCCGGTCATCAAACAGCAGCGCGACGGCGCGCAGACGGTGCTGCCGGCGTAGGCTTGCGTAAAGCGAACGCCCTCGTCGGCGAGTCGATCGATGTTGGGTGTCTTGATGCGCGGCTGGCCGTAACATCCGACGTCGCCATAACCGAGATCGTCGGCGAGTATAAAGACGATGTTGGGTTTGGCTGCAGGCGGCTGAGCCAGCAGCGCGCCCGCACTGATCGCCGTTCCGAGGAATTCCCTGCGATTCATACGGTTTTCACTGGCCTTTTTCGGCCATCAGTTTGCGAATCAGATTTTCCGTAACATCGATGGTGCGGCGCTGGCAGATGGCCAGGGGAGTGATGCCGCGCGCGTCGCGCACATTGAGGTTCGCGCCCTTGTCGGCGAGGTATTGAACCACTTCGTTGATTCCGCCGCCGGGGCCACGGTGATTCACCACTGCGTGAACGGCGGTCTGTCCGGCGTTATTGGTGGCGTTGATGTCGCCGCCCAGTTCCACCGCAACCTTCACCGCTTCGAGATTCGCGCTGCTGGCCGCGACGATCAGCGCGTTCGAGCCGTCCTGAGCCTTGAGCGATGTGTCTGCGCCGGCGGCGATTAATTCGCGCATGACTCTCGCCTGACCCGCTCTCGCCGCCAGCAGAAACGGCGTTACGCCTATGTCGCTGGGCACGCCGGGCGTGGGCGTAAAGCCGGCGGGCATCTTCTCCAGTCGCTGGTTTGGATCTGCTTTGTGCGCGAGCAGCGCCTGGACCAGCTCCACCTTACCCGACTGCGCCGCCGAGTGCAGCGGCGTCCTGCCGGTGTTGTCCTTCACATTCGGGTTGGCGCCTTTGTCCAGCAGCAACCTCGCGAGCGCTTCGTGGCCGCCGGCCGTCGCGACGATCAACGCGTTGGTTCCATCTTGCATGCCGGCATCGATCTCCACATTCGCGGCGAGCAGGATACGGGCCGATTCGAGGTCTCCTTGCTGCGCCGCAAAAAGCAGTGCGGTGAAGCCGCCTTTCGTGGCAGCTCGAGGATCCGCGCCATTTTCGACGAGAAGCTTCGCAATTTCGGGATGCTTCTCCGCGACCGCCCACATGAGCGCGGTCTGCCCGCGCCGCGACTCCTTCGCATTGACGTCGGCGCTACCGGCAATCAGCAACTTTACTGTGTCGGCGTTGCCCACACGCGCGGCGGTCATCAGCGGCGTCTCTCCGGTCCATCGTGCGGCGTTGGGGTTAGCGCCGGCTTTGAGCAGCTTCCCGACCATGGCGGCGCTTCCATTGGCGCATGCTTCCAAGAGCGGCGTCTCACCGTACTCGTTGGCGGCATTCACGTTTGCGCCGGCCTGGATCAATAAATCGGCGGTGCCAAGATCGTCGCGATGGGCCGCCCAGGCGAGCGCCGTGGCGCCGTCGGTCTGGGCCGCATTCACGTCCGCATGCTGCTCCAGGAGCGAACGCACGGACTTCGTGTCGCCATTGCGGGCCGCTTCCACCAGCCGAAGATCGCTGGCGGCAAAGCTCGCCGCCGAAAGCATGAGGACAGCACACAGGCAAACGCGCATCTCAGTCCGTATTCTATCCCAGCGAAGCGACAATTATTGGCACCCACACTTGAAGCGCTTCGTGCGTCATTCAGACAGGAGGTCGCCAGGCCCAAATGCGCACCAAAGCTGTGCTGTTTCTCACCACGCTCTTGATACCTACCCTACCCGTCAGCGGTCAGGAGAAGGGAGGCGCGACAGATTCCGGCGTCTACAGGGTTGAATTCAATATCCACGACGGCAACGACCCCGCGGCGAAAACCGGGCGCCGATACATGATCATGATCGAGGCGAACGACAAGGGCGTTTTTCGCGTCGGCCAAAAAGTGCCGTACGCCACCGGAACATTTCAGCCAGGTGTCGGCTCGGCGGGCGTCTCGCCGCTGGTCTCGACGCAGTTCAATTATGCCGACATCGGCGTGAACATCGATTGCAGGATAAGCGAGATCAATGGCAAAATTCGCGTGAAAGCCACGCTCGATCTCAGCACCATTCTTCAGCACGATAAGAGTACCGCACCACCGACGCCGCCGATGCCGATCATCGGCCAAATCCGGGTGGACGTGAATGCTGTGGTAAACCCTGGTAAACCGACCATGGTCGCGTCCATCGACGATCCGGTGACATTGCGCAAGTTCGATGTGGAAGCTACGGTCACGAAGATAAACTGATCGGGGCGCACCCCTGCCGACAAGCAGGCGTAGTGCTCCGCAGCGCCAGCGGCTTCGTTCAAAAGCCCGAGCCGCCGAGGTTGTGCCCCAGCGGGATGTCCAGATCCATCCGTGAAATGGCCAGCAGGCGTTTCAAAACTGATACGCTCCTCGCAAGTGGGAGGGCTCCATTCGAAACTGCCCGAAGCCTCCGAACGGGAGTTGGAAAGAGCGGCGTAATAGCCAATTCGAAGTAACCGCCCTTTGAGCATTAGTGATACCCTCAAGGCATGGGCATCAGCAAGGCCTGCGCTCCGATTGCCTTACTGCTAATCGCCATTCAGGTTTACGCGGCGGAGAAACGCTACTGGAAGCCGGGAAGGCTTGTTTCGGTGGAGGCGATCACTTCTCCCGACAACGGTGAGCGTCGCTACGAGTGCGTGGTGTCTGACACGATCTTTTCGTACACCATAGAATACCAGCATCCAATCAAAGCCCCCGCTCACTATCCGATAAAATTCGTTGTCCTTCTCGATTACACGCTAATCCTTCTCGACGCGGACGGCAAAGAGCGCCCGGCGCATATTGAGAAACGGGAGCGAGTACTCTTCGATTCACCGGACCGTCGCTAGAATTCAAAGTTCACCACTACCTTCTAAGTAGGTAGTGGGCTACTTTGAATTTCTTTTTAGCCAGAAGAATCGGACAGTCCACAATACCGTGAGAGCAGCGGCGCTCCACAGTGTTACTAAAACCGCGAAGCCGCAAGCCGATGCAAGGTAAGCCGACGCCGGGTAATTCCGTGGCCTAAGTATATGCCAGGCGAAATAGGCAACTCTCACACCCGGTTCCTGAAGACGTTCAAGCCATGCATATTGCCCGGCGGTAAAGGGATCGGAGTCAGCCCTATAAACGGGATACCAAATGCCGAACTCCATTAGGCATCCCAGCACGAAGGCAATGCCAAGATCGCGCTTGGTATGGCGGAACACCTCGATCATTTTACATCCAGTTGATTACGCCGCTCTTTCTAACCCCCGTTCCGAGGCTTCCAGGAGGGCCACCAAGTCAGAGACTTCCCACAGCCTATCTGTTACGCCTGCGGCCATGGCGGGCGTCACGCGCAGCGTGCGGTGGATCTTGATGAAGTTGTAGGCGAAGTAGCCGAGCGCTACAGCAGCGGCGTGGTTCTCAATCTTCCGGCTGAAGGCGTTCGTCAATCGCGTGTAGCGCCGGATCGACATTCGCACGCTGAGATTCTGGCGCTCAACTTAGCTAGTAGAAATGTGGTCTGGGTCCGGGCTGCCTAGTACTTCATGCCTCTCGCAACCGATGCACTCTGGCGGGCTGTACCGCCCGTCCGGGTTGCCTTTGAAGATTTTCACGAGTTTTTCAAAGTAGCCCACTACCGACTTGGTGGCCCTGCTGGAAGCCTCCGAACGGGGGTTAAAAAGAGCGGCATAGTTGCGCTAGTATGACGACATGGTGCGGCGGGCGATTCTCATCGGACTCATAATCGCCCCCATCGCAACCATCGCCTGGATCGCGCTGCGCGGGCCTAGTCCAGCTTTAGAGCCAAAAAGTGCGGCATCGATTATTTCGTCCACGCCCGAATTCAACCGCACAGGTTCACTTGTGGCCGTTCTCTACACTTTTGGAGTTAACGATTCCATGGGTCAACGCTACTATGCTGACTTTACATTCAGGGAGCACAGAACAGCAACGCCAGTGCAAGCTAAAGGCAAGTTCGAGTCCTGGTCCAGGAATTGGCATCTTCGGTGGTTCCAGTATGGAAAATACCCTAACGTCAAGATTGTTGAGATCAAGAGTGATCTCCCGCCGGAGGAACTTTCAAAGTTGGCCACTACCTTCTAAGTGAATGATATACTTAGCTGCATATGCTGGCCGGGCGTTCCTTCTCAGGTCGGCGCTGGATTTCCGTCGCAATGCTCGCGGCGGTCTGGCTGCCGCTTGCCTCCGCGCAAACCTCGGCACAGCACGCGCTGCTCGAGCGCTATTGTTTCTCCTGCCATAGTGAAAAGCTGAAGACCGGCGGGGTCGCGCTCCAGGCGATGGACCTCGGCAACATCGGCGCGGGCGCCAGCGTGTGGGAAAAAGTGCTGCGCAAGGTTCACACCGGCGAGATGCCTCCGCGCGGAATGCCCCGGCCGGACGCGTCCGCGGCGGCGTCTTTTGCGTCGTGGCTCGAATCCGAACTGGATCGCGCGGCTGTGGCGAAACCCAATCCGGGAAGGCCCGCCATCCATCGCTTGAATCGCGCGGAATACAGCAACGCGATCCGCGACTTGCTGGCGCTCGACATCGACCTCGAGTCAGCTCTTCCCGCGGACGACTCCGGCTACGGCTTCGACAATATCGGCGACGTGCTGTCGGTGTCGCCGCTTCTGCTCGAACGCTACGTGTCGCTCTCGCGGAAGATCAGCCGGCTGGCGGTTGGCGATCCTTCCATGCTTCCGGTGGTCGAGCAATATGACGTGGCTGCCGTTTTGCAGAACGAACGGGTCAGCGAGGATCTTCCGTTCGGCTCGCGCGGCGGCATCGCGCTCCAGCATCATTTTCCGCTGGACGCGGAGTACTCCATCAAAGTCAAGCTCCGATTTCCCGGGCAGGCCGGCGCGCGCACAGAAGGCCCGCCTAAGCTCGACGTCCGCTTGGATGGCGCGAGGTTGAAGCTTTTCGACGCGGGCATGCGCGGGCAACCGGACGACGAGCCCGGCGTGTACCAGGTGCGCGTGCCGGTGAAGGCTGGCACACGGCTTGTAGGCGTCGATTTATATGGGGAATTCACGGAATCGGAAGGCATTCTTCCACCGCGTCCCACGGGAGCCGCCGGCGCCCGGAATGTGATGCGGCGCGTGAACGTCGAATACGTGCAGATCGGCGGGCCCTTCCAACCAACGGGACCGGGTGAGACGGCCAGCCGCGAGCGGATCTTCGTGTGTCATCCGGAGACGGCGAAGGACGAGGCGCCGTGCGCGAAGAACATTCTCGCCGCACTGGCGCGCAGGGCTTACCGCCGGCCCGTTACCGATGCCGACCTGCGGCCGCTGCTCAGTTTCTATGAAACCGGCCGGCACGCCGGCAACTTCGAAGCAGGCGTCGAGGCGGCGCTGCGGCGTATGCTGGTTTCTCCGGATTTCCTGTTTCGCCTGGAACGCGACCCCGCGCGCATTGCGCCCGGAACGAACTACCGGCTCAGCGACACCGAGCTGGCATCGCGACTGTCTTTCTTTCTGTGGAGCAGCATTCCCGATGAGGAATTGCTAGGGCTGGCCGAGCGCGGCAAGCTGAAAGATCCGGTTGTATTCGAAAAGCAAGTGCGCCGCATGCTGGCGGACAAGCGTTCAAAAGCTCTGGTCGCGAATTTCGCTGGCCAATGGCTGTACTTGCGGAATCTCGCGCTGGTGAAGCCGGACCCGGACGCGTTCCCCGAATTCGATGAAGGCTTGCGGCAATCCTTCCGGCGGGAAACGGAGCTGTTTCTGGAGGCCGTCCTGCGCGAGGACCGCAGCGTGACCGATCTGCTGGATGCCGACTTCACGTTTCTCAATGAACGCCTGGCCCGCCATTACGACATCCCCAATGTGCACGGATCCAGCTTCCGCCGCGTGAGCTTGACGGACGCGAATCGATTCGGTTTGCTGGGGCAAGGCAGCATTCTGACGGTGACATCGTATCCGACGCGGACTTCGCCAGTATTGCGAGGCAAGTGGATTCTGGAGAATCTGCTCGGCACGCCTCCGCCTCCGCCGCCGGCCAACGTGCCCGACCTGAAGGATCACGGCGACGACGGCAAAGTGCTCCCGGTGCGCCAGCAGATGGAGCTGCATCGCGCCAACGCCACCTGCGCCGCCTGCCACGCGCGGCTGGATCCGATCGGATTCGCACTCGAAAACTACGATGGCGTGGGGAAGTGGCGGACCAACGATTCAAACGCGGCAATCGACTCTTCCGGCGCGCTGCCCGATGGCACGGCGTTCGACGGACCAGCCGGGCTCCGCAGGGCGTTGTTGAAGCGCCGGGAAGACTTCGTCGACACCGTGACCGAGAAGCTGCTGACCTACGCTCTCGGCCGGGGATTAGAATATTATGATAGGGCCGTGGTGCGCCGTATCACGCGCGAGGCGGCCCGTGACGATTACCGTTTGTCGGCCATAGTTCTGGGAATCGCGAAGAGTACGCCGTTTCAGATGAGGAGGTCGCAGGACCAATGATTATCACCGGAAAAGCGCTGCCGCGCCGCACATTCCTGCGCGGGATCGGAACAACCTTGGCGCTGCCGCTACTGGACGCAATGGCTCCGGCGCTGGCCGCCACGCGCAACACTCCGGCCAATGGCGTGTGCCGCATGGGATTTGTGTACGTGCCGAACGGCATCATCATGGACCGCTGGACGCCGGCCGCGGAAGGGACCGCGTTCGAGTTCACTCCGATTCTGAATCCGCTGGCTCCGTTTCGCGACCGGCTTCTGGTGTTGAGCGGACTCGCTCAGGTAAACGGCCGCGCGCTTGGCGACGGTCCAGGCGATCATGCCCGCGCGGGCGCCACGTTTCTCACCGGCGTTCATCCCAAGAAGACGGAAGGCGTCGACATACACGCGGGTGTCTCGGTGGATCAAATCGCCGCGCGCGAGCTGGGCAAGAAGACGCAATTGGCTTCGCTCGAGTTGACGCTGGAAGCGACGGGGATGATCGGCAATTGCGATTCCGGCTATAGCTGCGCATACACCAACACCATCTCCTGGCGCACGCCCACCACGCCGATGCCGATGGAGGTGAATCCCCGGCTGGTTTTCGAAAGGCTGTTCGGCGACGGCGAGACCACCGATGCGGCGGCGCGCTTGGCTCGCTTCCGCGAGGACCGCAGCATCCTCGATTCCGTTCGCGAAGAGGTGGCGCACTTGCAGCCCGCGCTGGGCCCCCGCGACCGCGGCAAGCTCAACGATTACATGGAAGCGATTCGCGACATCGAGCGCCGCATCCAGTTGGCGGAGGAACAGAGCGCTTCGCTCAAGCTGCCGGTGATGGAGCGGCCGATCGGCGTTCCGGCTTCCTTCGAGGAACATGCGAAGTTGATGTTCGACCTGCAGGTGATCGCGTTCCAAGCCGACTTGACGCGCGTGGTTTCGATCATGCTGGGGCGCGAAGGCAGCAATCGAGCCTATCGCGCTATCGGCGTTCCCGATCCGCATCACGGAATTTCGCATCACCAGGGCGACAAGTCGAAGATCGACAAGCTGGCGAAGATCAACGCGCACCATGTGGAGATGCTGGCTTATTTTCTGGATAAGCTGCGGCAGACGCCGGATGGCGACGGCAATCTGCTGGACCACTCCATGATCCTGTACGGCAGCAGCCTCGCCGACGGCAACATGCACACGCACCACGACCTGCCGCTAGTGCTGGCGGGCGGCGGAGCCGGGCAGATCAAGGGCGGCCGTCACCTGCGCTTTCCAAGGGAAACGCCGATGACGAATCTGCTGCTGAGCATGCTGGATAAAGCCGGGGTGCCATCGGAAAAAATCGGCGACAGCACGGGGAAGGTCGAGCATCTGGCTGACGTGTGAGGATCGCGCGCCACTACCAGCATCTGATCTTGGTCACGCACGTGGGATCGTGCGCTCGGCATAATCCGCAGCGAGCTTGACCAAACGTTTGAATACGCGAGCGTCGAAGAGCGACGTGGTGCCGACCGACCTCATGATTAATGGTGATGCCGTCTTTATGTTTCGATAGATCTTGTTCATGTGGCGGAGCTCGGCGTTATACCTGCTATTCACGAAGGCGTTGCTCAGACCTCGGAAAACTCCTCTCACCGTCCCCCCGTGAATCAGAGGATCTGTCCCGTCCAGGTCGCTCAGCGATTTGGGTAGCCGACGTTTCACTGACTCAAACACAACCCAATAGTGATGCGGCTTCTTGGTCATCTGCCAACCCAGCAGCAGTCCAAGTTCGAAAGGCATGTTAAAACGAGGCGTGCGTGGGGCCGCGCGTTCAACTCGATCGCAAAGCCCCACGCACTCCTCGTTTTTAACATGCCCTTTGAATTGGGCTTGCTTCTGGGTTGGCAGATGACGAAAAAGCCGCGTCACACTTGGGTTGTCTTTGAGTCGGTGAGACGCCGGCTGCCAAAATCGCTGAGCGATCTGGACGGTCGATTGGTCAAGCTCGCTGCGGATTATGCCGAACCCACCATCCCGCGCACGTGATCAAAGATAGGTCACAGGCTGGATTTAGATGACTTGGCTTGCGCGAGCCTCACACGTCGGCCAGATGCTCGATCTTCCCCGTGCTGTCGCCGATTTTCTCCGATGGCACGCCCACCTTGTCCATGCTCAGCAGCAGGTTCGTCATCGACGTTTCTCTTGGAGAGAGCAGGTGCCGGCCGCCCTCGATCTGCCCGGCTCTCCACCGCCCGCCAGCAACAGCGGCAGGTTCTGAGTGAAACGATGAGCGTGCAGCAATCCACCCGATTGAGGTCTACCAAAGTGTAGCTATGGTATTCTAGGGTTATCCGGATGCGTGCTCCTTTCAAAATAACGACTGGGTTTCCTTCCGCTGCGAGGACGGCCAAGAAGCTCGGCATATCAAAAAAAGTGGCCAGGGACTTGTCCGTATTGGCCGAGCGGTCTCTGAAGTCCGGTGAATTCGTGCTGCCGGGCGTCGGCCGCCTAGTTCGTGTCAAGTCGCGCTCACGCCCGATTTCGGCGAACGGAGAAGCAATCAAGACTCCCTCGAAAAAGGCAGGTCGATTTCGAATCGTGAAGGCCGTACGGGACGCGGATGTGCCTCCAAAGAAAAAGTGATCAGGAATGCGGCATCCCTGACACTTTTTCTATGAGTACGCTTCGGTGGGGGGCTTGCTCTCTCTTGTGACGGCCGGTTTTCAGTCTGCTACGCGCGCGACGGCTTGAACGGCGGCCGGTGTTTCCGGTGCGCCATCTTCGATTCGTACAGCGCGTCCCGCGCCCTCGCAAAAGTGGACACATCCTCGAACGTGATCGCGTAACTCGCAAACCGGAGAGCGCTGTCTTCCGCCGATGTGAAAGCGGCGGTAAGGATCTTCAGGCACAACGTAGGCCCATCCTGCACGCGGACGGAATGCTGCGCCAGCAAGGCCATGTCGGCGCGGAGCATGAATTCCAGATTCTTTTCGATCTTCGAAGGGCGCTCCCTGGGAACTACGCCTTGAAAGCGGTAGCTGCGGATGTTGGCTTGCTGGCTAAAGCCCAGGTAAAGGAACTGCATGGATTTCAATGCTCCTCAACCGGTTCCTGCGGCTCAGTCCCCACTTCCGATGAATCTTCCGGAGAAGTTTCACCAGCTACCATCGCGCGCTTCGCCTCTTTGCGCTGCATTCGCCGTGCGGTCTTCTCCCGCTGCTTCTCGGCGCGCGCGACTTCTTTCTGACGCTTCTTATATGTATCGCCAGACCGGCCGGCCATGAAATCCTCCCAACAATGTCGTCCTCAGGTCCAATGCGGACCACTGCATGCTGGCTGAGCTTACCAGCGACGCTCTCGCCGGCCACCGCCGCGATCCTGCCTGGGTCTACCCTCAGTCTTGGGTCGAGCTTCGTTCACATTGACCGCGCGGCCGCCCAAGTCGCTGCCATTCAGCCCGGCAATGGCCCGGTCCGCTTCACTCGAGTCGGTCATTTCGACGAATGCGAAGCCGCGCGAACGCCCCGTATCGCGGTCGGTGATTACGTTGACTTGCTCCACGGCGCCGTATTGTTCGAAAGCTGAGCGAATCGCCGCCTCGGTTGCGCCGAAATCCAGATTGCCTACAAAGATCCTTTTCATGGTCCTTCCTTACATTTGATGGCGGGCTTTGCTAGCCAAACGCGAGCGCTCGGCCTCTAGCGGGGCGGACGATCAAACGCCTTTTGAGTATAGCAGCTTGAGCCCTTCTACTCAGAGATTTGCGCACGCCGCAGCCGAGACGAGCAAGTCTATCTGGAATCGTTGGGACGAGCTTGCCCCGCAAGCATGCCGAACCAGTTTCGGTTGCTGCGCCCGAGCTCTGACAAGCGGAAACGTTTCTCTCCGTTCGTAAGGTTCGCTTGGAATTCAATCAAACCGCGCTCCAGTAATTCCTTGAAAGTGTCGGCGGCCACCGTTTCGCCGGGACGCGCCAGCCAGTATAACCACATTACCTTGTCTCGCGCGATGTTGCCTCGGATGGCGCCGCCTCGCGATCGCAGATTATTCAGGAGGGAAAGTGCGGGAGGGCTAAGGTCGACGGTTAGCATGATTGAACTCCGTGGCTATATCAACACTACCACGAGACGGGGGTCCGGACCTTCACTCGAAGCCTGGCGTATTTCCGCTATCGTCACCCCTGCTCCCACAGTGCGCGCAATAATAGTTTGAGACATGCATCGCACAGCGATCTGCAACCTGCTTGCCGCGGCACTGTTGGCTGCCACGCCGGCGATCTGCCAGGAAAGAACCGCAGCCGAGCGGGGTGTCGAACTCGCCTTGGATGGCCGCTGCGACGAAGCGATGCCGCTGCTCAAGCAGGCCAGGGCCGATGTCCGCGACACGGATCTCAAGCGCAAGGTGGGCAAGGGCGGAGTGCGTTGCTCGATGTTGCTCGGCCATCAGGACGATGCCGTCGCCTTTTTGACATGGTTGCAGCTGGCGTTTCCGCATGATCCCGATATTCTGTTCCTGGCTGTGCACGTTTATTCGGATTTGGCACTGCTCAATTCACAAGCGCTGCTGAACGCAGCTCCCGACTCGCAGGAGGTCATCCAGCTCAACGCCGAGAATTTCGAAAAGCAAGGCGATTTGAACAAGGCTATTGCCGAGTACCGCGTCCTGCTTCAACGCGCGCCCGGCATGCCAGGCATTCACTACCGGATTGGCGGCCTCATTATGTCGCAACCGGGCACGGTCACCAGCGCCGAGGATGCGCGCAAGGAGTTTGAAGAGGAGCTGAAGATCTTTCCGCAGAACGCCGGAGCGGAATATTATCTCGGCGAGCTGGCGCGCCAACAAAACAAGTTGCCGGAAGCCATCAAACATTTCTCACGCTCGGCGGAGCTTTACCCCTCGTTTGCGGAGGCGCACTTCGGTCTGGGCCGGTGCTTGCTGGACTCAGGCAAGACGGCGGACGCCGTGCCGCCGCTCGAAACCGCCGCCAAGCTTGCCTCGGAAAATCCGACCATACATTTTGCGCTCGCAACCGCCTACCAGCGCCTGGGACGGAAGCAAGAAGCTGCCGCTGAATTTGCGCTTCAGAAAAGCACTTCCGAAAAGATCAATCAGAACACCAAGACGCTGCGGAAAAACATTTCCGGCGCGCCCGTGGAAAACCGTCCGCATTAAAGCCGCCCTGAGCATGAAGACCACCGCCGCGATCGCAGCTCTGCTTTGGTTTTGCGCGCTTCAAACGGCGCAGCCCCCCGCGCCTCGGCCGCACTTCACCAATATCGCCCCACGTTCGAAATTCTCTTACGTCACCAATAACGACCTTTCCTCGCGTAAGTACTTTCCGCAGCCGATGGCCGGCGGCGTCGCGATCTTCGATTTCGACAACGACGGCAAGATGGACATCTTCTTCACCAATGGCGCGAAGCTGCCCGAGTTGAAGAAGACCGGCCCATCCTTTTATAACTGCCTGCTGCGCAACAGAGGCGACGGCACATTCGAGGACGTTACGAAGAAAGCTGGGCTTTCCGGCGAGAATCTCGGCTACAACTTTGGCGTCGCCATCGGCGATTACGACAACGACGGTTACGAAGACATCTTCATTTGTAGCGCTGGGCGGAACGCCCTCTATCACAACAACGGGAACGGCACGTTTACGGACGTGACCGAGGTATCCGGAATCGGCGCCAAGCCGCCTGGAACGCTCAGCATCGGCGCGGCCTGGTTCGATTACGACAACGACGGCTTGCTGGACTTGGTGGTCTCTAACTACACGCTGTGGACTCCTGAAACCGACCATCGCTGCACGGCCGGCGGCGTCGAGTATTACTGCGATCCCCGCCTCTTCTACCAGGCCGTGCCGCATCGGCTCTATCACAATCTGGGGCACGGCAAGTTTGAAGACGTAACGGAAAAGTCGGGATTCGCCGCCGCGCCGGGCAAGGGCATGGGAATCTCCATCGCCGATTTCAACGATGATGGCTGGCAGGACGTCTTCATCGCCAACGACACCGAAGCCAATTCCTTGTTCATCAATAAAGGCAACGGCTCCTTCGAGGACCAGGGCCTGCAACTCGGCGTGGCGTACGACGACAGCGCGAAAGCAGTCTCTTCCATGGGCAGCGATGCGAAGGACTACAACAACGATGGCCACGTCGACGTTTTCTATAACAACCTGATGGGACAGATCTGGGCGCTGTTCCAGAACAGCGGCGACTCTTTCCGCTACGTGTCGCCCCAATCGAACTTGAGACAACTCAGTGCGCCATTCTCCGGCTGGAGCGCAGGCTTTATCGACTACGACAACGACGGCTTCAAGGACCTGTACTCCGCCAACGGAGATGTCGATAACATCAAGCCCAACGCTCGCCAGCATGACACCATGTTCCGCAACCTGGACGGCAACCGGTTCCAGGACGTATCCGCGGATCTGGGAAAGGATTTCCTGCGTGCCGGCTACCAGCGGGGTTCGGCCTTCGGCGACTTGAACAATGACGGCTTCCAGGACATTGTCGTCACTTCGTTGAACGAAGCGCCGCGGATTCTGATGAATTCCGCGGATAGCGGCAATCACTGGCTGGTGCTCGAGCTGATAGGCCGGTATAGCAACCGCGATACCATCGGAGCGAAGGTGAAGCTCACCACGGCCTCAGGCCGGGTGCTCCACAACCAGGTATCGGTGAGCGTAGGATTCATTTCATCGAGCGATAAGCGCGTCCACTTCGGTTTGGGCGCGGAGAAGCAGATCAGGTCCATCGAGATCCGTTGGCCGCGCGGCGCGGTCCAGAAGCTAACAAATGTCGCAGCGGATCGGTTTGTCAAGATCGAAGAACCTCTGCGCTAAGTGCCAACCACTCCCTCACGGTCGTGGCTCTGTTACTGAGCCACGACCGTAAGCGAGCGTTTCTAGAAGCCTAGAAAGTATACTTCAAGGCAAATTGAAGATTGCGCGCGCCCACCGACGTGTTCACGATGCCCGTGGGGGCGCTGGGGCTGTAAGCACCGGTCTTCGGATCGATGTTGCTTCCCGAGAACGAATCGATCGAGTAGCCTTGCACTGCGAAGATCGGCGAGTTGAAGGCATTGATCGCCTCAGCTCGAAACTCGAGGTTCTGGTGCTCGGTGATCGCGAACTTCTTGGACAGCCCGAGGTCCACCTGCTTAATGCCGGGGCCGCGTTCCGTGCTGACCGCGCAGTTGCCCAACCTCGTCGGCGCCGGATCGCGCATCGTGGTCGGGTCGAACCAGATGTAGCCGCCCTGTGAAGAGTTCTTGTACGGAGTCTCGCGCGACGGAGCAACACAATCGGGACGCGGCTGGAACGACCCCGTGCCAGCGTCGCCGGCCCAATCCAGCATCGAGATCGGGAAACCGCCATGCACCGTAAAAATGGTGTTGACCTGCCAGTCGCCTAGAACCGCATTCACAAACTTGTTGGCATCCCTGCCATACGTGTGATGCTTTCCGAATGGAAGCTCGTAAGTAAGGTAGCCGTTGAAAACGTTGGCCACATCGTGATCGCAAAATCCGTAATCCTGGTTGATGTTGTAGGCGTACTGCTGGAACGCCACGTCCGCGCTGGCCTGGCTCGCGGAGGCATCGCCGTATCGGCCGTAGTAACCCTGATTGTTCGTCAGACATTTTGACCACGTGTAGTTCAACTGGAACGCCAGACCGCTGCTCAAACGGCGCTGGAATGCGAGCTGCAGAGCATCGTAGTTCTGGCGGCCAACCGTCGCGTTGAGCCGTACCTGGCCGGTTCCGACGTTCTTCAGAGTGGGGTTGCCCGACAAGTAAGGTCCGGGAATCGTGGTTCCATCCGCGAAAAGCACTCTTTGGCCCGCGTTGATGATGGACGCCAGATGATCGGTGTGCTGCCCGACGTATGCCGCCTGGAATGTGGTCGAGTTCCCAAACTGGCGCTGCACGGAGAAGTTCCACTGGTTGGAGACCGCCGGACGGTAGTTGTAATCCTGCATGTGGACGCGGATACCGGCGAAACATGACGCCGGAGCCGAGGTAACGTTCGCGGTAGTGCACGGAGCGCCTGCAGCCCCGAGCGCTGCGAATCCTTGATCCAGAGTGATCTGGCTCGGTGGAATCGCTCCGTTCGGTCCGGCGCTTGGCTGGCTCACCAGGTCGATATTCCACGGCGCGTTGGTAGCAAGCCGGTTGAACTCACCGGTGCCTTCCTGGAAACTGGAGCGGCTGAAAGCGGCGCGGAAGACCATGTTCTGTCCCCACTTGCCGCCCGGACTCCAGGCCAGGCCGATGCGTGGCAGGAAGTTTGCGATGCCGTTGTACTGGTTGTAGAGAGCCCGGCTATTGCCATTCACTCCGGCAAGTTGAATCTGGCCGCTGGTCTCCCCAAAGTTCGTCATGCGGTTGCCCACCTCGTAGATGGGCGTAAAAAGCTGCCACCGCAAGCCAAGGTTCAGAGTCAAGCGGGGCGTCAGCTTCCAATCGTCTTGGAAGAAAGCGCCGATCGCATTGTTCCTCTGCCCGACAGTGCCCGCGAAGCCTTGACCGTAACCGATGTACGAGGGCAGTCCCAGGAAAAAGTCCGCCTCGGCGTTGCCCGAACGCGTCCCATCGAACCCAATCTGACCCGCTGCCCCGTCGTTGCTGGTGGCCGGAATGTAGTTGTTGCGGTAACGGATGAACTGGAAGCCCATCTTCATGGTGTGCGCGCGGTGGCTGAAGATCGCGGTGTCTTCAAACTGAATCGAAGTCTGATGGAAGATCTCGGCCGCGGCCACGGTGCCAAAAGCGAACGGTCCGTTTAATCCGCCGCCCACGGGCGCGCCCGAAAACCACAGGCCCGGTAGAAACGCAGTCGGCTGGCCGGGAATCAGACCGGCGCCGCCCGCATTGGCCGCTTCCTGCACATTCCCTTCGGCCGGGAAGTAATTGACGCCGGCGCGGAACTCATTGACCCAGGCCGGACTGACGATCCGCGTATAATTGATCACTCCGCTGGTCAGTGGAAAGATGTTGTTGCCGCTACTGTTGTATTCGAGCGGCTGGCTATTGACAAAGGGATTCGTGACGCGCTGTTGCGAGTATCGCGCGGAAATGTTATCCCGATCCGAGAGATGGTAGTCCATCTTGGCGTCGCCCTGATTGCCGTGAATGTAGGTCGAGAGCGTGTTGGGAGCGTTGTTGAGCAGGCCGGGAAGATTTGCCTTGGGGAGCGCTCCGATAACCTTCAGCGCTGTCGGACTGAGGGCGGTGATGCAAGGCGAGGAGCCCATCTTTTGTCCGGCTCCGCAAATTGCGGCCTTGGTAAGATCGGCCGGCATCGCGACCGTTGTTCCGGGATAGTGCAACTGGATGCCGGGTATGTCGGATAGATTTCCACTCCGCTCCGGATCTGAAAATGTGCTGATTGTGCCGGGAGTGGCCGGTCTATCGAAGCGCGAACCCTGGTAATCCACGAAGAAGAACAGTTTGTTCTTCTTGATGGGACCGCCCAACGTTCCGCCAAATTCGTTCCAGCGCAGATTGGCGGGGGCACTATTTACGGTGGGATCGAGGCTGAAGTTACGCGACCACTCATTAGCGTTGAAAAAGTCGTTGCGAAGATATTCAAAGGCATTCCCATGGAACGCATTGCTGCCCGATTTCAGGCTGACGCTGATCACGCCGCCCAGGAATTGGCCGAATTCCGCGCTCGGATTGTTGGTGATGACGTTGAACTCCTGGATCGCATCCACGTTCGGCGAGAAGGCCACGTTGTTATCGACAAACTCTGTGTTCTCCATCCCATCCAGCCGGTAATAGGTGGCCTGCTCGCGGTTGCCGTTGATGTACGGCCGGCCGGAATTGAATGTCGCTTGGCCTGTGTTGAACGAAGCGGGACTGGTGGTGATTGAGCCCGGCATCAGCAAGGCCAGTTGGTTGTAATTGCGCGTTTCGAGCGGCAAGCTTGCGATCGCGCTCGCCTCCATCACCGTGCCCAGTTCCGTTCTCTCGGTCTGAAGCACCGGCGCTGCCGAGGTCACTTCCATGGTTTGCGACACCTGGCCGACCTGGAGGTGGAAGTCGATCTTCGCTGTCTGGTCGAGCACAAGTGTGACCGACCGCTGAATCGCGGTCTGAAAACCCTTGGCTTCCACGCGAATCTCGTAGTTGCCGATCGGCAGGCGCGGCAAGCTGTAGTAACCGGCGTTGTCAGTCTGTGTGGGCCAGGCCGTTGCACGGTCCAAGTCCTTGGCGGTAACCGCCGCCGCTGGAATCACTGCACCCGATGCATCGGTTACCTGCCCGTTGATGGCCGCTGTCGATCCCTGGCTCCAGCACAAACTGGCGGCCAGCAATAGACATCCCAGCAAAATCGTTACGAATTTCGGTGTCATGGGTTTTCTCCCTTCGTGTCTCAACATGGTGCGCCTCATTTTGCTATGCGTCTAGTTCCAAACGGTTGTCCTTCTGTTACAGCAGCGTTCGTTACGTATCGAACGTCATACGCTTCAGTGATTTATCTCCCGCTTTCGCGCCTGGTCCGTCGGTTGGACCATTTGCGACACACGGTCCAGGAGAGTCCGCACCGGCCTCGCCGCCGCCAGCACGACTTCCGCCCGCGGCTGTTCCATCCTCTGAAGCTCCCGCCGGGCTTCCACCAGCCAATCCGGCGGCGGGCGCTGGCCGGATTCCAAATATTGGAGAGCACGCAACCCGATATCTCCGGTTCTCGAAAGGTTTTGGGATACCGCCGAAAGTTCGCGAAGGAGGAAACTACCGGCCAGCAGCGGGGCCAGCGCCTGGTGATTGAGGCTCCATTCCGTCAGCATCAGGCGGACTTCGGCGTCTTTCCCTTTTTGCCCCGCAATTTCCGTGAGATGACGCACGCTCTCGCTTTCCGGGCTGGCGGCGTCCACCAGGCGATTGAGCGGAACGAAACTGGTGTATTGCCGCGCCGCCTGGCGATCGTTGATGCCCAACGGCTCCACGGCGTTGGCCAAAACCTGGAGGGCGGGCGAGGGGGTGTCGCCCGCCAGTCGAGCCAGCATGCGCTCCGAGTTCGAGCGATGCCGGATGCCGGTCCAATCGAGCCAACGGCCGATCTTGGCAAGACGACGGTACATCGAGTCGATATCCGCGGCGTCCCCCGGCGACCAAAGCCGCTCGGCGATCGCTGCCGCGCGCGGCCAGATCCGCGAATCGACGGTCTCTTCGGTGACGTATTCGGTCCACATGCAGGCTTCGCCGCCCAGAATCAGCGAAGCTTCAGAAGCTGCGAGCTTGCCCGCTTCGCCGCCCAGAGGATCCACGCCGTAATGAAACGCGGCCGGCTTCAGATGATCCAGGTAGTAGCCGAACGACAGAATTCCGCGGTAGCCTTTCCGCGCCGCTTCCGCCAGCGAAGCTTGCCCGCGCCAGGATTGGATTACCGCGTCGCCACCGAGTCCCGAATGGAAAATCTCATCCCAACCGATCATCTTCTTGCCGTGCTTCTTCAGCAGAGCCTGAACCCGGAGGTTGAATCTCCCATGCAACTCCGCCGTGGCGGGGAAACCTTTGTTCTTCCACTCCGTGTCCAGCACTTCGTCGCCGCCGATGTGGAAATACTCGTCCGGAAACAACGACGCCATTTCGTCCAGGAAGCCGTCGAGGAACGCGTACACTTCGTCGCGCGTGGGATCCATCGTGGGCTCGAAGATGCCCCACTTGCGCTCGATCTCAAAAGGCCCAGGCGCGCTGGCCAAATCCGGATATCCGGCGAACCAACTGGTGGTGTGGCCCGGAATATCGAACTCAGGCACCACGCGAATGCCGCGATCGGCCGCGTATGCAACCACGCGACGTATTTCGGTCTGTGTGTAAAAGTGGCCGTCCGAGCCCTTTTCCTGAAGCTTCGGGTAGAGCTTGCTTTCGACTCGGAATCCCTGGTCGTCGGAAAGGTGCCAGTGAAAAACGTTCAACTTTACCGCGGCCATTGCGTCCAGATTCCGTTCAATCACCAGGACAGGCATCCAGTGGCGCGCGACGTCCAGCATCAAACCGCGCCACGGGAAGCGCGGCCGGTCTTCAATGTGCACGGCCGGCACCAAGAACGAATCGGAGCCGGGCGCGATCAGTTGCAGGAAGGTTTGCATGCCGCGCAATGCGCCGAGCGTGGTTGGCGCCGTGAGGTGCGCGATCGCGGAGGTCACATCGAGCTGGTAGGATTCGTCTTCGTTCAGCGCGGGAACCTCCGCGGCCGCAGCGCGTGTTTCGATAATCAACACCGGCCGGCCGCCGTTGAAACGAATACCGGTCTGGCGCGCGACCTGCTCGGTGAACCGCGCAATTGCTTCCTGCAGGCGGCGATCAGGTGGTCCCGCGATGCGCACCGAAAAACTGGAATCGATCTTTAGCGCGCCCTCGCCCGGCTCCATTCGGGCCGGCAGCGGCATCAAGGCGGGCGCCGCGCAGAGCGCAATACCACCCGCAAAAAGCAGAAGCAAACCGCTCGGTTGAAGACGCTGTGGAGCGGACCCCCTGGTCCGCGCCGGACGCCCTCGTCCGGCTGGCCCGTGCCGCGAAGAGGCCGACCAGGGGGTCGGCTGCGGACGAGGGCGTCCGCCCCACAGGGCCTTCATCAACTTGAGTGGGCCGCAGGTCCATGAGGCACTCCCACTTGCTGAGCCGCGCGCGTGAGCAAGCGGTCTGAAGAACTCGCGTAACCTCATCGCGGAAACATCGCCTCCAGCTCCGCCACGGATGTCTGCCGCCCGTACTCACACAGTTCGAACGCCTCCGCATGCTGTATCTCTCGCGCGCGCTCGGCGCCATAACGCTGCACCAACGCCGCGCGCACGTTCCCGCAGGGCACCCGGCTCCAGAAATCGTTCAGCCACTGCCGGCGGCCGGAGGCGTCCACGGGAACCTGATCTTCCACGCCGTCCACCCAGGGCAGCCATTCGTAGACCTGCGATTGATGCGCATCCAGCGCGTCCACCTTGCGCTCCCACGCGGCGTCGATGTCGACGGCGATGTCGGCCGTGAACGGCGACGGCCGCCGGAACCGATCCTCCAGGTACATGTAGACCGGATTGCTCCGCAACGCCGGAACTTCCGGACAGACGTTCGGCACCACCACGAGATAAGCCGAATCCTGCACCAATTGCGCTGTGTAGCGATGGTCCGGATGATAGTCGTAAGGCCGGTGCGTGAGGACGATATCCGCCTGCCAGCGGCGGATCTCGCGCACGATCTCCACGCGAGTTTCCAGGTTTGGAAGGAGCTGGCCATCGTGCTGATCGAGCACGGCGCTCGCTTCAATTCCCAAACGGCGCGCCGATTCCCGCGTTTCGGCCGCGCGCACAGCAGCCAGATCCGCGCCACGCAGCACCGCGTGCCCCGCATCGCCGTTGGTCACCGAGAGAAATTTGACGGCGTATCCGAGATCCACAAACTTGGCCGCAGTGCCGCCGAAATGGATTTCGCAATCGTCGGGATGCGCGCCGATGCATAGCACTCGCAGCACGTGGACATGGTGCGCTGAACCCGAGAAGCCTGTCCAGTTCCGAACGGTTGTACACGCGTTCGGTACAGGAACCGAACATGTTTAATTTCAATCCATTACACGGAGCATCCTGGTGCTAGAATTGAGTACACGTCATGGGTGAGGGGAAGCCGGCAACAAGCAACGGTGTCCCTGAGGAACTTCCTCACGAGTCCATCAGAGGCGCTCTGCATCGTGTTCTGCAAAGCCAGGGCTTTCGATCCAGCCGGCGTTCGCAGGATTTTCTGCGCTACGTGGTGGAACGAACGCTCGAAGGGCAAGCCGAATCGCTCAAGGAGCGCACCATCGGCATCGACGTTTTCGGCCGGACTGCGGAGTACGATCCGAGCGATGACGCAACGGTTCGTGTAAAGGCCGGCGAGGTTCGCAAGCGGCTCAGTTTGTATTACGCCAATGAAGGGCAAGCAGACGAAATCCGCATCGGGCTTCCGGCGGGCACCTATGTCCCCGAGTTTCACGCCGGCGCCGCGGAGTCGAAGCCCGTTCCAGAGACTGTAACGGCGGCGCCCCGGCGGCGTTCGATGGCCGTGACCGGGTTGGCGCTCGTGATCGCGATCGCCGCCGTGGCTGTCTGGCTCAAAATGCGGCCGGCCGAAACGCCGCTGGACCAATTCTGGGCTCCCGTCCTGCGCGGCTCAACCCCGGTGCTCTTGTCGGCCGCCTACGTTCCGGTATACGGCGTCGATCCGACGATGGCACCCGAGCGGCCCACGCGCTTCGAGGATTTCGTTTTGCTGAACGACCAGTTCGTCGGCGGCGGCGATCTGATGGCCGTGACGCGGCTTTCCGCGATGCTGAACCGCATGCACCGCTCTTATCGCGTCAAGATCGGCAGTGACGTCACGTTTCAGGATCTGCGCGCCGCTCCGACCGTGCTGATCGGCTACTCCTACACGCGCTGGCGCGAGATCAGCAAGGAATTGCGGTTCTTCATCGATGCCGAGCGCCGCCCCCGAATGGTGACCGACAACGGCAAGCCCACCCAATGGGCGCTCCCGGAGCTTCCGCCGGATCGGCACACCAACGAGGATTATGCGATTGTCACGCGCGTTTTTCATCCGGATACGCAGGCCATGCTGGTGGAAGTCGCGGGCATCACCCAATATGGAACGGAGGCCGGCGCCGAGCTGATCACCAGCCCCGAATACCTGGGCGAAGCGCTGCACGACGCGCCCAAAGGCTGGCAGAACAAGAATCTTCAGCTTATTCTGCACTTGAAGGTGATTTCGGGTACGCCGACATCGCCGAAGGTGGTTGCGACGCACTTCTGGTAAACACGCAACCAAGGCCCAAGCAACCTACCCAACCGATGAACTCACAACAAATAGCCCAAACGAAGGCTGCTACGGCTCCACTCGGCCATGATCGGCGCCTTGCCGGACAGCCGTCAAAAGTCGCCAGGGTAGAGCCCCGCCCCCTACCCCCTGTTTTTCCCCCTCAATCCGTTGTATGCTTTATAGGAGCAGGTAAGGAGGCTACGTGACACCTATACTCACCCCTGAGGAACGCAAGGAATTCCTCAAGCGCGGATTTTCCCGGCGGAACTTCGGCCGCATTGCGACCATGATTACAGCCGGCGCCACTTTGCCGTTTTACAACGAATCGGCTTTAGCGCAGATGTCGAAGCGCGAGGGCGCGATCCCGCCCGATGCCGTCAAGATCGACGCCAACGAGAACCCGATGGGTCCCTGCCCCGAAGCGGCGCAGGCCATGCATGACATCATCTCCAAGGGCGGACGGTACATGTACTGGCTCACCGACGACCTGCGCAAGACGCTGGCGGATGTGGAAGGCGTAAAGCCGGAATACGTGCGCATCTTTCCCGGCTCCAGCGCGCCCCTGCATCAGTCAGTGCTGGCGTTCTGCTCGCCGCAGAAGAGCTACGTGGCCGGCGATCCGGGATACGAGGCCGGCGGCCGCGCCGCGAAGTTCATCGGCGCCAAGGCCGTCAACGTGCCGCTGACCAAGGACTACGCCCACGATGTGAAGGCGATGGCCTCGGCGGATTCGAACGCGGGCCTGATTTACCTGTGCAATCCCAACAATCCGACCGGGACGCTGACCTCGCGCGAGAACATGGAATGGCTGCTCGCGAACAAGCCTCAGGGCAGCATCCTGATGGTTGACGAAGCGTACATCCACATCGCCGAGGGCGCTTCCACCATGGTCGATCTCGCCGGCAAAGACAAAGACATCGTCGTTCTACGAACCTTCTCCAAGCTCTTCGGTATGGCCGGATTGCGAGCCGGCGCGGCCATCGGCCGTCCGGATCTGCTCGACAGGCTCTCCAACTACAGCGCCGGCGCGCTTCCGATAACCTCCATGGTCGCCGCCGACGCCAGTCTCAAGGTGAAGAACCTGGTGCCGGAGCGCCGCAAGAGAATCAAGGACGTCCGCGAAGACGTGCTCTCTTTCCTCGACAAGCACAATTTCCACTACGTTCCGTCCGTGAGCAACAAGTTCATGGTGGACGTGAAGCGTCCTGGCCGCGAAGTGATCGATGCCATGGCGAAGGAAAAAGTGCTCATCGGACGCGTGTGGCCATCCTGGCCGACGTATGTGCGCATTTCCGTCGGCACACCCGAGGAGATGGCGAAGTTCAAGACGGCGTTCCTGAAAGTGATGGCGTAACGCCGGTTCCGCTTCGCATTCACGGCGGCAGGTGACCACCTTGCGTGGGTGGTAAGAAAGTTTAATCAAAAAACTCTTGCGGGATTTTTGTTGCTCGTGGTATCTTTATCGAGTCCCAACTTTTTCGTGAAAGGAGCCAACTATTGCTATCAGTCACTGATGACTCCGATCTTCGGACGAACGCGCTAGCGATCTGCGTTGGCTGCTTTCCGGTAACCTCCGCGATCCGCTAGTTGCTCACCGCGTCCGGCTTTTGTGATGTGACAGGTGTGCTTCAGCCACTCCCTTACGGTCGTGGCTCAGTTACTGAGCCGCGCGCGTAAGCAAGCGGTCTCGTGACCAACTTCAGTCAGAACAGGAAAGGATTATGCCCAAGATCAACGTGTTTGAAGGTACTCGGTCGGATGCTCCGCGTCTGTGCGACTCTTGCTCAAACGGCGTGGTCCTGCGCGGCCCGGCGAAAAGCGAGGAATACGTGTACTGTTCGCTGGTGGAAAAGCCGATCGTCATGCGCGTTACCGAATGCAATCGCTACGCGAATCGCGCGCAGGCGCCGCTTTGGGCTCTGAAGGAGATCGCCTGGGTGCTGCACACCGATTCCAAACGGCAGAAGATCGGATTCCTGCGGGCCAAGGAATGGCAGCAGCAGCACGACGGTGAGGATCTGGTTCCCGGCCGCATAGACTGAGCGGGAGTCTTCAACAAAAACTAAGGTGCGGGTCGGCCGTCGCCGGTTATCGTCTGTCCAACGATGCGCGAATGCACAACCGGTGGCATTCATTTATCCGCGCCACAACTTTTCTTACATGGAGGGACTTATGCGCTACTTGCAGGCTTTATTCAACAGAACGAAAACGCCACAGACGATGCCTTTACTGGATCGTCCCGAGCAGGTTCAAAACTCGGCGGGCGGCTACGTGTGGGCAGTGGACAACTGGATGCGGCTGGAGCGTTTTCTCATCCTCGGCAGCGAGGGCGGCAACTATTATGTGCGCGAGCGGGAGTTGACTGCGGAGAACGTGACCGCGGTTCGCGAGTGCTTGCAGACCGACGGCGCGCGTGTCGTGAAGACGGCGGTGGAAATCTCCACCGCCGCGCGCGCTCCAAAAAACGACCCGGCGCTGTTCGTGCTGGCGCTGGCCGCAAGCCCAAAGTTCGCGGATACGAAGACTAACCGGGAGGCGCTCCAGGCTCTGCCTCGAGTGGCGCGCACGGGTACGCATCTGTACAATTTCGCCGCGTTCGTCGATAACGTCCGCGGCTGGGGCCGTGGTCTGCGCTCGGCCGTTGCGGATTGGTACTTGAACAAGCCGGCCGAAGAGCTGGCATACCAGATGCTGAAGTACCGGCAGCGCAACGGCTGGTCGCATCGCGACCTGTTGCGGTTGTCGCATCCAAAGGCCGCAACGCCGGCGCATAACGCCCTGTTCCAGTGGGCAGTGGACGGCGAGTCTGGTCATTTGGCCACGGCTGAAATCCTGGATGGCGCGCTGCGCCAGGTCCAGGCGTTCGAGCTGGCGAAGAAAGCCACCAGCGAAAACGAAATCGTCCACCTCATTGAGGACTACCGCTTGACCCATGAAATGGTGCCATCCGAGTGGAAGAACTCGGCGCGAGTATGGGAGTCGCTGTTCGATTCCATGCCGTACATGGCGCTGGTTCGCAACCTCGGCAAGCTGACCGAAGTCGGTTTGCTGCGGCCACAAAGCGCGGCAACTGCGCTGGCGGTCGCGCGGCTGACCGATCGGCGGCGCGTGGAGAAATCGCGAGTCCATCCTGTCGCCTTGCTGGCGGCGCTGCTGACGTACAAGCAGGGCCGCGGCGAGAGGGGCAAACTGACGTGGGCTCCGGTGGCGAGCGTGATCGATGCTCTGGACGAGGCGTTTTACCTGGCGTTCGACAATGTCGAGCCAACCGGCAAGCGTCTCTATCTGGCGCTCGACGCGAGCGGCTCCATGCAGCAGGCGGCGTGCTTCGGCATGCCTTCGCTCACGCCGGCCATGGCATCGGCCGCGCTGGCGATGGTATTCGCGCGGACCGAGCCAAACGTGACCATCGCTGCGTTCCACGACCATATTTGGCACGTGGACATCACGCGCAAGGACCGGCTCGACCGGGCGTGTGAGGCGATCGCGCGCGAGCCGCGCGGCACGGACGCATCGCTGCCAATCGACGACGCTCTGGAAAGGGCTCTGGCGGTGGATGCGTTCGTGATCGTCACCGACAACGAGACCTGGGCCGGCGAAAAACATCCGGTGCAGGCTCTCGACCGCTACCGGCGGAACACCGGCATCGCCGCCAAGCTGGTGGTGATTGCGATGACCGCCAGCGGCTACAGCATCGCGGATCCGAACGACGCGTTCCAGATGAACGTCGCCGGTTTCGACGCGACTGTGCCCGAAGTGGTAGCGGCATTTGTAAAGGGCCGTCCCTCGTAAGGGGGGCGGCCTCTTCTTCATATTGCGCGGTTTCGCGTCGCTGCCATCATCGGAACTCACTAGCCGTTACGAGATTTTCATTTTTTGCAACCACATTGACCGTACTTTTCCTGCTTTCGATCCACGTCTCAACATGCAGATGGGCAACGCCCCGGTCAGGGAAACGAAACTCTCATGACCGGGTTCCGTTCACCCCCGCTGATGAAAATATGTGAGATGGTGGGCCAAGGCGGTAGAAGGCGGCCGGAATGGCTAATGGA